>Ga0157378_10004140_pt1 | contig 12805 bp, 13 predicted proteins | sample M65metaG_FD_115309 | JGI IMG/M metagenome (GOLD analysis project Ga0157378, IMG submission 115309) | Miscanthus rhizosphere microbial communities from Kellogg Biological Station, Michigan, USA - M6-5 metaG | ecosystem: Host-associated > Plants > Roots > Rhizosphere > Soil | place: USA: Michigan...
ATTTTCCGGCAGCGCCGACGAAGAGCAACAGCGCAATCGCCGTGAGCGTGCCGATCTGATTGCCTGAATCGGAAGCCATGGACGCCGCGCGCGGCAGCACATCCGCAAAATTAAGCGTGCCAAAGGTGCGGAAAATCAGCAGTACGCCGAGCAGGAATCCGAAGTCTCCGATGCGGTTTACCCAGAAAGCTTTATTTCCCGCATTCGTCGCGGATTGCTTCAGGAAGAAAAACCCGATCAGCAGGTAGCTGCACAGACCGACGCCCTCCCATCCCACGAACATCAGCAAATAGTTGGCGGCCAGGATCAGCATCAGCATGAAAAACATGAACAAGTTGAGGTACGAGAAAAAGCGGCGGTAGCCGGGATCATCGTGCATATAGCCCGAGGAATAAATGTGAATCAGCCAGCCCACGCCGGTGACCACGAGCAGCATGATCACGGTGAGTTGGTCCACCTGCAGCGCGAAGTCCGCCTGGAACCCTCCAGCGGAAATCCAGGTGAAATACGACTTGACCCAAGGAATCTGGCTGGGCGCAAGTGAGAAAAACTCGCGCACCGCTTCGAGCGCCAGCAGAAATGCCAGCGTGGTGGCGGAAAGAGCGACCGCCGTGACCGTCCTCTTCGGCCAGCGTCCGCCAAAAATACCATTGGCGGCGGCGCCCAGCAGCGGCAGGAGCGGAATCATCCAGAGATAAGTGAGAACCGGCATCAGTCTTTCAGCGAATCCACATTTTCAACATCGAGCGTTTTCCGGTTACGGTGAATGAGGATGATAATGGCCAGTCCCACGGCGGCTTCGGCCGCCGCCACAACGATCACGAAAAAGACGAACACCTGCCCCTGCAGCTGACCTAGCAATCGGGAGAAGGATACAAAGGCCAGATTGACGGCGTTGAGCATCAGTTCGATGGACATGAACACGGTGAGAATGTTGCGTTTGAAAATAAACGCAATCACGCCCAGGCCGAACAGGACGGCGCTCAACACCAGATAGTACGAAGTCGGAACCACAACTCCCCCAGGACTTTCAGGTTACGCACGACAAAAAATGTTGCCTGTCCTTACCGAAATCCCCACCTCTGAGGAGGCGGGTTGCAGCTCACCGTCAGTCGGACTCTTCGCGGCGGGCCAACACCAGCGCGCCCAGCAACGCGATCAGAATCAGAAACGACGTAAGCTCAAATGGAAACACGTACTCGCGGAAGAGCAGCGTCGATAGGTCGCGCGTCGATACCGCTTCCGGCGGCGCCGACCCGAGATGCGATGTGGCCCGCCCGATCCAGAAAGCCACTTCCGCGAGAAAAACCACTCCGAGCGGCACACCTACAAAGCGCGCCATGCGGCTAAGATTGGAACGCTCTTCTTCCCCGGCGTTCAGCAACATGATCACAAAAATGAACAGCACCATGATGGCGCCGGCGTACACGATAATCTGCACCGCGGCGACGAATTCCGCGCCCTGCAGCAGGTAGAGGCCTGCAAGCGCAACCATCACCACGATCAGCGACAGCGCGCTGTGAATCGGATGCCGCTGCACGATCAGGCTGACGGCGCCCGCGACGGTAACGGCTGCGAGCACCAGGAAAATTGCAATTTGCGGCGTAATCATCGCCCGCCCCGCGCAGGTCCGCGCAGCGTCCCGAGGACGGATCTCATCTGCGTCATTTTCTTTTCGGATTCTGATCTCATCGTTGCGTCAGCACAATCAAGAGACTGGTGATCACCACGTTCAAGATCGAAAGCGGCAGCAGCAGCTTCCAGCCGAAATTCATCAGCTGGTCATAACGAAAACGCGGGAGCGTGCCCCGCACCCAGACATAAATGAACAGGAAAACCGCTACCTTCAGCAGAAACCAAAAGGGCCCTTGAATGAAATCGATCACGCCCGGCTGGCCGCAAAGGATGCCCAGGCTGCAGAGCGCGATTCCAAGCACCGGCAGCACGATTCGCCCAAACACGGTGAGATAGCGGACGCCATGAATGATCAACGCGAGACCCGACAGGGCGAAAGCTGCCGCGGGGATGAAGTGGGTCCAGGCAAACAGGGGCGTCTGCGGAAAAGGCGATAGCCAGCCGCCAAAAAATAAAATCGTGGCCAGGCACGAAACCGTGATCATGCTGGCATATTCGGCCATGAAAAACATGGCGAACTTGAAGCTGGCGTACTCTGTGTGAAAGCCGGCCACAAGTTCGGATTCGGCTTCCGCCAGATCGAACGGCGCGCGGTTGGTTTCGGCCACGGCGGAAGTAAAAAACAATAGAAATCCCAAAATCTGCGGCGCCGGTCCGCCAATCACGTTCCAGCGCGGAATGAATCCCCAATGGAAACCCTGCTGTGACCCCACGATTTCGCTGAGATTAAAGGTCCCGGCCATCAGGATCACGCCCACCACGGACATGGTCAGCGCCAGTTCGTAGCTGATCATTTGCGCCGAACTGCGCAGGCCGCCGAGCAGCGGGTATTTGCTGTTGGACGACCAACCGGCCAGCGCCACGCCGTACACGCCCATCGAGGTGATGGCGAATAAAATTAGGAGGCCAATGTTCAAATTGGTGATGCCCGTCGGCGTCGGCTGGCCGAAGATCGTGATGCCGGATGGGCCGAAGGGAATTACGGCGATCGAGGTAATGGCCAGCGACAACGCCAGAAAGGGCGCCAGAAAATACGCGAACTTGTCGGCCGCCGCCGGCGTCACATCTTCCTTGAACAAGAATTTCACGCCATCGGCCAGCGGCTGCAGCAAGCCGTGCGGGCCCACTCGGTACGGCCCCCATCGAGCCTGAATGTGCGCGACAACTTTTCGTTCAAACCACGTCAGATAGGCCAGCGCAGTAAGCAGCACGAATAGAAGGATGACCACCTTTGGCAACACGATCGTCAGAAGTGGATGCTGTGCCGCTAACTCATTCACGAGCGGCCTCCACTTCCATTTCTACTTCTTCGCCCGCTTCGGGCAGGGAACGGACCATGGTGCAATAATCAGTCAAACTGCCGCTGGTGAACAGCGTGTCGTGCGAAGAAAAAATCGCTTCGGCCGGAACGTCGAATTTCGCATTGCCGTTGAGGGACGATACGGGCGACGTTTTCTCGGCCTCGCCAAGCAGCAGCGTGGCCATGCCCAGATTGTAGCCGGGCACCGACTGGCGGATCTCCTCGAATGCCGCGTCCGGGTTGCGCAGGCGAATGGCTTGTCCCACTTTATGCTGCGCCAGTTGAAACGAAAGGATGCGCAAAATGTCGAAGTCGGAGCGCGTTCCCATGACGTCGCCACCCTTGCGCACGAGTTGCACTTCGCCTGCGGAATTGGTCATGGTGCCGTTTTTCTCGTATATGGCGGCAGCGGGAAGGACGATGTCAGCCATTTGAGCTGTTTCAGTGAGGAACAGGTCCTGGACGACGAGGAAGTCAAGTTTGCCCAAGCGGCCCGTTGTCGGGATGCCAAAAGTTTTCGCTGGGTTAGAGCCCACGACGTATAGGGCTTTCAATTCGCCTTTGGCCGCCGCTCCCAGCATCGCGCGCGCGTCCATTCCTGGCTTCTGCGGCAATTTCGCGCCCCACATCGAGCCAAATTTCTCCCGTGCGCCCGCATCAGAGATCGGCACATAACCGGGAAGCATGTCAGGCAACTGGCCCATGTCCGCCGCGCCGCGCGAATTCGCGTAGTCTCCGAGCGCCATGTAGCGCGTCTGGCCGGGCAGGGTGGAACCGAATTTCACGAGATCGCGAATGGCCGCGCCGGAAAGTTCCGCGCCGAAAACGATCACCACGTTGCTTTCTTTTTCGATGGAGGCTTTCAGCGCCGAGAGCCGTTCGATCGTTCCGCCATCCAGTTGCGCTTCGCCACCGGAGAGCCAACGAACGGCTGTGGCTTCGCCCCCCTCGGGAACTTCCGCAAATCCTTTGGCCTTGCGCAGCAGCTTAATGGATTTCGAATTTACGATGTACAGGCGCGCGCCGCGATGGCGAATCGCTGAGCGGATCTGCCAGGCCACGAACGGGCTCTGCTCGGTCGGATCATGGCCGACGAGCAATACTGCATCCGCTTCATACAGCTGCGTCATCGTGGCGCTTGCGGCAGCGGCCTGCGTGCCAAGTGCGGCGATCAGGCTGGCGTAGTCCGCGGTGCGGTGATGATCGATGTTGTTCGTGCCAATGGACGCGCGCGCGATACGTCCAAGCAGATAATTTTCTTCGTTGGTGGTGCGATTCGATCCGATGAAGCCGATCGAATCCGGGCCCGAGGCTTTGTGCACTTCGGCGAGGCGCCGCGAAACTTCAGCCAGCGCGTCTTCCCAGCTGGAGGGCATAAGCTTGCCATTACGCCGCACGAGCGGCAGCTTGAGGCGCTCCGGGTGCCGCGTAAAATCAAATCCGAAGCGGCCTTTCACGCACAGGAATTCCTTGTTGTATCCGGATAGATCGCGATTGTTGGCGCGCAGAATTTCATTGTTGCGCACGCTCAGCGTGGTCTTGCAGCCATTCGAGCAGTGCGTGCAGACCGTGGAGACGTAGCTCATTTCCCATGGCCGCGTCTTGTAGCGATACGTGCCGCTGGTGAGCGCGCCAACCGGACAGATGTCGATGCACATGCCGCACTCTTCGCAATCCAGATGATCCCCGCCATTGGGAATAATTACGGATTGCGAGCCGCGAAAGCCCACGCCCAGCGCTTTCACGTCCATGCCCTCATCGCACACCCGCACGCAACGGAAGCACAGGATGCAGCGCGGCGCGTCGTAATACACGGCTTCTGACCACTTCTGCTCGGGTTGATGCCGCTTTTCTTCGTCAAAGCGGCTTTTGTCCGCGCCGTAGCGGAAAACCATGTCCTGCAGTTCGCACTCGCCGCCCTTGTCGCACACCGGGCAATCGAGCGGATGGTTCGCCAGAAGAAATTCGAGCATGCCCTTGCGCGCTTCGTGCACTTGCGGCGTGCTGGTGCGAACAATCATGCCCGGCATCGCCACAAGCGTGCATGCCGTCTGCAACTTGGGCGCTTTTTCCACTTCCACAAGGCACATGCGGCAGGCCGCTTGCAACGACAAGCCGGGAAAATAGCAGAACGAGGGAACTTCGATGCCCATGCGCCGCGCCGCCTCAATGACCAGCGTCCCGGGCGGGACGGTGACGTCGCGGTCGTCAATCTTCAGCGTGATATCTTTGGAATCAGCCATTTTGTTCCGGGGGCCTCAGCGAACCGCGGCCATCACGTCAGCCGGTCTGTACGGACATTTTCCGGAAAGATGTTGTTCGAACTCATGCCGCCATTTTTTCACGATGCTGATGGTGGGCATTGCGGCGGCATCGCCCAGCGGGCAGAACGTGCGTCCCAGCATATTTTTTGCCAGATCACCCACAAGATCGATGTCTTCCGGGCGGCCGAAGCCGGAATGGAAACGGTCCAGCATTTTGCGCAGCCAGCCCGTGCCTTCGCGGCAGGGAATGCACCAGCCGCAGGATTCGTGCGCGTAGAAATGCATGATGCGGCGCGCAAGGTCCACCATGCAGGTGTCTTCATCAATCACGACCAAGCCGCCCGAGCCGAGCATGGAGCCGGCCTTGGCGACGGAATCGTAGTCCATGTTGATATCGATTTCGTCGGCCGTAAGCAAAGGGCAGGAACTGCCGCCGGGAATGATGGCCTTCAATTTCCGCCCGTTGCGCATCCCGCCGGCAACGTCTTCGATGATTTTCTTCAGCGGGAAACCCATCGGCAATTCGTAAATGCCCGGCTTGTTCACGTGGCCGGAAACGCAGAACAGGCGAGTGCCGCCGTTTTTCGCCGATCCGAGGCCCGCGTACCATTCGCCGCCACGGCGCAAAATTTCCGGCGCGGAAGAAAGCGTTTCCACGTTGTTGATCACCGTGGGCGAACCGTACAGCCCGACGACGGCGGGAAAGGGAGGCCGGATGCGCGGATAACCGCGCTTGCCTTCCAGCGACTCCATTAGCGCGGATTCCTCTCCGCACTCGTACGCGCCGGCGCCGGTGTGAGTGATGAGGTCGAAATCGTACCCGCTGCCAAGAATGTTTTTTCCGAGGTAGCCGGCCTTGTAAGCTTCCTCGATCGCATCGTCCATGATGTCCAGTACGTAGCGATACTCGCCGCGAATGTAGATGTAGCCCTGGTGCGAATTGACCGCGCGCCCGGCGATCACGATGCCTTCGATCAACTGGTGCGGCATCATTTCCATAAGGGGCCGGTCCTTGCAGGTGCCTGGTTCGCTCTCGTCGGCATTGCACAAAATGTATTTTGGTTTTGGAGAATCCTTAGGCACGAAACTCCACTTCATGCCGGTCGGAAATCCCGCGCCGCCGCGACCGCGTAAATTCGATTTTTTTACTTCATCGACGACCTGCTCGGGAGTCAGTTCCTTGAGCGCGCGTTCCATGCCTTTGTAGCCATCATTCGCGACGTAGACTTCCAGTTTGTGCGAATCCTTCACGCCGAAAAGGCGGCTGATGACGGGCACTTCGGCGGGATGCCGTTCTTTCACCGAACCTGTGATCGGGGCGGACGGCTGAGGTTTGCGGCCGGCTTCGAAAGCCTCAAAAATCTGCGTGGTGCGCTCGGTGGTCAGATTTTCGTAAAAATCGTAGTTCACCTGCATGGCCGGAGCGCCGGTACAGGCACCCAGGCATTCCACTTCTTCCAGCGAAAACACGCCGTCGGCCGTGGTTTCCTTGTGTCCGATCTCCAGTTTCTTTTGCACAAATTCGTACAGGCTGTTTCCGCCCCGCAGCATGCAGGAAACATTGGTGCAGACCTGTACGTGGAATTTTCCGGCGCGCTGGCGGCGCAGCATGGAGTAATACTCCATCGTTTCGGTCACCTGGAGGGTGTTCAGTCCGAGACGCGCGGCGATTTCAGCGATCATTTCATCGCTGACGTAGCCGAACTGGTCCTGCGCATACAGCAGCATGGGAATCAGCGCGGAGCGCTTTACCGGATAGCGTTCCTGCAGAGATACGAATTTCGCTTCCAGTTGCGGAGGCAAATTCATCAGCGGTCAATCTCCCCCAGGACAATGTCCAGTGTTCCGATGCTGGCGATGGCATCGGCAACCAGGTGGCCTTCGACCATTTTTTGCAGCGCCTGTAGATTCACGAAGGAAGGTGTGCGCATTCGCATCCGGTATGGCTTTGGCGACCCATCGCTCGCAAGGAAGCATCCCAATTCGCCGCGCGGCGACTCAATGCGCTGGTAGACCTCGCCCGGCGGAGGCGCGAAACCCTCGGTAAAAATCTTGAAGTGATAAATCAGCGCTTCCATCTCGGTCTTCATTTTTTCGCGCTGCGGAGGAACGATGCCCGGCGCGTCGGCCTTCACGGGGCCGTCCGGCGGAATTTTATCCAGCGCCTGGCGGACAATCTTCAGGCTTTCGCGCATCTCCGCGACGCGGCAGAGATAGCGCGCATAGCAGTCGCCCTCCGTACGCACAGGCACCTGAAAATCAAACTCGTCGTAACTGGAATACGGAAAATACTTGCGCACGTCGTAATCAACGCCAGAGCCGCGCAGGGACGGCCCGGAAACGCCCATGGCGATGGCGTCTTTCGCGCTCAGGATGCCGACGCCCTGTGTGCGCCCGATCCATATCCGATTTTGGGTCAGCAGTTCCTCATACTCATCGAAACGGGAGGGGAAGGTCTGCACAATCTTCTCGACATGATTGGTCCAGCCCACGGGCGGCTCCAGCGCAAGGCCGCCGATGCGGAAATAACTCGTCATCATGCGCTGGCCGCTGACGAGTTCGAATATTTTGAGCAGTTCCTCGCGTTCGCGGAAGCAGTACAGGAATACGGACATCGCGCCAAGGTCGATCGCATGGGTGCCGAGCCATACCAGGTGCGAGCCTATGCGCGTCAGTTCGGTGAGCAGTACCCGGATATATTGCGCGCGCTTGGGAACTTCCAATCCGAGCAGTTTTTCCGCCGCCAGGCAGTACACCAGGTTGTTTGACAGCGGCGCAAGATAATCCATGCGGTCGGTGATCGTGATGGCCTGTGAATAGGTCAGCGCTTCGGCGGTTTTTTCGATTCCGGTGTGCAGATACCCGATATCCACATCAGCCTTGATGATATTTTCTCCGTCCAGTTCCAGCAGCACGCGTAACACTCCGTGGGTAGACGGGTGCTGGGGCCCCATGTTCAGAACCATGGTTTGTTCGGGACCGGTCGCAGTTTGAATCGTGGTCATGGCGCAGGGTTTCTCGCGGCGCAATCAGAAATCAGCGAGGGCCCTCCACAGGATAGTCCTTGCGGAGAGGATGGCCTTCCCAGTCATCCGGAAGCAGCATGCGCCGGAGATTGGGATGTCCTTCAAAACGGATGCCCAGAAGGTCAAAAATCTCGCGTTCGTGCCAATTCGCGGTCGGCCACACGGGAATGACGGATTCGGTCACGGCGTCGTCGCCCGGTATGCGTACCCGCAGGCGAATTGTTTCACGCCGGGACAGCGAGAGCAGATGATAGTTCAGCTCAAAGCGCGGTTCGATCGGAAAACGGTCCATTCCGGTCACGTCGGAAAGGTAGGTAAACGCCAAGTCGGGATCGGCAAGTAAAAATTCGGCAAGGGAACGTAAGTGGTCGCGACGAACAACGACCGTAAGCTCGCCGCGAAATGAAATCAGTTCCGCGATGACTTCGGGTCGCCAGCCGCGGATTTTCGCGATGATGTGGTTTTTCTCGAGGTCAGGTATCTCCGTCACGAAGTCCTGTCCCGGCGTGCGGCTGGGCGGTTCCAGTCCAACGCCCCTTTCTTCCAGAGATAGAAGTAACCCACCAGCAGGATCCCGATGTAGAGAAGCATTTCCACGAAGCCGAACCACCGCAACGACTTAAAGATAAAGGCCCAGGGATAGAGAAAAATGGCTTCTACGTCGAACAAAATAAATATGATAGCAACCAGATAGAATTTCACGGAAAAAGGCTCGCGAGCATCGCCCGTAGGCGTGATGCCGCATTCATACGCTTGTGATTTCACCTTGGAGGGGCGTCTCCAACCCACAACCGAGGAAAGCGTGAGGAGGATACCAGAAAGCGCCATCGCCAGGATGAGGTGTAAAAGTAGCGGCGCGTATGCTTGGAGGTCGTTTCCTGTCATCAGAGCACAAGCTATAATAGCGATGAAGCGGCAAGCGGTCAAATGCACTCGGAAAATACTTCGGCATTTTCAGCCATTCGGTTACGAGTATTAAAGCGTCAACGGTGCGCTCGGGAAAGGTTGGCGGAATATGAACTTCGGTTTCAATTCGAACGTTCGTGTGGGAAATGCCAAGTACCATGTGCAGTCCGAAGACCGCGGGGCGGCGCATCCATTTCTCGACACGGTGGTTTATATGGGTGGCCGGGTGATCTACAAGCGCAGCACCGGGCATGAGGAATTTGCCGCTGGCGTGGACGCGGCTACCTTGACGCAGAAGCTGCACGAGCGCCTGGCGCAGCAGCATCGCGAAGTCATCGCTGAACTTGAGGCTGGTACGCTCGCGATTCACGGCAAGGAATCAGACCCTCCGTCTTCGGAGAATGCCGTCCCAAGCGACCGCCTTGATTTGCGTCTCCTGAATCCGGATAAATGGCTGGCCAAGGGAAATGTCGTCCTGGAAATCGAGTTGTTCGAAACAAAATCAGAGCAGCGAATCAGCGACGCCGATGTTCAGGCTTGCCTGGAGTATGAGCGTCGGCGCATTCCGTGCGCGGAGTTGAGGACGGACGCCCAGGGCCGAGCGACGCTGAAATTTCCACTGCCTCCGAACGTGTCTGAAGGATTCGCTCTGGTGGTACGCGCTACGGATGGAGACCGCTACGGCGAATTGAGATTCCGCCTGAAAACCAAGCCGGTCGAAAACGCCCCGGTTCCGGTCTCACGATGACCGCAAGTGTCCAAATCATCGTGAATGGAGAACCGTGCGAAGTTCCGGAAGGGCTTGCGGTCCCCTCGCTGCTTTCACACCTGGGCCTACCCGCAGACCGGGTGGCGATTGAGCGCAACCTGGAAATACTTCCGCGGTCGCAATGGGTCAAGACATCCGTGCAATCCGGCGATCGCTATGAAATCGTTCACCTGGTCGGTGGGGGCTGATTGAGTTTATCCGCGCAGTTTGTTCACGATCGCTTGCGTGATGCCAGATAGATCTTCCAGGGTTCCCAATAATATTTTACCCAGCCTTCGGTCACGCCCTTGTGGTCGTTTGGGGGTACGCCGACGTGTGTCAGCGTCACGCGCGTCTCGACGCCCGCCGATTTTTCGAATTTGACCACCAGGATTGAATCCGCATCCGACTTCCTCCACGCCGACGAGCGCCAGGTCTGAACGAGCATTCGATTCGGGATGAGCACCAGATTTCTTCCCAGAATCATCCCGCCGAAGGCAGACCATTTTCCGCCGACTTTGGGGCTGACCTTCGCAGGCATGCCAGTAGCCGCGGTATGTTTCGCTGAACTCATGAAGAAAGAATACAGTTTGGCGGGCGCGGCGTTGAACGCAACAGATTGTTCAATTACGGGAGTCACGGCAATCCTCCGAAGGATTTTTCTAGTCCGTCAGCCGACAGGAGATTTACAACTCGTCCAGCAGATGGCCCATTTTCGTGCGTTTGGTTTCCAGGTAGGCGTGCGAGACGCGCGAAGTGCGCGGCCGGCAGGGAACGCGCTCGATCACGCGAATTCCGCCTTCCTCAAGCTGCTGCACCTTATCGGGATTGTTGGAGAGCAATCGCACCCGCCGCACGCCGAGCAGCCGCAGGGCCGCGGCCGAAAACGCGTAATCGCGCGAATCCGCGGCGAAGCCGAGCTCCTCGTTCGCTTCGACCGTGTCCATGCCCTGGTCCTGCAATTCGTAAGCGCGCAGTTTGTTCATCAGGCCGATTCCGCGCCCCTCCTGCGGCAAATACAGCAGGATGCCGGAAGGAGCAGCGGATATGCGGCGCAGAGAAAGCTCGAGCTGCGCGCGGCAGTCGCAGCGTTCCGAGGCCAGAACATCTCCCGTCAGGCACTGCGAGTGGATGCGCACGAGCGGAGTCTGGCCGCGAATCCGGCCATGAACGAGTGCAACGGCGCTCTCGCGAGGGCTGCGACCCTCGATGCCTAGAATTTCAAATGGACCAAAGCGCGTCGGCAGCTTGGCCCGAGCGACTATTCGTGTGCTGTCTTTCGCTCCGTTGCGCGAAGCGTGTATTCGTCGTGGTGTTTTGCGTGGCATGAAGAGCCCCGTATTATATCAGGCGATGGGCGCAAGCGGCGCTTTACATCGGCGTGGTGATTGGCTAACGTAACCGCAGCGGGTCACAGTCCATGAAAACCCTCACGTTCGGCGGTGATTTGCTGCTCACGCTTCTACTGCACGTGGGAGCGGCGGCGTCGATCTGCGCGTGGCTCGCGCGTTCAGCCACGTTCCGCAAAGTACTGTTCACCGAACTCCGCGACTCGGACCAGAAGCTGAAACTGATGCTGTTTGTCACGCCTCCACTGGCCTTTGGCGTGATCTTGCGGATTTTGGGCGCGCCGTACCGTGCCGCGGACCTGATGCTGGAAGGATCATTTCTGCTGGGCCTGCTGGGCGGTCGCGTTGTCGGTCCGCTGGGCGGATCGATCATCAGCTTGCCGGCGTTTATGCATCGCGAGTGGCTTTCGATGCCCGTCGCCGCGACGGCGGGACTGGTGGGCGGATTGATTCGGCAATTCCTGCCGAATACGGAGGAAATCTGGAGGCTTGGTCCGTACACGTTCATGAGCACGCCGCGCTGGCTGGTGCGCCTGTTTCGCGGAAAGAAAGTGACGTGGGAAATGCTGCCCCTGGGCGCGTGCATCGTTCTTGAACTGGCCCGCCAGGCGCTTGGATACGCCACGAAACCGCAGTGGCTGTTTTATTTGAATGGCGGAAAGAGCTGGGGAATCGCGCTGGTGTTGCTGTCTACGGTCATGGCCGTAGCGGTCCCCATGAAAATCTGGAGCAACACGCGCCTGGAAATGAATCTGGAGCAGCATCAGCAGTTGCTGCTCAAGGCGCGCATGGACGCCCTCACGGCGCAGATCAATCCTCATTTTTTATTTAATACGCTGAACACGGTGTCGTCGCTCATTCGCTACGATCCCGACATGGCGCGGGGCGTGGTCATCAAGCTCAGCAATATTTTGCGCAGACTGCTGAGGAAGCACGAAACGTTTGTGCCCTTGCAGGAAGAGCTCGATTTTATCGACGATTACCTGGACATCGAGGTTGCGCGGTTTGGCCGCGACAATCTGGTGATTCACAAACAGATCGATGGGGCTACTCTTGATGCCTTCGTTCCCAGCATGTTGCTGCAACCGATTGTCGAGAACGCGCTGAAGCATGGTCTGGCGGCGAAACTGGGCGGCGGCGAATTGACTATCCGCACCGAGACGCAGGATGGCCGACTGATCATTGTGATTGAGGACAACGGCGTCGGAATTCCCAAAGAGCGCATGGCGCAGGTGTTTGAAGACGGAATCGGGATCAGCAATGTTCACGAACGATTGCGCGTACTATACGGCGCTGATTTCCGTATGGATATTTCCAGCCGCGAAGGAGAGGGAACGCGCACCCGCATTGAGATTCCCGAACTGATGCCCACCGGATCCGAGTCCTCGATCAATTTTCCCGCGACAAAAATATAGGGATCCCCCCCCGCCCAAAAATCCGGTTTGTAACGTCACATCGCGAAAGCCCCCGTCCGAAGAGGCGGGCTACCAGGTTGTGGAAAAAATGATTTGTTTTGTCATTCTGAGCGAAGCGAAGAATCTCTCTTCGATTTAAGCACAAGAGCAGAAACAAAGAGC
>Ga0157378_10004142_pt1 | contig 12801 bp, 13 predicted proteins | sample M65metaG_FD_115309 | JGI IMG/M metagenome (GOLD analysis project Ga0157378, IMG submission 115309) | Miscanthus rhizosphere microbial communities from Kellogg Biological Station, Michigan, USA - M6-5 metaG | ecosystem: Host-associated > Plants > Roots > Rhizosphere > Soil | place: USA: Michigan...
CGTTTCGCAGCCGCAGACCGATTTTCTCGAGACCCCTACTTGCATCGACTCGGGGATCATCATCGCCTCGGATCATCCATTCCCAAAAAGCGAACGTCATTCGCTCTGGGTTGGTCTTCCCGAATCGGGGCAGACGTTGCTGGTCAAATAGTTCCCGGCTGATAATCATCATCGTCGCTACAAGTTGGTCGCCGCGCTATTTCGGGCGGGTGTAAAGAAAGAAATGATCCGCACTGACAAGACTTCGCTCACTCACGTCGAGGCGGAGCCAAACTGGCCCGCCGATTGGAAGGCAAAACAGGGATACTCACTCTCGAACCCGAACGTCTCAAGAACCGATCCGCCACTCTCCGAGGAAAAATCCCCGGAGATGGAAAAGTGCATAGCCTTGCGGACCTTCAAGTTCATTGGATGAAGTTCTGGAAGACCAACAGAGACCGCATCTACTGGGACGACAGGGCCCGGTGCTTTCGGCTGAATGATCGAGGAGTCCCGAAATAGGTGTCGGATATGGTCGGATGCTATTCGTGAGGCAAAATCTCCATAGCTGATGTCGTGGACAAAACTTTGAAAAAAATCAGACAGCGAGTCATCTTAGCGGTCATTTGGGCATTCATTGCTGGCGTACGCTGTGCGGTCACGACCGCTGACTACCGTAAGTCGCCAACGAACTTCGACGGCGGCGAGATCCTCATTTGCGCGATCGCTCTACTCGGCCCCATTTTTTTGAGCTGCGTCATTTGGAGCGAGCTCAAAGAGCTTGAAGCACCCACCAATTGACGACAAATCTCTATATCGCTCATTGAGACGACCCCGGTGCGATTCGGATGAAGTTTATCGCCTGGTTGCATCAAACTGAAGGAATCGGTGCAACAAATCCTTTTCAGACTTTGATCGAGCAGTCTGAGGAGATCATCGTGCGATTCTCTCTGACGTCGTTACTCTTTATTGTGCTGGCCGCCTTCGGTGCCAACGGCCAGGAAATGCCCACGTCTAGCGGTTCTTGTAGTGTAAGCGCCTCAGGTGCCCCAATCAGATGGAGCAATGGGGAGACCTCCAAGCTTGTTCCCAAGGGAGTATTCGTGACGCGATTTATACTCTCGCCGGGAGCGCCGCTACACCGGATGAGCGAGGGCGTGAATATTCTCATCGTTGCAATGGGTGACGGCGAACTGGTAAACGAAGCAAAGGAACCAAAGAACCACTTTAAAGTCACGAACGGCTTCGTGATGTTAATGCGGAAGGACGACCCCTATTTGCTCCGAAACATTGGCGGACAGAGTTTAGATTTGGTCGTGATCGACGTTAGGAAATGAGCGAAACCCAAAAAGGGGAACACTTAAATCCGCTTGGTGATAAATCGGCATATCACTCAGCGACCCTGCGGAGAAGCGATAGCTCAATACCACACCAATGGCGAATACAAGCCGAAAACGGAGGCCAGACGAAAGCCCCGTGTAACTCAGAGCAGTGCATTTCCCTATTGCTGGATTCCTCAGTTTGTGCTGAGATTCGCTTTGGCATGAAACCGCTGGGCTGTGATTCGATGGACACTTGCCACAACTCGCGGCTGCATCTCATTCAAACCGGGCAGCCATGAGCGGCGGCAAGCGAGATGGTGGAGCAATGAAATAAGAACCCGAAGCTAAGTTGGAGCACGGAGAATCAAGTGACCCAGGATCCGAGCCGTAAAGAGCATGATCTTGAAAAGGTAGCCATCGTAACGGGCGCGGGCAGCGGCATTGGTCGGGCCGTGGCTCTTGCTCTGCAGTCGGCCGGATATTCGGTCGTGCTGGCGGGCCGGAGGATTGCCCGGCTGGAGCAAACCATAGGCATGGCCGTTCAACCTGGCGGCAAGATGCTGGCAGTCCCCACCGACGTCAGCCAACCCGATTCGGTACGAGCGCTGTTTGCGCGGACTCACGATGAATTCCGGCGTCTGGATGTTCTGTTCAACAATGCTGGTGCGATGGCTCCGGCGATCGCCATGGAAGATTTGAGTTTCGACCAGTGGTCACAGGTGGTGAACGTGAATCTTAGCGGAACGTTTCTTTGCGCCCAGGAAGCAATCCGCCTGATGAAAGCGCAGCGGCCTCAAGGAGGACGAATTATCAACAACGGTTCGATCTCGGCTCATGCACCGCGGCCCAATTCAGCACCTTATACGGCTACTAAACATGCCATTACGGGGCTCACTAAATGTATCTCATTAGATGGCCGTAGGCACGACATCACGTGTAGTCAAATTGACATTGGAAACGCGGTTACTGAGATGAGCCAAACATTGGCAGCCGGAGCTTTGCAACCGAACGGCGCCAGTGTTCCTGAACCAAGAATGGACGTGAAGCATGTCGCCGATGCTGTGCTGTATATGGTGGGCCTGCCACTGGATGCGAACGTTCAGTTCATGACCGTAATGGCGACGAAGATGCCTTTCATCGGCAGAGGTTAAATTCGACCCTTTCGATTTGGGAAATCCAGGATGTATCCCCTCGCCTCCTCCCAACTCGTGATAAATTCGCGTCTACGGAGCCTTTCCCTCAAGGCACTGTGCCATCCTTCAGTGGACTCGCCTATCCTCTAGTGCGGTTCTTCGCAACCTCCAAACTCCGCAGCACAGCCACGTGGGTCAACCTTCTAAGCGGGCCGTTCTTTCATAATGCATCGACACGGAAAGGTGAAGGAGAGGGCAAGGCTGCGAAACCGCCTGTTATGGCAGCTGGCGAGGGCGCCGGTAGAAGCTCGATAGAGACATTGCAAGGGAAAGTCCGGACCAGAAAATCAAGGCGGTTCCTGTCCAGTAGGTATCGGGACTCCGATGATGATTAATAGGCGTGAGAGTGCTTGCGCTCAAGACCAACCAGCCCATAGATAGAGTTGCCAGAAAGCCGCTCAGAGATCGTGGCAATCTCCAACGCTGCCTAACGTAACCCAACATGCTGTCAATCCAGCGCCCGATGCCATACCAAATGATCGGTACGAACGGCAACGCGGCATAAAGCAGCCCCAAGTCACGGCCACGACGAAAGGTCGTCGCTACGGGAATGCCTAAAACCAGCGATGGGAGGTTTAATAGTAATGCGATCTTCTGCGCAGGTGTCAATAGTCTTGGATCGGGTGTCCATGCGGGACCTGCGTCCTCTTGAAACGCAGCGAGATGATAGACCTCCTGTCTAGCTCTGAACGCACGAGTTTGCCTGTGCTCCCTATAAATGAGCAGACTGACGTGCAGCACCGTGAACAAGATTGGGAGTATGCGCCGAAGGCCGAGTTTGCCGATCATGAGCAAATAGACACCAACGTCTGGGAGAACGGTCAGTACTTTATGCTTACTTGTCGATACGCAAACTCATTTCCTCCCGCAGGCCTTAGAAAGCATTTCATAGACGAAGAAGAGGCCAAGTATTGAAGGCCAGAAAAACGTGAGGATTCTGACTCCCGTCTTTGGCTTGAATCTGAACATGGCTTGTCGCACCGCCCACCATTGCGTCCGAGAGGGCACACCGTTGTGGCACCCCTGTTGATACATTCACTCATCGCGCACTATAAAACGCTGAACTCTGTGATCGCCGAAGGCCAGAGAATAACGTAGTTCTCACGGTTCGCCTCGCGGTAAGCCGAGCGCATTTCGTTATGGAGAATTACCTGATGGGCTTGCGCGAACGTGGTCGTTGGCTCATGGTCAGGACGAAAATGTTGAACGTACCCGACCCGAAATCGTGCCCATCAACAACCCCCACCCCGTCAAGACTTTCCATGAGTTTCGTTTCAAGCGCGACGAGACGGTCAAAATCGGCCATTGAGTTGGCCGCGAACTGCAATACCAATTGATAATTCATACTTGAGGATCGGCATTATTCTGCCAGAACTCTCGATTGGCGAAAAATCCCCATTACACTGGTCGAGGGGTGGCGCTGAGTGGCCCCTTAACGGCTTGCATTCGCTGTGAGGCTTCTCTCGCTGCGTCGCGGCAGATGACGGAGCAGCATTGCCAAGAGAACGGGGATTAGAATCAGTCGTAAAACCCTTACCGGATGTTCTCCGTAGTCTGCAGCCAGAATGAGAAAAAGGACATATAGCGTAAAGACGTGAGCAAAGCTGTAGAACCGTTTCTCCGGATGAGGAACTGCCGTTGCACCGACAGCCACAACGAGCGAAAAGCCGAGGATTGTTACAACCGCCTCATCAACTGATAAATGAAAACGTCCTGGCGCGAACCGCGTGTGAAGCAAAACCACACAGCCAAAGTGAATCATCTGTGCGGCGACAAACCCCTGAATGAGTGCAAAAGGTTCCGGAATCCAACGCATCCAGCGTTTCAGTCCCGGCGCTGCCAGTCCGGCTAGAAAGAACGTGATAGCGAAACGGGCGGTGTTTCTGGTGGCGCTTCCAGCACCCTCGGTATTCCAGCCTGAAAGGGCAAAGCTGAGGCCGACCACCACGCAGTTGCCAATGATCGCAGTTGACAGAAGCTTCCGATTGAGCACCTGACACCTCGCAAGACTGCGCAGGAGCATAGCATGAGGGAACGCGACCTGTGCAATTCCTCATGCAGGGATACGTGGCTATTTGGTGAAAAATCCCCATATCACGCAGGTCATTGGGGAGAGCAGCACAAATAGCCCCGCAATCATTCGCACTGCACGTTCCACAGTCATGGATGCACCTCCCGATTTGAGCCGACCGATTGTAGAACGCACTATGCAGGCGCGCAAGGATTTGGCAGCGGTTGTTGATAAATCAATATCGCTCATCAGTAAGACTAGTCAGTGGAGCTTCTCTAGAACGACAATCGGTGCCTCTGGCGCTCGCGGCTCCCACTGAGACGCAAAATAGCAATACGAACCGGGGAACTCTTCTAGTCGCACTCTTTCATGACTAGCCAGGTGATTCTGCAACCTCGTTTTTCCAGAAGTGGAAACACTCACCTTTTGGGATCCACTGAGGTGCCGCGCCAAGGTCAGCGACGACGAACTGAACCGGGCCTAATCTGAGCAACCGTCGGACATCTTCAGAGGTCAATGATCTTCCGCGCGTGGCTGTCGCAAACCCGTCGTCTCGCCACAATTCGGTCAGCGGCAGTCGGGTGATAATCCGCAGCTTGGGGTCCATTCTGCGGGTGATTTTAGTTCAAGATTAGGGGTCTCCGTCCTCAGTTGACGATAAATCGGTATATCGCTCGTTGAGGCACCTGAAATCACTTGGATAACGACAACCACAGCCGGTTGGGGTGCTAAAGTTGGTGGATAATGTGGCGAATCATCCTGCTTTTAATTGCTCTCGTACCTTTCTGCTATGCGTCATCTCCCTGCCCGGATACGACAATGCGACAGGCTGTCGTGGGCGGCGATTCTATTAGCGGCTTCGTGGTTGTGCGCGGAAAACCTGTAAAGTCCGCATTAGTAAGTTCGAATTCGGTAAAAGGCAAATTTGCGCGGGGAACAACGACGGACAAGAACGGTGCTTTTACTCTCAATCGGATTCCACCAGGGAAATATTCGCTGACTGTTTACGGCTGGGGCAGTACTTCGATTCAGGTTGATTCGGAGGCGGATCGCGACTTCCCCCAAAAGCCAAACTGGAACGTCACTTTGATGGATGATGGATGTGTCAGTGCCGGCTTTGGTCGCCTATCCTCCACCGTGGAACCAGCTAGATGCCCTAGCGAGGAACTATGAAAAAAGGGGCGATAATGTTAGCGCGGTTCGCTATTACCGGATGTCGTTAGAGCAACATCCGCAGAATGAGTTTGCCAAGAAGAAGCTCCTGGAAAAAGGCATTTCACTCCCGGCAAAAAAGCCCTAAGGAAATGATCCAACGCTAGATCTGGGGTTGGTGATAAATCGGTATATCACTCGTTGACTGGGTCCAGTGCCCCACAGAGTTTTCACTGACAGTTCGCAACAAACGCCTGATCGCCGCCTCCCGAGATCGTTGCACCGCCAACAATCACGTTCCCGGTGGTGGTCGAACTAAAGATGCCGCCCGCAACTGACTCGACTGCACCGGGCACTGCAAGGTTAAAGTAGTTCGAGGTTCCGAAGAGCCAGATCGCGTGTCCTGTTCCGTTGCTGTCGAAAGCCTCGCCGACAGAAGACCCACCGTTCCCAATGCCATTCAGCCCCGTGCTGCCGGAAGGATAGGCGGGATCGTCCAGGATCACCCAGTTGTTTCGCCACGCTAAAAATCCGTGAATGCCGGTCGGCCCGCCCGTGCCGAGAATTCCCGCGATGACGCCGCTGTCGTTGATGTCCATCGGTATGATATTCGCGTGATTGGGGATGCTCACGGCGGAGAAGCCCCCGTTTGAATACCGTTTGAATCCTTTTAGGTGTCCTGTGCTGTCAGTGTAGTAACCGACGATGGTGCCCCATCGGTTGATGCCAGTCAGTACGGTACCCGTCGCGCCCGGATAGTCAATCGTGGTCAGCGTGATGCCGGAAAGGAGCAGGCCGTGCTTAGGGCCGCTGCCACTTTGGTAGAAACCAACCGTAGCGCCACTATCGCTGCGATGAAAAAACTGCGTGTTGTAGGCGCCCGGGACTGCGTAGCGCTTGAAACTGCCATTGGAATAACGAATGAACCCGAAAACCGTACCGGTCTGGTCTTGAGCGGTGCCCACGATGGTGTTGTATTTGTTGACCCCATTCGCCGTGGTGGTGGTAATCGTTGTCCCCGGATATTTGAAAAGCGAATAAGTGCATGGCGGCTGAGCGCACAGATTGCCACCCATCGAAATTGCTGTCAGCGCCAATAGGCACACCCAGGGGAACAACCTCATCGAACTATGCATGTTCACGGACTCCTTCAGCCGCCATTGAGATTTGTTGGAATCGAGGAAGGTTGTTGGCCTTAAGGGTGAAATACTTTAAATGGAGCAGTGAACCTAAGGCCTATACAGGTTTATTGACGATCGGGGCCGAATCCCGCTGTTGGTGATACATCGCTATATCGCTCATTGAAGCCCCAAAAGCTTTCGCAGTCCTCGGCTCACTTCGACTTTGAGCCGAGTAGAATAGGCTCGGTTTCGAGCAGCGTAAGAGATTTCACCATATGCAGCGTCCGAGCTTTGTATGTTTTGAAATGCGAACTTTGCAGGTGAGATTCGTAAGCAGCAGTATCCCTGTACCTCTCGAACAATCTGATCTGTTCAGGGCGCTCTTTGAGCGAAACGGCATAGAGCGTCAATACTCCCGGCTCAACACGAATTGAAGTCTCAATCTCCTCCTTGAGAGCCAGCTTGTAAGCGTCGAGTTGCTCCGGATCAATCTCCAGTTCTGCTATTCGCACAATCGCGACTCCGAGCGGTTCGGCAGCCGCAGATCGTTGAGGCCATAACAAGAATGAGCCAGCCAATGATGTCGCAAGCAGCAGCGCTTGTCTCAGGGTCATAATTGCACTCCCCAAACCTTAGAGCGATCCGATTCGTTGATACCCAATCGTAGGCGAACGCCACCCTCTTGTCATGGTTGGTGATAAATCGCATCAATATCGCTCATCGACCCTGCCCGAGGAGTTGGTCGCAGCGATCAATGACAAGGGCTGGAGGAGAAGGTCGCCGTTTCGTAACCCTCCGATTGGCGACTCAATGAGTGCACGGCGCCGGAGACTGCCGCGTTAATGGGTGAGGCTGCGACTGTTGCACCGTTAATTGTGCCCGTTCAGCAGTAGGTACTCTAAATCTTTTACAACCCGTCTACAAATGCCTGACAGCTATACGTTGGCTGCGAGCTATAACGATCTATATCGAAACAGAGAGAATGGAAAAGAGCGTCCGATGCCCCTGGTAGCTTTGTTGCTTCTCGCGACCGGGGATCGGGGCGCTATTGCGCAAGCCCGCCGGGCAAAAGTTGCAAGAAGATCATATGTCGAAACTCACGAAGATCCGACTACCCATTGTGGTTCTGTTTGGGATTATTGGTGTTCTGTTTCTCTACCTGCTACGTGGGGGATTCCATCAATTCGAGATTGCGCCGTATCGGACTCCTCCCGCCTCGTTCACAAACTGGAACGATGTTCTGGCACATCCGCGTGACGTTTCCTTAACAACCATACAGACCGGCGTCGTCCACATGGACCCTTGTCTGAATATCGACCCGGCAAGCCCCAGCCAAGCTGAATGCGATCACGCGCCACGAGATCTCTCGGTCTTGGTTCACTGGGTGCATACCATCCACGGAGACTTCCTGATTGACGCGGGCTTCGACGACTCATTCGCAAAAAGGCCACCGTATGGTAATTACAATGGGGCAATGAGCCTCTTCAATTGGGCCAATGGCGTAACCAATCGACAAGATCCCGGTCAAGATTTAGCAGCGCAACTCAACCGTCTCAATGTTCACCCCAAGGCGGTGTTTTTCACGCATTTGCATCCCGATCACACGGCAGGTGTTCCCGCACTCGGACCACAGACGGAGTTTATCTTCGGCAAAGCCGAAGCCAGCTTTTTGGCGCGAGCCGCTGTTGCAAACCACTTCTCGGGCAAGTCGAAATTTTTAGGAATTGATTTTTCGACTGCACCCGCCATGGCACCTCTCGGACGGAGTGTTGATCTCTTCGGCGATGGTTCTTTTTGGGCGATCTCCGTCCCCGGCCACACCGATGATGACATTGCGTATTTGATTAACGGTCGGCTACCAGTTTTATTGACAGGCGACGCGAGCCACTTCGGTTGGGCATTCAAGGCTGGCGTGGCACCACGGGGCTGGAACAAGGCGGGAACCGCTCGTGGCTATGAAAGTTTGAAACAATTGCGCGATTTCGCGAGGGCATACCCCACCGTAATGCTCGTTTACGGACATGAAGCAGGATCTCGTAGGCATTTAATTGGTAAAGAGTGAAAAATCCACATGTCGCTCATCGAGACGCAGGAAGGCGAAGGAAAAACGCGCAGTTGCGAGAACGCCACGGTCAGGGGGTGACGCTTTTTGGCGCTTCTACTCTGCCCTCCTTTCACGCATCTGATGTGAAGGCTACATGCCACGCGTTGTGATTGGCGAGAATTCTCCCCATTCTGGAAACCCGTGAGTTTCACATCTGAGCAGATCGCTACCCTGATGAATGCTGCGCAACGTGAATGGCAGTGTCGCATTCGTCTCAAGATCAGCGCAGGCTCGGGGTGCACGGTGCTCGAGATTTTCGATCGAGATGCACGGGAGCCTTCTGTGCCGATTCAGAGAATTGTCTTATAGAACCACCCCTCCCCGCGTTCTCTTGAATAAATCAATATCACTCAAAGCCACCCGGCACAGGTTTCGAGTGCGGCCTCCAGTCACGAATATCGTCCGCGTACATGTCTATAGCGAGTGATTTCAGACAAGCGGATTTTGTTCTGAAGCCAGCTCGATAGAGAAACATCCACTGTGACTAGCAAAATTGGGAGTTTGCAATTTCGGGTTGCCCGCTAACCGATGTCAGACATTTCTTACGCTATGAAAGGTTGTCAAACCCGCGAGTTGAGCCACACTTTTCGCGAGGATTCATGGAAGCGGGTGGTAGCTTGCCAGACGACTTTCGACGAGTGGCCCGTATCATCGATTTGATCTCTTTGTGCGAGGGTCTGACCCACGACTGGCTTCCAAGCATCATAGTTCCCGAATTGATCGAACTCGTCGCCGCAACGGTCGAAGACCGCGATCTACAACTGTCTTAGGGACGATGAACGAGTCAGCTTTCCGTGGTCAGTGGGCGATAAATCTCTTTATCAGTCATTGAGTCGCCATAACATCCCAACCTAAAAGAACAACCGGCATCAAAGGATGCCGTGGGACGCTCTGCCAATGTGTGGGTTGTGTTTTGCATTTGCTGCGCTTCGGTTGCCTTGGGTCCGCTCGGAAGAGCACAGGACACCAGCAATCTGCCCGACGCTCCTTCTCCCACGTCGTCTGATTCTCAACATGAGAATGAACCATATCGAAGGGTCACATCTTGGCATCGTTTGCCGAAGGACTTTCTTCAAGATCAAAAGGCTATTTGGCTGTTCCCCGCCCAATTGGCAAAAGGCCGCCACTGGGCGCCGACGCTGGCCATCACCGGCATGACCGCAGGGCTTATCGTCGCCGATCCACACGCGATGCCCTATTTTCGATCTCACCAACGCAATCTGGACGATGTCAATGACGTATTCGACTCATACATCACAACCGGCGAGGTGATAGCGGTTCCAGCCTCATTGATGATTGCGGGCTATATCAGGCACGATGATTATCAGGTGGACACCGCAATGCTTGCCGGCGAGGCGTATGCCAACACTGCAATTGTCGATCTCGCAATCAAAGCTGTCACGCGCAGAAAAAGACCCTCTGATCTGCCTCCAGGAGCTCCTTTCACCAACACCTTCTTTAGCGGCGGTAAGTCACCATTTAAAGGCAGCAGCTTCCCCTCAGGTCACGCAGCTGGGGTGTTTTCAGTGGCAACCGTTGTGGCGAATCGATATCACAGGCATAGGTGGGTGCCGTGGCTCGCGTATGGCTTCGCGACTGCGATCAGCTTTTCCCGCGTGACCACGCTATCGCATTTTCCCTCCGACGTTTTCCTGGGAGCGGCACTCGGATACACGGTTACGCGCTACCAAGTCCTGATTCCGAGATAGATTTTCAGGCGAAGGTCAGGTTGATTCAAAGAAGCCACGCCGATTCGCCATCGCGCTCCTTGGCGATAAATCCATCTCGCTCATTGAAGCCGGATCAGGCCGTTGAGAAGGATGCCGATTCCTACCAACCGCCACATAGGCTCCGAGGCGAATGCTACGCACCGTTCCAGCGTGGACGGACAACGGTTTCGCTCGGCAGCTTTAGGATGGCGCTGATGGAAACGTGCCCTCGCAGTGGATTTTAGGGCCGACGATCAATGGAGCCAGAACGTCGGTCACTCTTTTCGTTGTCCGGCTATAAGGGGGATCGTCCACTGGTGGGCGATTTCTTGCACGTAAACTCATTGAAAGGCTTATCTTGAAGTAGCGATGACGTCGCTGGTGATGTGTTCTTCGATCCCAGACACGAACTTCGGCGCGTGTCTCCTCACTATCCGCCGGATGTCGGGCTCAAACTCGTGAAGAATGTTAATTCCCGCGTCGCTGCCAATCGTCGAGCCAAAAGTTCCCAAAGTCTCCGAAGTTGAGCGCGTCCAATATGGCCGGTAAGCAGTGGCGATCGCGACCGAAGTCAACACCCCAAGGAAATACGACGTGTTTAGTGTCGCCTTTCCGGAGTCGTTCCGCGTGATTACCGTGCGTGAAGCTGCGTACATCACGCGGCCCCAAAAGCTCTGGCTGCTCGAAGGGTGATAGCGCGGATCCTGCTTGAGAAGTGCAGGATACAAGTACTTACTGAAGAAGGCGCCTGATTCCTTTTGGATGAGCACGCCTTTATACAATTCCGTCATGCTGCCTCTCGCTCCGGTTGCGTGCATTATGCCCGCGTTGACGCCAGCCGCCCCGAATGTCAAAGGCGAGCGCGCTTCATCGACGAACGCGCGAAATTTTTCTGCCTGAGTTGGAGGCTGTGCTGACGGGGCATCGGGAAGTGCTTTCCACACACGCGGCTCTGGGCGCTGCAGCTCGCGTGAGTCTGGGCCGTCATAGTCTGCCCCTTGAAGCAAATCAGCGAAAGAGCGTTCGCTCTGGCTCAACGCCCCGCATACCGCCAGGAGCAAAAAAGAAATAACGAGGATTGGTCTAATTCGCTTCACCGTGGCGCGATCCTTGAAACTCGGCAGCCGACGTCTACACTGCTCAATCATTTGGCTGCGCGCACACCTTGACCCGCACCTCAGATGCCATTCCTGATGAACAAAAGTGCTATGTTCCACTAGAAGTCGGGCAGGCAATAGCAGAAAGTCCTGCCGGTAGGCGCAATGTCTCGTAATGTTCGACGCTGCAATGGCTTGCACAGAAGGGAAAAATGGCAGCTACCTCATCGGACCTGGAAATTGGAACTTACGAAGGAAGGGATTTCTTACTAAGGAAATACCAGAACCGCTGTAGAGCGATTCTGCCCTGTGACCCGAAATTCTTACCGTCGAAATCCACGACAGACGGTTAAGCGCGTGTGAAGTTGCCCTCGAAAAAAGTAAGCACGCATGCTATTGTCTTCGCGCACGCAGTCGGGTTCCGGGGGAGGCACACGCATGCAAACGCTGAACGTTGGTGCGGGTCGAAGCGACACGGAATACAAAGCTGCCGAGGAGCAACGACGCGCAGATCTGCGAGCTGACAGCGTCAACGACGCGAATTATTTCTTCTGGGCTGCTGGGCTCGCTGCGCTCGGAACAGGCTTGCTTCCTGTTCGACTCAATATTTTCGTCACGATCGGTACCATTGACCTTCTAGCCTTCTATGGGAGACCACTCGGCCAACTTCACCCATTGCTGGTCTACAGTGCTGCTACGCTATGGGTGGCTGTGCTGGTGGGGTTGGGATTCGCGGCGCGCAGTGGCTATCGATGGGCTTTTCTAGCTGGAATAGCTCTGTACGGAGTAGACATGATTGCCCTGCTTGTCACGTTTTCCATCTGGGCATTCGCTGTTCATGCGGTGTTTCTGTTCAAGTGGTTCCAAGGACAAAAAGCTCTCAAAGATTTCAATGAACCACTCGCGGTGACGATCTAGCTCTTCCAGGCACCATGGGCAGGCAAGAAAGGCGCGGGCTTATGCAAACGACTGTAGTTGTTGATAAATCTCGTGCCTGTTGAAAAACTCTTTCGCGTGAAAATCGCCAAAACTAAATTGCGTCAGGATGCGTTATAAGCGATCCTCTCGAATTTCAAGGCATTTTGTATCCCTCAAATTTCGAGTGTTTTCGAC
>Ga0157378_10004145_pt1 | contig 12799 bp, 10 predicted proteins | sample M65metaG_FD_115309 | JGI IMG/M metagenome (GOLD analysis project Ga0157378, IMG submission 115309) | Miscanthus rhizosphere microbial communities from Kellogg Biological Station, Michigan, USA - M6-5 metaG | ecosystem: Host-associated > Plants > Roots > Rhizosphere > Soil | place: USA: Michigan...
TGCATTCAGCAAATGTAAGTGATCGGGGAAGAGTGATCGGTGATTGGTGATAAGTGATTGGTGATAAGTTCACGCTTCGAAGACTAGAGACGCCTCATACAGTTTGAAGTCTCTGGTATTATTCCCACACCCGAAATGTCGAGTACAAAGACAGAAGCCCTCATTCGAAGAGCCTTATGAAATTGAAAAGCAAGCGATATAATAATATATCGGTCTTTCGAAGTTTAGTGTCTTTCTATTTGTAGGGCTTGCGTCTTTGTACTCGAATGAATACTGTTCGAAGAAATGAATAAGCTTCGACCTTTCGGGTGCGTCTATAGTCTTCGAAGCGTAATTTTCCGTCACTGTGGCCGTACAATCTTCACCTTATTCAACGGATCCTGATTCAGCAATTGCTTGATCAATCTGTATAAATTGGGATAATACTGATTCAGATCTCCAGGGTTCTCGAAGAAGGCTTCAACTCCTTCTGCCCACGCCTCATGATAGTTTGCGCGGCCCTGTTCGCTGAATAAATTTAGACTTGCATTCTGATCGTTCGGAAAAGTTAGTTCTGCCTGTCTTTTATACATCATAAATTTTTCTTCGAACTCATCGCTGCCAAACAAGCCGAGAAAATTTACATACTCAAGCGCATGAGCCATTTCATGCAGACCAACATTGTAATGATCGTTATTGGAGCTATACCCGAGGAGAAAATGTTTCCACGATAAATAAATTCCTGTCCTATTTACATGTCCGATCCATTCCTGTTGATTTATGCCTAGCTGATACTGATCTGCCAACACATGAATTTCTTTGAAGAAAGGCATCTTGTATCTTCTCAATCCGAAAGTGATCTGGACTGCGCACGCGCTAATCAAAATTTCTATCTCGTCTTGCGGATCAAGGCCGGTATAAATAAATCTCTTCGATTTTCTAAAATGATAAACCCGTTGGAGAAATCTTTCTTTTTCGAGGTCGGTCAAATCACGAAAGTATTCAAACTCTTTACTGATGATTTCTGCATAACGCATCAGTTCAGCATGTAATTCTTTTTCAGTGAATATAAGTCCATCTGCTGCGCGACTGGCAGTTTCCAGTAACTTATTAGTGAGCCGCTTAAAAGAATTCATCCCGCCAATTTAAGACGGGATGAATAGAAACCGAAGCAGTAAGTCAAAACGTGAAAAAAAATTGATATTAAGCAGCTATTGCTTTTTTAGCGGCACCAGTAGTGATGGGATCCTGGTTCAATGTTTTAGCAAGAGCTTCATACAAAGTTGCCAATTCATGACGGAATCGAACGGGGTTCTCAAAGAATACCTCCACGGAAACTGCCCAGAACTCATGATAGTTGGTAGCTGCATATTCGCCAAGCAGGTTCTTTTCTCCTTCTTGCATCGACTGGAATATCGGCCTTGCTACTTTTGAGAAATTCCGGAATTCTTTCTTGAATCGTTTGTCTTCTTCCGTTTGCGTAATGAAATTTACATACGCCAGCGCGTGAGCCATTTCATGCAAGCCAACATTGCAATTAGGTGTCATGCCAATGATCCCCTTCATGAAATTATCCCACGACAGATAAATACCTGAACTATCAACGTGCCCCTGGAACGGGCGCGAATAAAATCCGTAATGATAATCATCGCGCAACACATAAATGTCCTTGAAAAAATTCAGTGAATATTTTTCCAATCCAAAAGTGAGTTGCACAGCAGCAGCACTAATTAGAATCGGCATTTCCTGTGTTTCCTTCACATCTACATAATGAAACTTCTTTGATTTATGGAACATGAATGCACGAAACAGGAATTTCTGTCTCTCATCGTAGCTCAAGCGATTATAATAACGGAAATAGCGGCTGATTACCTGGTGATATAACTCCTTATGAGCAGAGAATTTTTTCCATTGATGCTTTTGATAGAATCGATTCCACCAATTGAACAAAGGCTCGTACACTGCAATGATCCCGAACACCGTCATGATTATTGTAACAATTTCCATAAGGTTCCATTTTCGAATGACCCAAATGATAAATAACTGCGGTCTTCACACAGACTATGGATAATTGTTGGACGGTCTTTCTTGGGAGAGGGTTTAAATCGGGAGAGGGACGATCGATTAGGAAAAGTCTTAAATCTGATACAAAATAAAAACAGTTTTTCGAATTTGAAAGTCCCTTAACCTGATTATCAGACATGTTTTGCATTACATTTGCTGCTCTTCAAAAAATTAACGAATTCCATGTACAGGACACATACCTGCGGGGAGTTGAGAATCAGCGATGTAGGACAAAAAGTTCGCCTGGCGGGATGGGTACAGACCATCCGAAAATTTGGTGGCATAACCTTCGTGGATTTACGCGACCGCTATGGTATTACCCAATTGGTATTAGGCGAACAGTTCAATCAGCAATTGGACGCTCAGCCCATTGGACGTGAATTCGTGCTCCAGGCCGAAGGAAATGTGATTGAAAGAAGTAATAAAAATCCTAACCTGCCAACTGGTAGTGTTGAAATAGAAGTAAAATCATTCAACATCCTCAACAAATCAGTTGTTCCTCCATTTACCATACAAGATGATACGGACGGTGGTGATGATCTTAGAATGAAGTATCGCTACCTCGACCTGAGAAGAAATAGCGTAAAGAAAAATCTTGAACTGAGATATGCCGTAAATCGTGCAGCGAGAGAATATCTGCATAACAATCAGTTCATGGATATTGAAACGCCCTTTCTGATTAAGTCTACTCCTGAAGGAGCGCGCGATTTTGTAGTTCCTTCACGCATGAACCCAGGTCAATTTTACGCGTTACCGCAAAGTCCGCAAACATTCAAGCAATTGTTGATGGTAAGTGGATACGATCGCTACTATCAAATTGTAAAATGCTTTCGTGACGAAGACCTGCGCGCGGATCGTCAACCAGAATTCACGCAGATCGATTGCGAAATGAGTTTCGTTGAGCAGGACGACATACTGAATATGTTTGAAGGAATGGTGAAGTATATTATGAAATCAGTATTGGCAATCGATTATACGGAGAAGCTCGAACGCATGACCTGGAGCGAAGCGATGTGGAATTATGGAAATGATAAACCAGATACCAGATTTGGAATGAAACTGGCGAATTTCAAATCAGCATTTGAGCAGTATGGAAATCACCCGGAAGCAGAAAAAATTATCGAGGCCAGCGGATTCAAAGTGTTCAATGATGCAGAGACCGTTGTTGCTATTGCAGTTCCGGGCGCAGCAGAATATACGCGAAAGCAACTCGATGAACTTACTGACTGGGTAAAGCGTCCGCAAATTGGGATGATGGGCCTCGTTTATATTCGTTACAATCCAGATGGCACGCTCAAAAGTTCAGTTGATAAATTCTTTAACGAAGAACAACTGAAGTCACTTGCTTCCATCAGCAACGCAAAGCCTGGAGATTTAGTTCTCATATTAGCGGGAAGAGAAGAAAGAACACGAAAGGCGATGAGTGAGCTCAGGTTGGAAATAGGTGAGCGACTTGGATTTAGAAAGAAAGATGCTTTCAAACTGTTATGGATACTCGATTTTCCACTATTTGAATATGCTGAAGAAGATAACAGATGGGTGGCAAGGCATCATCCCTTCACCGCTCCTAAACCAGATCATATAAAAATAATGATCGATAATGATCCGGAAATTAAAGACGCGAAAAACTACCTGAAGCATCCATATGCTGGTATCAAAGCGAATGCATATGACATGGTGCTGAACGGAAATGAAATCGGCGGTGGATCAATTCGAATATTTCAGAGAGAGCTGCAGGAAAAAATGTTTACTGCACTGGGCATGAGCAAGGAAGAAGCCATGCACAAATTCGGTTTCCTGCTTGGTGCATTTGAATTTGGAGCGCCACCTCATGGTGGAATCGCGTTCGGCTTCGACAGGTTGTGCGCCATCCTCGGCGGCAATGAAACCATTCGTGACTTCATTGCGTTTCCGAAAAATAACAGCGGAAGAGATGTGATGTTGGATGCGCCTTCAACAATTGATGATAAGCAGTTGAAGGAGTTGAACATCAAAACAACGGCAGGCTAGTGAAATCAAAAAGAGCGGCACGCGTTAACCTGCTGTTATTGAGTTGTTGGTTTAGCTTAATCATTGCTGGTTTCTTTTTCGCTGGCATGATTTATCAATTAATTCTTGGAAACGCCAATGATGCGACAAGTTCGATTCTGACTTCGCTCTTTTTTCTCCTATTCGCATTACAAGCCGGAGTAACACTTTACTTAATAAGTAAATACTATCCTTCAGCAGACATTCCTTCGGCGCAATTCATGATCCATCGAATTATTACGACGCTCGTGATCATTGAAATTGTGTTTGTTGTTGTAGGCGTGATTGGCTTGCTTATAATGGAACAAAGTTCTACTGGTTTCTCCAAGGATCTCCGGGATCCTATAATTCTTGCCGTTTTCATTTCATTGCTGCTGCTGGTGATTAGTCAGGTACACATTTTATTCGTAGGTAGTTCTGTTATCAGTAGAATCAGGGATGACTACCGGAAAGCATTAATCGACAACTGGTGAATGTCCATATACGGCGACCACCGACCCTTCGACTCCGCTCAGTCCCGTTGGCAATCGGGATGCGACCGCTGTCCGGGTACTTACCACCTTGCTTGGCTTTTCATTCTTGTGCATTGAATCTTCTTGTGCCTTGTACCTTGTGCCTTGAATCTTGCTTGTGCCTTGTACCTTGTGCCTTGTGCCTTTTCATGTTTGGCACAGTCTTTTCAGCAATTTTCTAGCTCAACTATATGTACCGGGTTAGTATTTGCCTTACCGTATTGATTACCGTTCTGCTTTCCTGCAAGAAATCAGAAACGCCTGCAAGGGTTAGCGACTTGCCTGCTTCTACTGCCATGGATGTTTACTATGGTTCAAGCCCCTCACAGAAAATGGATATATATCTTCCTGCTGGAAGAACTACAACGAATACAAAAGTGATGGTAGTGATTCACGGCGGTGGATGGACTGGCGGTGATAAAGGCGAATTCAATACCATCATTTCACAATTGCAAACGAGGCTTCCCGATTACGCTTTTTTCAACATTAATTATCGATTGTTCGACGGCACCTTCAACAAATACCCTGCGCAAGAAGATGACGTAAGTAATGCTGTGCAATTGATCTTAGCTAAATCTTCTGAATACAATATCTCACAAAAACTAGTGCTCATGGGCGCAAGCGCCGGTGCACATCTCGCATTACTGCAGGGTTTGAAATATTCGAGTCCGGTAAAAGCAAAAGCGATTATTTCCTTTTATGGTCCAACTGATTTAGTGGCGTTTTATAACAATCCCCCATCCCCGGCGCTGCAGCCTTCATTGCATGCTTTGTTCGGTTACTCGCCAGAACAAAATTTGGCGGGATATCAGCAAGCGAGTCCAGCATTCTTTGTAGACAATCGGAGCGCTCCAACGCTGATGTTGCACGGTAGCAATGATCAGCTTGTTCCCATTGCGCAATCCATCCTACTAAAAAATAAATTAGAATCTGCGGGAGTAGTAAACAAACTCGTCACTTACCCAAATGAAGGTCATGGATGGATGGGAACTTCATTAGACGATTCTTACAATCAGATTGTGTCATTCCTGAACGCGAATGTGAAGTGATAGTTGAAGCCCGGACAATGCTTTCACGTTAAATCGTTCAATGCATTCGCAACATCTCGACTGCGCTCGATGTTGTACATACGCCCCTCGACTGCGCTCGGGATTCGAGTTTTTAATTACCTTTTCCGCGTGAAAAATAATCTGCCGCCGCTAGCTGAAAGATTGAGGCCAAAAAAATTAGATGAGTTGGTAGGACAAGAACATCTTACCGGCGATGGGAGTATTCTGAGAAAGGCGATCGAGTCAGGAAAAATTCCTTCCTTGATTTTGTGGGGTGCGCCGGGAACTGGAAAAACCACTATCGCCAATATTGTTGCTAATACTTTAAACGCGCCATTCTACACGCTGAGTGCTATCAGCTCCGGAGTAAAAGACGTCAGGGAAGTGATTGACAAAGCGAAGTCGCAAATTGGCGTCATCTTATTCATCGATGAAATTCACAGGTTCAACAAAGGTCAGCAAGATGCACTGCTTGGTGCGGTAGAAAAAGGTATTATCACACTCATTGGCGCTACTACGGAGAATCCTTCATTCGAAGTGAATAGCGCGTTGCTGAGTCGCTGCCAGGTGTACGTGCTAAAGCCACTTGGGAAGGAAGATCTCATCAGGTTAATGCAGCACGCCATTTCTAGCGATGAGGTACTACAACAAAAGAATATCGATTTAAAAGAAACAGAAGCGCTCATCAATATTTCAGGTGGTGATGCGAGAAAGCTTTTGAATTTATTGGAGCTTGTTGTAGACGGTTTATCATCGACCAAAAAAAAATCAGAAAAGGAAAATATTACAATCACTGATGAATCAGTAATGGACATCGCGCAGCAGCGAATTGCTTTGTATGATAAAAGTGGGGAACAACACTATGATATTATTTCAGCATTCATAAAATCAATGCGCGGAAGCGACCCAAACGCGGCGGTGTATTGGCTGGCGAGGATGATAGAAGGCGGAGAGGATGTGAAGTTCATCGCGCGACGAATGGTGATTCTTGCAAGTGAAGACATCGGCAATGCGAATCCCAATGCGCTCCTTCTGGCTAACGCAACATTCGAAGCAGTAAATAAAATTGGATATCCTGAAGCGCGAATAATACTATCGCAATGTGCCATATACCTTGCTTCTTCACCAAAGAGCAATGCCAGTTACATGGCTATTGGAGATGCTTTGTCGGCAGTAAGAGAACACGGTGATCTTCCCGTACCATTGCATATCCGCAATGCTCCAACTTCACTTATGAAAAATCTCGACTACGGAAAAGGATATAAATACTCTCACGATTTTGAACAGAATTTTTCCCAACAGGAATACCTCCCAACAAAAATCAGCGGAACTAAATTTTATGATCCCGGCGCGAATGCAAGAGAGGAAGAGTTGCGAAAGTACTTGAGGAATTTGTGGAAGGAGAAATACGGATACTAGATGACGCTTCGAAGAGTGCGTCTTAAGTCTTCGAAGCGAGAACCTGAATTCTATCTTTACATTATGAATATCACCTGGACCTGCCAACGTTTCGAAGAGCTCTCTCCGAATGATCTTTATGCAATTCTCCGTTTACGTAGTGAAGTATTTGTTGTTGAACAAAACTGTGTATTCCTCGACATGGACAACAAGGATCAGCAGTCCTGGCACATTTGCGGCTGGCGTGAAGAGGAACTCATTGCATATACCAGACTAGTGCCACCAAATGTGGCCTATAAGCAGCCGTCTATAGGAAGAGTTGTGACTTCTCCCTCCGTTAGAAATTCTGGTATTGGAAGAAAACTTATGGAATTTTCCATCGAAAAATTATTTTCTCTTTTTGGGAAAACCGACATAAAAATTGGAGCGCAATTGTATCTAAAAAAGTTTTACGAATCACTCGGTTTTAAGCAGGAAGGTGACATGTATTTAGAGGATGGAATTGAACACATCGAAATGATTTTCCCAATTCTGGAAAATTGAATATGATTGAGTTATGTTGAAAAATACTTCCATTCTCACACACCATTAAACATACTTTCTTCGTTTCTTTTATGTTAACCGGATAATGATAATCTTAGTAGAAAATCCGAACTAAGTAAACTAAAAACCAATATTCATGAAACAGACCTTACACTCCTTTTGGGGGAAGTGTTCAGTACTGTTCCTGTTTGCTTCTCTAGCCTACTTTTCTTCTTATAGCCAACTATCAGATGGTACATATTGGGAAGCAGGTATACAGGCAGGTCCCGCAAATTTCCTTGGAGATTTGGGAGGCAACTACGGAAAAGGAACTGGTTTCTTAAAAGACCATCAATTCAAAACAACCAGGTTTTTGGGTGGTGTTTTTGCAGAAGGATATCCATCTGAATGGATCGGATTCCGATTTGCATTGAATATCGGAAGTATTGAAGGTGATGACCATTTTACAAAAGCCAATGGTGGAGTTGAAGAAGCAAGAAAAGCGAGAAACCTTGATTTCAAATCTTCAATCGCGGAAATTTTTGTTTCAGCAGAAATTTATCCGTTGGTATTCTTCGAATATGAACCAACCGATGTTTATCATAAGCTACGTCCATACTTCCTTGTTGGTGTTGGTGGATTCCATTTCAATCCACAAGGAAAAGATCCTGCTACCGGTGACTGGGTAAAACTTAAACCTTTGCATACAGAGGGTCAAGGTTTTCCAGAGTATCCTGACAGGAAAGAGTATTCGCTCTACCAGATAAACGTTCCTCTTGGAGTTGGAATCAAATATTACATTTCAGAAAACACAACGCTGTCGTTTGAGGTAATTCACCGCAAGTCGTTCTGCGATTATATTGATGATGTAAGTAAAACTTATATCGATCCTTCACTCTACTATGCACATCTTGATCCATCAGTGGCTCCGGTTGCTGAAAGAGTGAGCAATAAGTCGGCAGGCGCATACTCCTCCGGAGGATACACGGCTGGTGCAAAGAGAGGAACTGCATCTAATAACGACTCATATTTCTCAGCAGGATTTAAACTGGGATTCAGATTGTTTACGGGTTCCGACCGTTCATGGAGGAATTCAACACGCTGCCCGGTTATCAGGTTCTAATATATAGTTTAGTCCGTACCCTTATGAAAACAATTGTACGCCTGAAAGGATTGTTTATTGCCATCACGTGCACGTCGGCACTCAGTTTGATGTTGACGGATTCTTTCGCAGCTCCGTCTTCAACGGATCTTCTTTCAGGTGTACGCGATACAATGTACATTACAAAAGCCCAAACAAATAGGAAATACAAGGTGCGTATGTATCCTAATGCGGATCATAACGTGCTTTTCTTTTCTGCCAGTGGACAAAACGGCAAAGTATACCAGCTATACCTATTCGATCTTGATGGTCACCTGGCCAAGCAAACTCACATCAGGAATAAAGAAACTACCGTGCTTACCAATATAGTGAAAGGCAGCTACACGTTTGAAGTGTTTAGTGATGATGAGCGAATTGAAAACGGCGTGCTGACGATTAAGTAAAGCTCTTTTAATGATAACCAATAAGCGGCGGGGAAATTATTAAAATCCGCAATATCCGGTTAAGATAAGCCTGATCCGTTCCCTATCTTAAGTACCCTTGCATTGATTTTCTTAATCACTTCCCGCCACGCCTTATTGGTGCTTCGCACCAATGTTCCGCGTTTCGAGTTTCGCGTTTCGCGTTCTTTAGGTCGTTACTTCATTAGTAAATCCCAATAACCCTATTCCGCAGGGGAATGGAACAAGATACACCTCTCAAACAGTAGTCACCTCTTATTACTATCGATCTATGTTTCTCAAATGAAAGAAATTACTTTTTCGCGATGTTCTACCGATTTGATGAACGCCAAACGACAAACGCTAAACGACAAACGCGAAACGACAAACGCGAAACGCTAAACGGCAAACAGTAAACAGTAAACCGTAAACAGTAAACATTACTTGAGTTCTGGTCGCAAGAATTGCGCAGTATAACTTGCATCAACATTAATCAATTGCTCTGGCGTTCCTTCAAACAAAACCTGCCCTCCTCCATCTCCACCTTCAGGGCCCAGGTCAATAATGTGATCCGCAACCTTAATGACGTCCATATTGTGCTCAATTACGAGCACCGTGTTGCCCCTGTCAACTAATTTATTCAGCACATCCAGCAAATGCCTGATATCCTCGAAATGCAAACCAGTGGTTGGTTCATCAAGTATATAAAACGTTTTACCGGTGTCTTTTTTGGACAATTCAGTAGCCAGCTTCACCCTTTGAGCTTCGCCTCCACTGAGCGTTACAGCGCTCTGGCCAAGTGTGATGTAGCCTAGCCCCACTTCTTCCAATACTTTTATTTTTCGATACAGGTAAGGAACGTTTTGGAAAAATTCGACAGCCTCTTCTACAGTCATTTCAAGCACGTCGCTAATTGATTTGCCCTTATACCTGATTTCAAGAGTTTCCCTATTATATCGCTTACCCTGGCATTTTTCGCAATGCACATACACATCAGGAAGGAAATTCATTTCAATTACTCTCATACCGGCACCCTCGCAAACATCGCAACGGCCATTCTTTACATTAAACGAGAATCTGCCCGCATTATAGCCCCTGATTTTTGCCTCGGGTATATTAGAAAATAATGTCCTTATCTCCGTAAAGAAGCCGCAATACGTTGCAGGATTGCTTCTTGGCGTCCTTCCAATTGGACTCTGGTCGATCTCGATTACCTTGTCAACGTGCTCCAATCCTTTAATCGATGAAAAGGGCATTGGCGTCATCCGGGAATCATAACAATGTTTACTCAAAATCGGATACAAGGTTTCATTGATTAAGGTGGACTTACCACTTCCGCTCACGCCGGAAACCACGATGAATTTTCCCAACGGTAATTTCACCGAAACATTTTTAAGATTGTTTCCACTCACTCCTTTCAACTCAATGACCTTCCCGTTACCTCTCCTACGCTCCGATGGTAACTCAATCTTTAATTTTCCATTCAGATATCCCGAAGTAATAGTATCCAATTCCAGCAAGTGGTTAGGATCACCCTCGGCAACTATTCTACCTCCATGATATCCTGCCTTTGGTCCTATATCAACCAGGTGATCTGCCGCAAGCATAATGTCCTTATCATGCTCCACTACCAATACACTGTTCCCAATATTTCGAAGATTCTTCAATGCCTCGATCAATCGATGATTGTCCCGTTGATGCAACCCAATACTCGGCTCATCAAGAATATAAGTAATACCCTGGAGCTGTGATCCTATTTGAGTAGCAAGACGAATTCTTTGTGATTCACCACCGCTCAACGTGCGCGTAGGACGATTCAACGTGAGATAGGTAAGGCCTACATCTAATAAGAACTGTAGTCGTTCCCTGATTTCTTTCAACACATCCTTTGCAATGGTCCGCTGCTTATCAGAAATTCTTAATTCCAATCCATCAAACCACGCCGCAAGATTGTCCACATTCATTCCACTCAATTCGGCGATGTTTCTGCCAACAATTTTAAACCACAAGCTCTCTTTCTTCAAACGCATTCCATTACACTCAGTACATGGTCTCAATTGCATGTAGCCTTCTGCCCATTGCTGAATCGATTCACTGGTGGTGGAAGCAAACCATCTTCTGAGTTGGTTGACGATCCCTTCGAATTCAGTGGAATAAACGCCGGTGTCATTATCTTCAAATTCAACCTCATCCATTGGCTTTCCATCTTCATTTCCGTACAGCAATATATTCAGGTGTTTTACCTGCAAATCTTTTATCGGCTTATCGAGGCTAAATTTATTTTTCCGGGCGATTTGCTGCACTTGCTTGAAGAAATAGGCATCTCTTTCCTCACCCAGTGGCGCAATACCTCCTTCATTGATACTAAGATTCTGATCCGGTAACACTGCATCCATATTCACTTCGTAAACTGTTCCCAAGCCTTTGCAGGCCGGACAATAACCGTATGGAGAATTGAATGAAAATGAATTTGGCGATGGCTCTTCATAACTGATGCCGGTGTCTTCACACATCAATTGCTTACTGTATTGAACTAAACGATCCTGATCCACCTTTCTTTTGAATGATGGAATCGCCTTGCTTCCCGTCACTTTTTCTTCGTCCTGCACCAACACGAACATTAAATCCTTTCCCAGACGAAGGCTTTGCTGAACGCTCTGACTCAGGCGAAACTTCATTTCATCATTCACTACCAATCGGTCAATCACAATTTCAATATCATGAATTTTATATCGGTCAACCTGCATTTTTGGAACGAGATCTTTAATCTCTCCATCAACGCGCACCTTCACAAATCCTTTTTTTCTTATCTCTTCAAATAGTTCGCGATAATGTCCTTTTCTTCCCCTGATTGCGGGCGCAAGCAGTGTAATCTTACTTCCTTCGAATCGTTCGAAAATATTCTCAACAATTTCTTCTTCACTCCATTTCACCATCCGCTTGCCCGTATTGTAGCTATAAGCTTCGCCTACTCTCGCGAACAGCAACCTTAGGAAATCATATATCTCGGTAATTGTACCTACCGTTGACCGAGGATTCTTGTTTGTTGTTTTTTGTTCAATAGAAATAACTGGCGAAAGACCAGTGATCTTGTCAACATCAGGGCGTTCCATATCACCAATAAACTGTCTTGCATATGCGCCAAACGTTTCCATATATCGCCTCTGTCCTTCAGCATATATAGTATCAAACGCAAGAGAAGATTTTCCACTGCCGCTAATGCCGGTGATCACCACCAATTTATTCTTCGGTATCTGTATATCGATGTTCTTGAGATTATGTACGCGTGCACCATACACCTCAATCAGATCATGTTCATCGATCGGATTTCCGTTGTTATTGTTGAATTTGTTCTGCATGTTTAAAAGGACAGCAAAGTTAAGTGAAGTATGCCTCGGTCTGACGGCCGCCGTCTGACGGTGACTGGTCTGACCGCCTCGGTCTGACAGTTAAAGAAATCTTAATGAAACTCCCGTGGTATGGTATTTGGATTTACACAGTGGATTATTGCAAAAAATTCAATTTAAACTATCTAAAACTATGACCCACAGAAAGAAAAATTTACTGATTGGAAGAACATTTCTCATTCTCGCTGTTAGCGGCATCATCCTGGCCGGCTGCAAAAACATGAATAAAACACAGAAAGGGGCGGTGATTGGAACAGCAGGTGGCGCTGCAGTGGGCGCTGTTATCGGAAAAGCCGCA
>Ga0157378_10004146_pt1 | contig 12799 bp, 15 predicted proteins | sample M65metaG_FD_115309 | JGI IMG/M metagenome (GOLD analysis project Ga0157378, IMG submission 115309) | Miscanthus rhizosphere microbial communities from Kellogg Biological Station, Michigan, USA - M6-5 metaG | ecosystem: Host-associated > Plants > Roots > Rhizosphere > Soil | place: USA: Michigan...
CCGGATCACCGACTGTGCCGATCTGTTTCCCTTGCTTATCGAGAAGCGTGATCTGCGTCCGGGGCGCGGGAGGCACGGGTCTCCGGGCCGCCTGATGATCCAGATACCGCTTGGCGGTGCCGTCCTTTACGCCCTTCTGAATGGCTTCCTGAGCCTGATCCGTCAAGGCTTTCTGCAAGGCTGCTTCGTCTTCCTTCCGTACAGCCGTCACCATCAGTCCGACACTCCCCATTTCGTCGAAAGATTCCTCACCGAACAACACCTGCTTCGGCGGATTGCTGGGATTGCGCGGATTTTCAGACGAGTTGTCATACCGGAGCGTCGCGTCGATGCGCGTCCCTTTGGGAAGAACGAACGAATTCTTGTAGGTATAGGTTTCCTGCCAATTGAAATCCCAGTCCTGAATCCAAATCAAGGGCTTGATCGATCCATCGGGTAATGTTGCGGTCGCCTTCATCTCTCTGCCGATATAGTGGGCATGCGCTAATGCGGAGGCTACACTCACGTCCACAGGAACGGTGAAAGAATCCTGGATGGTGAAATTCTTTTCGCCCGGAGCGATGTTGATGCCCGAGCCGAAGCCGAATAGCCCGGGAAGTCCGATGGCCATCATGTTTCTCTCCGGTGCCTTATCGGCAAAATAGAGACCCACCACGGCTTTCTCCGTCTCGGCCTTGCCGGTCAGGTGAAAATGCATTTGCAGCAGGAAATCCGATCCCTTGGGCAGCGCCATCGCCAGCCCTGCCGGCGTGAACTTAGGCGTGCCACCCACGGCCCATCCGCCCAATCCTCCCGAGTTGGCCTGGCCGGGCGTGACACCGACGGTCCCCATGCCGCCAAATCCAGGCTTCCCATCCGCGCCGTCGAGCCTCGCGGTGGATCCTCCGGCGACCCAGGCGAACAAGGCGTGATGGGCAGCTTTGCGCGCGCTGGGACGAAACTCCACCGCGCGCACCCATTTGTCCTCCTTGAGGCCCGTAGGAATTGCGAAATTGCGAAACACGTCGGGGCCGCTGGCAGGCAGATCGAAGCCCGCCGGCATCTCCAGAATCAGATCGGGCTTGCCCAGTTGCCATCCTTCCTCAAATTTCGGCAGCTTGGGCATCTTGGAAACATCGCCTTGCGGCATGCCCTGCTGGACCCATGCGCCGATGGTCGCGATCTGCTGGTCGGTCAGCCGGCGCTCGTCTGCGAATTCGCCGAAATCGTGCGCCGCATGCCACGGCGGCATGTAGCGCGCTTTCGTCACCGTTGCAATGAGAGATCCGCGTTTCTTTAGGTCGTCATAAGAGATGAGGGAAAACGGCGCCGCCTCGCCTGGCCGGTGGCACGTCAGGCAGTTTTGATAGACGATCGGCGCAACGTGCTCGCTGAAGGTGATGGTGTCCGCCGCCGGAAGTAATGCAACCGACGCGAACAGTATCGCGATTGGCTTTTTCATGCGCATCTCCTGGGTCGACTATGGGTTGACGAGTGTAGATGATCTAGGTACAATTGTCGATGTTCTAGGCTACCCTGTCAAGAGGGTTTGAAAAGAGTATTTCCTATGCCCAAACCATCCGACCTGCTGCAAGGAACTCTCGATCTGCTCATCCTTAAAACACTGGTGCGGGAAGCCATGCACGGCTGGGGGATTTCAAAACGCATCCAGCAGCTTTCCGGAGACGTCCTGTCGGTGCAGCAGGGGTCGCTTTATCCGGCGCTCCACCGGCTGGAGCAGCAAGGCTGGATTACGGCGGAGTGGAAAGATTCGGATCTCGGCCGAAGCGCTAAGTTCTACTCGCTCACGCGCGAAGGCAAACAACAACTGGAGCGGGAACTGGAAAGCTGGAACCGTCTTTCCTCGGCCGTGGGATTACTTCTCAAGAAGGCGTGACTGCTTAGCCGGTCAGCGGTACAAATAGAGGGAACGGGTTTCGAAAATGCTTCGATCTCGACGGTTCCGCATCTGGAATAACCGGGTTTATTCGCTGTTCAGAAAAAACCGTCTGGACGCCGAACTCAGCCAGGAACTGTCCTTCCACTTCGAGCAACTTGTCCGGGAGAATGTTGCCGACGGCATGTCTCCCGAGGCTGCACGGCGCACGGCAAAACAGGCGTTGGGCAACCTTTCGCAATTGGCGGAGGAATGCCGCGACCAGCGCCGCGTCGGCTGGCTGCATGATCTGTGGCAGGACTTGGGCTACGGTCTTCGGATGCTGCGGCAGAGTCCGGGATTCACGACGATCGTGGTGCTTTCGCTAGGCCTCGGTATCGGCGCCAATTCCGCTATCCTTGGCGCGCTACGTTCAACCCTGGTAGCCCAGGTTCCCTTTCCCGGCGGCGACCGGCTGGTCTTGGTACGCACCTATCCGGAATGGAATCCTGCGCTGACCAATAGCGCCTCCATTCCCGACTACCTTGCCTGGAAGCAGCAGAGCCGCAGCTTTGAATCCATGGGAGCCTCCATTGCCGACCATTCCAGGGATTTCGGCGCCGAGGAGGATGGACGCCCCGCGGAGCGAATCGAGGGGCACGGATTCTCCCCATCGCTTTTTGTAGCTCTCGGTGTTCAGCCGATGCTGGGCCGCACCTTCACCGAGGCGGAGGCTGAGATCGACCATCCCGCACCAGTCATGGTCCTGAGCCATCGGCTTTGGCAACGCCGCTTCGGGAGCGATCCTGGGGTGCTCGGGAAACAAGTGAGTTTGAGCGGCACCAGCCTGACCATTATCGGGGTGATGCCGCCGGATTTCCGCTATCCGCTGGAGGAAACCGAATACTGGGTTCCGCTGGGGATAAATCATTTCCAATTACAGGGATCGGCCCGATTCTTTGAAGTGGTGGCTCGCTTGAAGCCCGGCGTGAGCGTGCAGCAGGCGCAAGCGGAGATGGATGGCATCGGCGCTCAGCTCGCGCGCGACTTTCCCGATCGCCACAAAGGCTGGCGGATTCGCGTGCAAGCGCTGCATGACGCTTGGTACGGCTGGATGAAAATTCCGCTGGCCACGCTGGAAGGAGCAGTAGCGCTGGTTCTTCTGATTGCGTGCGCCAATATCGCGGGTCTGCTGCTGGCCCGCGGTTCGGCCCGACGCCCGGAAATTGTTATGCGCATGGCGCTAGGGGCCGGGCGCGGCCGTGTGGTGCGCCAGATGTTGACCGAAAGCGTTCTGCTGTCCCTGATCGGCGGAGCACTGGGAACCTTCGTTGCCTGGGGAGCGCTGAGGGCGCTGCTCCAAATGAATCCACCGTTGGCCGGCCAGCGGATAACCGAGGTTGCCTTGGATCTTCCTCTCCTTGCCTTGCTGGGCCTGCTTTCGGTGGCAACCGGCTTGATCTTCGGAACGGGACCGGCGATCGCCTGCTTTCAATTGGATCTGGCGGGTCCGCTCAAGGAAACGACCAGAAGCGCGGGATCACCCTACAAGCGCGGCCGGCTACAGTCGGCCCTGGTGACCTTGCAGATCGCATTCGCTTTAGTGCTGCTGATTGGCTCCGGCCTTCTGATCAACAGCTTCATCCGCCTGGCCGGATACGACCTCAACTTCGATCCGGAGGGCCTGCTGACTTTCGAATATCGCATCCCCCAGCAGCAGTACGTACGCAACGTCGGCGTCTTTCAAGGAGCGCCCTACTCCGCCATCGATCCTTCGCCGACCCCTGCCATCCAGCGTGTATACGAACAGCTCCGGACGATGCGGGGCCCGGAGTCTGTAGCAGGCATCTCCCAGCCGCCCGTGAACAGCCTGGTTCTCAATACCATGGGCTTCAGCATCGAGGATAGGCCCATGGCGGAAAGTGACGCGGATGGAAGCGCGCTCCGGGCCGCGTATTTTCTGATCACTCCCAACTTTTTCGCCACCATGAAGACCCGCGTTGTGCGGGGAAGAGATTTGAACGACCGGGATTCCGCGTCTGCGCCCTGGGTCGCAATCATTAACGAGGCCATGGCGCGGCGTTTCTGGCCCGGCGAAGATCCGATTGGGAAGCGTTTAATCCTGGGAGTCGTTTCGGGCGAGCGGCCTCGCGAAATCATCGGCGTAGTGCGCGACATTCCCACGCGACGCGACCGGGCCGAGCCACAACCGGCCATGTACGCTTCTTATCTGCAGCAGTCTTCCGATTACCGCGGGCCGATCGCCAACATGTTCGGGCAGATGACGTTTCTGCTCCGCACATCGGGTGACCCCATGAGCCTGGTACCCGAAGCGCGGCGAGCCGTAGCGGATGTGGATCCGGATCACGCGATCACCAGAATCCAGACGATGGAACAGTTTTGGGACGGCGGTTTGCGGTACAGGAGTTATCTTGCCTCGGTACTTGGTATCTTCGCGTTTGTGGCCACCGTACTCGCGACCATAGGAATTTACGGCGTGATGGCGTATTCGGTCGCGCAGCGCACGCGCGAAATCGGCATCCGCATGGCTTTGGGCGCCGGCCCGCGCAAGGTTCTTGCCGTGGTCGGCCGCCGGGCCGTCGTCCTGATCTCGTTCGGTATGCTGCTGGGGTTGGCGGGTTCCATAGTGCTGTCGCGCCTGATTGCCTCGCAATTATGGGGAATCCAGCCGACCGATCCGGCAACCTTCACCGGCGTATCGCTGCTGCTGGTTGTGGTCGCCTTGGCGGCGTCCTTTGTTCCGGCGCGGCGGGCGACTCGCGTGGATCCGACCGAAGCGCTGCGGACGGAGTGAATCCGCGCTTCTAGGCCGGCTCGTCTAGAGGAGCTTGCCACCGGAATAAGAAGAAGTGGCGGCCGCAAAGACCGCAGCGGAAGGGCAAGAGAAGCCAATGCAAGGCTTCTTCCAGGCCGTTTCGAACACCCACGCTTCGGAATTCGGCGGACTTGCAGTGCGGGCAGCGCGATGAGGATGTGTTCATTTGAGATCCAGGTATACGGCCAGGCCGGCAGCCAGCAGAAGGCACACGATCCCGCCAATTATTTTCAGCCGGAGGGAGGCAGAATCTTTCTGGAGCTTGGCCTTCTGCGCCCGGGCGTAACCAATTTGTTCCGGCGTGTCTTCTACTCGCATGGGTATCCTTCAGTTAGAACCGTCAGTCCACATTGAATCGCGAGGCCGGCGCCGCAGCAGCCGTCGCGACTGCCTCGTGCGCATCCCCGGCGCCGACAGGGGCCTGTGGCGGATCCTGACGGGTGTGTCCGCGCCAGGCCGCTCCCAGATTTCCGCTCACTGGACGATGCGCGGGCTTCCGTTTGTTGGCAGCCGCCTGCTTGGCCATCGCGCAATTGGAGGCATAAAGGCGCATTTCATCTTCGTTGAAGATCACGGTTCGCGAATTTCCCAAGTCCTCGCGGCGCGCCAGGAAGTTTCGGCATAATAGAGGCAGCTCCTGCATGGGGATCAGGTATCTGCGGCTCAGAGCCAGATCGGCCCTGACCGTAAACTCCGTGCGGGTGCGATCCTCTTCTATCCGGGCAAATGCGAACACCCGGGATCCCGAGTCTTGCGTGAATCCAGTTAGGACGTATTGCAAAGGCATAATCCTTAAATCCTCCCCTGTGCCAAGCCTTGATTACAGCGTGGCGCGTATTCCGAGACCAAACGATCCAGCCGGGCCGACCTGCTCGTCCGATCGCAAATCTCGAAGACGAAGCCCGTCGGCTGCCATTTCATCATGGGCGTATCGGACTGCACCAAGTGATCCAGCAGTGCGTCCTGGATATTGTCTGTTTCGCCGATGTAGATCCACTCCTGGGCATTGGAGACTCCATAGATCCCTGATTCCCTCGGAGCGTAATTTCTCACAGCCACTGGCAGCAACCGCCGCGGAATAACCTGGCTAAACGGCATCTAGACCGTTGCTCCGTTCGTACGCAGAGGCAGCAACTTGCCGCGATCCGTCATTCCGCGCAAACGCTCGACCAGTTTCTTACCGATCTTCAATTCTTCGGGATCCGCTTTATAGCCCGGCATCTTAGGATCAATAAACTCGCGCCGAAACAACTGATCCGATGCGAGCGCGGTCAGCAAACGCAGTTCAATGGCGGTAAGTTTCACGGTGACGGCTGTCATCGAATCGATCTCCTGGTCTTTCTGCGAGAATTGCTACGCGCGGACCTAAGAATTCGGGAATCGGATCACCTGACTTAGTTCAAGGGATCCGCGAGTGGGCGGAAGCGCTCAGACATTAACTATTATCAGTTAATTGTGCTCGCTTGTCAAATGCCCTTAAGCGCATGTTCGACTACCTAGATTTACCCCAGGAGGTAAACCGATCCTTGGTGGCGGAAGATCTAGTTTGCGCCAAACCCGCGGTCGTGTTATAGTTAGGTAGCTTTTGAAATCCAGTACATCGTTTGAACCTTCCAATTAGGGCGCTTCTGCCCTCCCTCAATCGCCGTCAGGACTTCCATCGCTAGAAAAGAGTATTTATGAAAGAAACAGGAACAGTGAAGTGGTTTAACGCGGCCAAGGGATATGGATTCTTGGCACGCGAGAGTGGCGAGGACGTCTTCGTGCATTTTTCGGGGATTGAATCTTCGGGCTACAAAACTCTGGACGAGGGATCCAAGGTGACCTTCGTTGTGAAGAGTGGACCCAAGGGTCTGCAGGCCGAGCAAGTCAATCTGGTCTAGGTTCGGCGATTCACAAAACTGGAGGCAGTATGTCTAAACAGCACGGTGATAAGGCCCGCTTTCACAGACTTCGTAAGCAGAGCATCGAGCGTCGCCGCAAAGTTCGCGAACTGCGCGACAGACTGGCTTTAGCGCCGGTCGCTGGCGCCGTGTCGGACATTGTGTCCGACGCTGTAAAGACGAAGCCTCCGGTTCTCTAGGTTGTGCCAGTAGGCGCTATGGGGACGGGCCCTAGGGCGAAATAGGGAGGCGTATCGTGCCTTTGCCTATTTCTTCTTGCTCTTTCTGACGATGGAAGAAGCAAATGCCCCCTTGGTCCGACACATACGCAGCGTCCAGCCTGGAGGACGTCCTCGAAAAGCAGGCCGAGAATCGAGCCTGGAGCAAGGAACTTCGCCGCAAAGCGAACGTTCTGGTAAACAGCCGGCTGTCTAACGACATCAGCCTGGCGGATTATCTTGCCGGCCGCAAGGTGGGCCACGAAGAATCTGCCGAGTGCCGGCGCCGGGCAAGCCTCATCGACCTCGAAATCACCCGCTGTTCCGTAGAGCAATACGCTCTCTCCCTCGCGCCGCAAGATCGTTAGATTGCGTGCCTACGGGATACCTGTCATACTGGAGGCACCTCGATCCGAGAGCCTCGTCGTCACCGCAATCAGGACGTTCCTCTTCCTTCCAGGTAGAACAGGCACCTGACATGCACAACCAATCCTACAAACTGCCATCGGGACTCACGGCATGAATTCACCGGCCGGCGCGGTGCAGCAGAAAGGTAAACCCAAGCTGGAAAACTCCTCAGATATGATCGAAGGCCTCCGCGATCTGACTGTCCATATTCATCGAGGCAACGCTACACAAGCAGGATCGATCGTCACCGACATCTCCAAACGTCTTCAAGTGATCATCGGATCAGACGACGATGCGGTGAGCAAGCAGCGGGCGCAGCAAACCCTTTTCGCGATTCAGGAAGTCGGCATTCTCCTGGGCGAAAACGATTTGAGTGGAGCCCTGAGCGCAGCGCGGGACGCCTCAAAAGAGTGGCGCCTGCGGCATTCGCCGAACGAGAACGCCGGATAGTTCCGGTTTCTTAGAAAGCGTTGGACTAATCATCATGGAGAACCAGTCGTTCGAATCGCGGGATCTGCGTGTTCGCATCAGTGAAAACGTAGCTTACATTGACCAGCGCAGTCTGAACGGCGATCCATGGAGGGAAATCGACAAGAGCGATTTACCCATGCCCTCGCTCTGGCTGGCCAGCCCGCGAACGTCGCCGCTTCAGGTAGCCTTGCGCGCGTTTGAGCTGGAACATCCCGGCGACACTTCCCTCCGTCTCGCACTGGGCGTCTAAAGCACAATTCGCTACACTGAGAGCGAATGCGTGCGACGGAAGCCTGCGGAACTTTGACCATTCTCATGTCCAGGATGCATTCTGACCTGGAAGTATATTGCGAAGCTGTGGCTGAATTGAGCCGGCGAGATGGAACTCCGTTAGAGGTCGCCTACCAGCGTACGGAGCAAGCCAGGCTTGCATTCGAGGGCGCCTGGAAGCTCTTGAGGGAACATACCGCGACACATCAGTGCGCCTGACCTCCGCCTACTGCCGATCGTACACGCCCACGTTATCCACCATGTCCCCTCGGGTGTTGATCCCTTTATACGTGATGGTCATGGTTTTGCGGTCGGGCGAAACGACGCGGCGCGCCACGCCGATCTCTTTGCCGGCATGTTTCAGCGTCGCGGCGGATGTGAAGTCATCCATCCGTGTAAGCGATACGGCATCTACATCGCGAGATCCTGAGACGGGGTAATCCTTCCCGTCATAGTTCGCCGGGTATTCGACGCTGGTGGTCATGCGATCGGCCCAGGTCGTTTTCACTGTCGTCTGAACCCCTTTGGGCTGTGCTTTGTATATTCGCGTCTCGGCGACAGGAGGGGGTCCCGGCTTGAACGTCGATTTCGCGACGTTGAGCTTCCAGGTACCCACACTGGCGTCGGCTGCCCAAGTACAAGATGCAACACACAACATCAACACAAGCAATCGCCCGATCATACGATCCTCCTCACGCGACTGCAGTATACACCCTTCGAGCGGCTGAATCGCCTGGACGCAATAATGAGGTGTGACCTGGCATGATTTACACAACGCGAACGACCCTGAGTTGGACGCCTTAGCGGAGCGCTATCATTTGCATCCTCTGCACATTGAGGACTGCCGCCATCGCAACCAGCGCGCCAAGGTGGAGGAGGGAGCGGACTACATCTTCGTCGTCCTGAAACCCGTGCACATCAATGCCGCGGGCGAGTTGGAGATCACGGACTTCGATATCTTCCTCGGCCGCGACTACCTGATCACGGTGGAAGAAGGCGAATGCCCCAGTCTGCGAACGAACCTGGATCAGCTTCGCGCATCCGCCGACCGGCTCCGGCCCGACCAGCTCCTGTACCGAACGATGGATGCTACCGTGGACGCCTACACGCCCGTCACCGATTGGTTCAATGAGGCCATCGACGAGATTGAAGATAAGGTCCTGGACAAGCCTTCTCCCACCACGCTCCAGCGGATTTTCGAGCTAAAACGCGGGTTGATCGAACTGCGGCGCGTGCTTACGAACATGCGCGACGTCGCCGGCCACCTGCAGCGGCTGGAGAGCGATCTGATCCAGCGTGATCTTTGGCCGTTTCTGCGAGACGTGTTCGATCATGTGGCTCGCGACGTGGAGCTTGTGGAGATGCACCGCGACCTGCTGGCCGGGGCCATGGATATTTATCTTTCCAGCGTCGCGAACCGGACCAATCAAGTCATGAAAGTGCTGACCGTGCTGGGAACGATTGCTCTGCCGTCCATCGTGATCTCGGGCTTTTATGGCATGAACACCAAGGATCTCCCGTGGATCGACTATCCGCACGCAACGGTAATCGCCGCGAGCCTGATGGTAGTTACTACGGCCGGGCTGCTGCTGGTGCTGAAGAAGTTCGATTGGTTTTAGCGGGTGCTGAATTGGTTGCAGGGGACCGCAATGAACGCAAAGTCTGATGCCGCCCGATCGTCGCCACGCAGCCTGTACGCACAGGCTTGGGGCGTTGGCAGACCCAGCGCCTTTTGGCACCCCCAGCAACCTTTAATCTCGACTTCACTCTTCGGTTTGCGCCTCAAGCAGGCTGCGACACTTCGCGCAAAGCAAATCCTCGCTCGGGGGATCATCGGAACTGAGTGACGGGTCTGGATCGCTGATCTCTTCGATCAAGTCACCGCAGTTCTCGCAAGGCATTTCCATAGAGATAAGTTAGCGCGGGCCGTGTGGTGGTCCTTAACTTTCGGTTGCTACGCTTTTAGATACGGCAGGACCTGCCCTCTTTGCTCGATCCGAAGCCTCGAAGCAGCCACGGCGACTGGCATGGTTCAACGCACCGCCTGCGTCACGGGGACGGTGAAGACGAATCGCTGGCCGTCCTTTGTGACGTTCTTCCACTGACCCGGATTCCCTTGTGGATTCATCGGCACGCGGAACAGCAGCTTGGGCGTCCCCGCCTGGAACGAAGGTGCCATGGCAATGTCCGCCGCCATCACCAGCGTGTCGCCCGTATCGACATCGTTGTGCAGGTAGTACATCTCCTTGCCGTCGCCACGCCAGGCGATCATGCCATCACCGCCGTCTTTCGATATCCGCCATTTCCCTTCGGACGACGGAGTGCCGGAGGCGCTATCGAACGGGCGTACCCACACCTGATTTCTATCCGACTCGTCTGAAAGGTAGGCCATAAAGCGCGAATCCGGTGAAAATCGACCGAGGAATTCGTTGTATTCGTCCCTTAAGTACTCGATCGCTTTGCGAGCTAGCGGATCCGTGCCCGTGAGCGGCACCACAAACAGCGCGCCTCCCGAGGAGAAACCTAAGTACTTCCCATCGGGGGAAATATCGGTGAGTTGCAGGCTTGCGCCGGGAGTGTGCCGGTACAACTGCTCGGCGCTGCCCGAGCCGTCGGCCGCCTTGCGATAGATGCTCCAGTAGGTGGCGTTCCGCGGGGGTATGGATACATAGAGAATCTGCTTGCCATCCGGCGACCAGATGGGCGTGATGTCCTGGGCTTCGTCGCTGGTAACCGCGGCACTCTTGCCCGTGTTCATGTCGAATGACCAGATATCCACGTTGTTGGTCACCTGATCACTTCGAACAACAGCGAGTTTAGTTCCGTCCGGAGACAGTGCGGGCATATCGTAAAGGCCGGGCTCGCCTACTTTGCGCACGGTCTTGCCCTGGCGGTCGAAAACCGTGATTTCCCGGAGACTGGGCGCGGGCGGCACCACCAACGCGAATCGCTGGCCATCGCGACTGATGCTGGCCAGGCCTCCGGGAGTGCCGGCGACCGGGAACGAGTCGGGTGCTTTGAACAGCAGTTTGGGTTTGCCAAACTCGAATGCCGGCGAGGTACTTACCGATACGGCCATGATTCCGCGATCGGGGGCAAAGTAGTACAGCTCTTGTCCGTCCCGCCGCCATGCGACCATGCCCAATCCTCCGTCGGACACTTTCCATTTTCCGCCGCCCGTCCCTCCAGCGAGGTCAAAGGATCGGACATAGACCTCAAACTTTCCAGACTCATCCGAACGGTAGGCCAGCAGGCGGCTGTCGGGCGAGAGCCGCGCGGCCTGCATCGTAGAGGTGGACTTAGTCACCTCAACCGGTTTGCGCTCTCCCTCGAGTGGCAGAGCATATAAAATACTTTCGCCAAGCTGCGTTGCAGAGTAGTTCAGGAACTTGCCGTCCAAGGACCAATCGCTGAGGACGTACCCGGCTCCGGGCAGCTTGTAGAGCAGTTCTTCGGAGCCCTGGCCATTCGAGGGTTTCCTATAAATGCCCTGGCTGCCGGCGCGCAGGGCCAGGTAGGCTAACTGCGTGCCGTCCGGAGACCATACCGGCGCGATAGCCTGCTCACGATTTCCGCTGGTGGTGATGCGGGTGTGCGCGGCAGTGTCCACATCGTAAACAAAGATGTCGGCCGTCTGTGCGAACTGGTCCGTGCTCTCCGGGTGCAGATCGGCTTCAACCACCGCAATCCGTTTCGCGTCGGGCGAGAAGACGGGCTGCTGGTACAATCCCTTGGGCCCCACCGTCTTCACCACCTTGCCCTGGCGGTCGTAAATGGTGATGAACCGGGACGCGAGTTCGACAGTTTGGGCGATGTTCCGCGCTCTGATCTTCGCCTTCTCCTGGGCAGTGGGGGCCTGGCCGCGGCCCGGCGTCAACACCAGGACGGCAAACAGCGCCGCTGCCGCGATGTTGATGGCAGTTCTATAGGATTGTTTCATGGGGACGCCTCAGCAATTTTGCGGACAAGCCGAGACCAGCTTCCCACCCGGCAGTGTCATGGTTCGCAAGAGCCCCGAGTGCGAGCCGTCCCGAGCGCGGCTGGCTTCAGCCGTAACCGTTTTGCCGAACGCATTTTCGAAGTCGCTCTTGCTGATATCGCGCTCTTTGAAGAAGATGGGCGGTGGACCTTCGAGCGTCCAGGTTTCCATCTGCCCATCCTTCTTGACGTCCACGATCAATTGGATGTGCGGATTCCGCCAATCGAACTTGGTCAGTGTGCCGGTAATCGTTGCGCGATTATTGAAGTCAAACAGGGCCGACATATTGTGATGTGCTCCGGCGATACTCGAGAACAGAATCATCACTAGAGCAATGGCAACTTGGCTTCTTACGGTCATACAGTTACTCCTTTCCGTCTTATACGGCGCTGCGTCAAAAACGGTTCCCGCGAAAGGACCCTAAATCGCGGATTTCCGCTCCCTGTCGAGTCACCTGGGATGCGAGGTTAGTCTATCGTGATTATCGGCGGCGGTCCAGGGTGTACTCACAGCCCGATTCCGCATCCTTAATCCTGCCTCAGAAGTAAATCGCTCGTGACCTAGGCTCCGCACGGGCGTAGCGGTTCTTGCCATAACCTCCAAAATGCCCTTGCGCCGAACTCCTCAAATTCCTTTTGCCACCGGCGCAAGACCGCAGGATCAACGCGGCAGGTTCGGGCGACTCCCTGAATTTCTGTCGAAACATGTGTCCGCCGCGTCTATGCTATCGGCGATAATGGGCTGGCTTCAATATGCTCCCTCCACACGTGCCAAGCGAGGTATTCGTGGATACTCGGTGATGGCGACTACCTTTGATGGCGTCCAGTCCTGCGACCAAGCCACTAGTGCCGTTAAAGCGAAGAGAATCGCCTTCTTCAC
>Ga0157378_10004149_pt1 | contig 12796 bp, 9 predicted proteins | sample M65metaG_FD_115309 | JGI IMG/M metagenome (GOLD analysis project Ga0157378, IMG submission 115309) | Miscanthus rhizosphere microbial communities from Kellogg Biological Station, Michigan, USA - M6-5 metaG | ecosystem: Host-associated > Plants > Roots > Rhizosphere > Soil | place: USA: Michigan...
AAAGCAAAGCCGGCCCTGATCTCATGGGGGACGGTGGTCCGAAGTAAAGACGTACTGGCAATTACTCTCAGCTACTTCAGTTTCGGCTACGTGGCCTGGATTTTCTTCAGCTGGTTCTATATTTATCTTGCCCAGGTGCGCAACCTGAATCTCAAGGCCAGCGCCTTCTATGCGATGCTTCCATTTCTCGCCATGGCCGCCTGTTGCCCGTTGGGCGGCTGGATCAGCGATTGGCTCACTCGCCTTTATGGCCCGCGGATCGGACGTTGTTACTTGGCCGCTGCTGCGATCGCACTGGCTGGAGTATTTCTCGTCATGGGAGCCGAGGTCCGCAGCGCCCAGTTGGCGAGCCTGGTTTTGGCTGGTGGAGCAGGCGCGCTATATCTCGCACAAAGCTCTTTCTGGTCGGTCACCGCGGACCTAAGCAGCACCTCATCAGGCTCGGTCTCCGGCTTTATGAATATGGGTGCGCAAATCGGCGGCGCTGTAACGGCGTCGCTCACTCCCGTAATTGCATTGCATTTCGGCTGGACCGCCTCATTCCTCGTTGCCGCGGCCCTATGTCTGTTGGGAGCCATTGCCTGGATGACCGTCAACCCCGACCGGAGCCTGGAAGCAATGTAGGCGGGCGTTGTTGCCGCCTTAGGTCAAGATTCTTTTCAAGACTGTTCTGATCGGAGCGACCAATGCCCGATGTTTGTGATGATGCTCCGCCCATCCTGATTTTTCGTCAGCTTGCTCCCTGTTTCTTCGGCTGAGAAATCGGGCCGCGTATGGTCGTTATCGCTTCGGCACCCTTCCCCTTCCAACGGCCTCAGGGTAGAGGTTGATGAGAGAAAAACACCTTACTTTGTTTCGTCGCAAACCATAGACCTGCACTGTCGGCGCCCAATACATGAAGCGGGGGACGTCCTGTACTCCCGTCCCATAAGGGAAAGCTGGCAGAGCGCACCACGATAGCCACAAAGGGAATTGCCCAAATGATCAAAGCACATTCAGGACGACACCAGGACGGCGGTCGGGGCTATGGAAGACGGCGCCAAGCAGGTGAACGATGGTGTCGCTTAGACCGCTATGGCAGGCGAGGCCTTGAGACAGATTATTGAGATGTCGGAACAGGTGGCCAGATGATCACCCACATCGCTACGGCCGCGACTGATCGAGTCAAGTGCTTAAGAAGAGATCAACAACAACATGGAGCAGATCGCAAGACTGGTGAAGGAATCCACGGATGGAGCGCAACAATCCGCCAAGGCCTGTTCCGACCTATCGGGGCTGGCGCTTCGATCTGCAGAATTTGGTTGGGAGTTTCAAGCTGGGAAATGCTGGGGAGAAGAATCGAAAGGCACAAAAATCTCTAGGCCCTCGCAAGTCTGCCGATGAAAAGGGCGTTTGCCGCACGTGCATGACGCCACCCGCTGGAACTAACCCTACCGGGCATCCACGGAAACCAATCAGCCAGCCCGGCCAAGGCAGGTCGGTCTGGCAAACGGGATCGAATCATTTCCCACTCGGGGAGCATTCCATAAGCGAACCCAAAGTGCCGCGGCCGAACTTACGCGCGAGTCGTATAAGCCGGATGAAAATCTGCGCAGTGATGAAAGCATCACCGCCCGCGGTGTGGCGGTCATGGGGCTCTATCCGGAAAAGTTCACACAGGCCATCGAGCGAGAAGTCGTCGAAAGCTGGCTTATGGGAAAATGCGCCGCCGTCTTTCAGGCTCAGTGTCAGATCCATTGTGTCCAAGGATCGGTTTTGAAGTTTAATCCCGAAATGACGGCCGGTTGCGCGGTCGATGGTGGTGATGTCGTGACCGATGTGATGACCCACGATGACGCCGTCTCGCAGGTACTTTAGGAACGCTTCCAGTGCCTGTGGTTCTTCAACCCCGTCGCGGGTCTGGTCGCGGGTTATTCCGTGCACGGTCACCGACGGACTGTTGTAGCTGGTCCAAATGGTCTCCTCCATGGCGTCGGAAAGAACGATCGCGCCACCGCAAACTGCCACGGCGCCTATGGTAATCAGCTTGGCGGTTCTGGAATCGGCTCCGGTGGTCTCGGAGTCGAGCACCACAAATCGGACCTGATCTGTCTCAGTCTCGTCGTGCCACGAGTGCTCAAATAGAGCGTTGTACTCGTCGATGAAACTCAAGCCGAATCTCGAGGGTCGCCGCACCATCCGGGTTGAATTGGAACTGCGAGTCGAGGCAGCCCGAAGTAAACTCGTCAACCTATTCGGCCACCAGTACCGAACCTCTCGCCGACGTGCGCGACGGTCTCGTCATGACCCCTCCGACGGTGAGTCGAAGTCCACAACCAAGCCATCGAGCTTACCGCTCCCGGGGGCGGTACTGCTATCGCCGTAGATCTAACACTATATCAGGCCCCACACACTCAATTCGCATTGCAGCATTGGCGAATGGGCTTCAGGTATAGGATCCGCGCTACACCCAAGAAAATTTCAGTGCTCGCCAGGAAGGCGGAAATTCGACATCAATTTCTTGCAGCGCAGCGACACGCGATTGAATTCCCTTATTTCGGGGTGTTGATCTGTGTTTCTCCTCCCTGTTCTGGAGAAACTCAGATTCTACGTGGCTCATTTTTGGGTGCTAAATCAGCCGGACTGAGGTCGGCTGATCAGGCGGGAATCGCGGTATTGATCGTTACCGTCGCGTGTGATAGCATGATATCATCACTATGTAGAGGTGGCCATCTTGGGACAACTTGTGGTCAGAAACATTGAGAACGTCGTCAAAGCGCGCCTGCAGCGTCGGGCCAAGCGCCATGGCCGCAGCATGGAGGAAGAAGTGCGCGATATTCTGCGCGATGCGGTCGCTGAAGAGACGAGCCCCAGCGGCGGGCTTGGAACCGACATCGCCAAGTTATTTGCTCGATCAGGGCTCGCCTCGGATATCACCGAGCTTCGCGGGCACGCGATCATCCCGGCAGAATTTGAATCATGATCGTCTTAGACACGAACGTACTCTCTGCCTTGATGCGGCACGTGCCCGATCAAAAGGCGATCGCGTGGCTCGACGGACAACCTCGGTCCTCTGTCTGGACAACCTCGATCACAATCTTAGAGATCCGGTTGGGACTTCAACTCATGGCAGCCGGAAAGCGAAGAGCTCTGTTGTTAGAGGCATTCGAGGCAGTCCTGGATCAATTAGGGCATCGAATCGCCCCCTTTGATGATGAGGCTGGGGATCAGGCCGCAGATTTGATGGCGTTACGGCAACGCAAGGGACGGACCGTTGAGCTGCGAGACACCATGATTGCGGGTATTGTACTTGCGCGGCACGCCACCCTGGCAACGCGCAAGCTGGTGTATTTCGAGGATCTCTCGGTCACTGTCATCGACCCTTGGGCGGCCTAAACTGTGCGGTGTGCTAATGGTTTGCCAGAAACGCGGGAATCACAGGATTCGGCGTGCCCGTAATATCAACTCTCCACCGTTTACGGCCGATCAGCCACAGCCATCCTTATACCGACGCAACGATGAATACCTGCTTTGTGACCGGCTCAGTGTGCAGGCAGTGTGCCGCCCCTTCAGCCTAAAGAATCCAATCCTCGTACAGTCTCTGGAATTCCCGTTCGGACAGGCATCCACCGAGGATAGCGACAGACATCAGACTTATCGGGATAGAGTGGGATTCGAAACCAGCTCATAACGTAGTTTCGATAACATGGAGAACACGGCGGGCCCGTGAAAGCGATGGAAGACAGTGGTACGCAGTGCTAACGGATCACAAACGGATCACAATGTGCATGTCATATCATGTTGCGGCAAAGGAACAGCATTCATCCCAATTTATGTTCACGCGAATCATAGCTTGTCTCCTCTTGACCCTGATCTCGGTCCCACGCTTGTCTGGCGCCGATTTTACGATGAAGGTGACCGACAAGAACTACCTCGATACCCAAGGCTTCAGCGTATTTCTTTACGACAGCACGTACCATCCCATTTTCGTGGACCAAAAGAACACCGCGATGGAGATGATTTTCCACGGCCGACGCATCGCCACCAACGGCGACGTGCGCCTGATGCCCACGCCCGAGCAGTGGGACCTCGTCGCAACTCTCAAAGATCGCCATGCCGATAAAGCGAACAACCGGCTCAGCGCCGACCTCGCTTTCCCGACGTTTGACTTCACTTACACACTGGAAGTGGCTGCGGAACCCGGCGGCGTGAAGGTCAGCATCAATCTCGACAAGCCGCTACCGCCGAAACTGGCAGGCCGCGCGGGCTTCAACCTCGAGTTCCTGCCCTCGATCTACATGGGCAAGGCCTACCTGGTGGACGGAACCAAAGCCGGCATCTTCCCGCGTACGCCGAACGATCCGATGACGAAGGTTTTACCCCTGCCGGAAGAACCGAAAAAGGCGTACTACCTTGAGGACTGGGATAAGGCCAAGGGGTACACGCAGCCGCTGCCGTTCGCCGAGGGCAAAAGCATCTCTCTCGGGATTGACGACGCGCTGGCCCGCGTGAACGTCGTTTCGGATACAGCCAACCTGATGTTGTTTGACGGACGCGATCGCGCGCCCAACGGCTGGTTCGTGTTGCGCTCCCTGATCCCTTCGGACAAGACCACCGGAGCCATCATCTGGCACATCAGGCCAGACGTGATCCCGAACTGGACGCGGCCGGCGGTGATCGCGCACAGCCAGGTCGGTTATGCACCGGGCTTCTCAAAAATCGCGGTGCTCGAACTCGATCCGAAGTACGACGCCCCGAAGACGGCCAGAGTGTCGCGCCTGATGGAAGACGGATCTTACAAGCAGGTGTTCGAGGGCCCGATCACGCCGCCCGCACCGTGGCTGCGCTACGTCTATTCCAAATTTGACTTCACTTCTGTGAAGGACTCCGGCCTTTATGTCATCGAGTACGCAGACCGGCGCACCGCGCCCTTTCCGATCTCGAACGACGCCTACGTCAACATTTGGCAGGACAGCCTGGACCATCATATTGCTGCGCAGATGGATCACGTTGCCGTTCACGAAGGCTATCGCGTGTGGCACGGCGCTTCGCATCTGGACGATGGCCGTATGGCGCCCGTAGTCGGGGAGCAATTCGACGGCTGGAACCAGGCCACAGCAACGGACGGGAAGTACAAAGGCGGAGATCACATCCCGGGAATGAACGTGGGCGGCTGGTACGATGCCGGCGACTTCGACCTGGAGGAGCCAGCGCAGCTGAGCGCGATTCAGAGCCTCGCTCTGGCGTATCGCGAATTTAATCTCAAGTACGACGAGCTTACGGTGGATGAAGTCGCGCGTGAGGTTGAGATGCACCGTCCCGATGGCGTGCCGGATACGGTGCAGCAAATCAAGCACGGCGCACTGCTCATCCTGGCGCAGTTTCATAACATCGGCCACGCCATCCGTGGCACTCACGAGCCAGATTTACGCCAGTACACACAGGTCGGCGACGGAGCATCGAAAACTGACGGCCGCATTTATGACCCGAAGCTCGGCCCGAACGAGATAAAGGGCGATTATTCCGGCAAGCCGGACGATCGCTGGATCTTCACGACGAACAACCCGTACTTCCAGTGGAATGCTATAGCGGCGCTGGCTGCAGCGGCGGATACGCTGAAAGGCTGGGACGACGCATTAGCGAAAGACTGTCTAGAGACCGCAATCAAAGCATGGAAGGACACGACGGCAAATCCAACGCTGTATCCGACAAGCGCCGGGCCAGACCGAGAGGCTCCCGCAGGTGGTGTGCTCGCTGCGTCTCAGGGTATGGTCTCTGGCGCGCAAGGTCGTAAGCCAAAGAGCAGTTCGGGTACGCCAACAAACTCTGGCGCGCAAGGCGCTCCGGCAGCTCCGCCCGCTGGCTCCGGCCGGAGCCGATCTTTCGTCGGCATGGACTGGTCCGCGGCTCTGGAACTGACCATCGCCACAAATGGCGCCGAGCCCTACAAGTCCCGCCTGAAGGAATTGTTCCCTCAGATGGTCACTCCCGAGCAGATGGACTTCAATGGTTGGAAAGCAGTCCGGGCATTGCCTTATTCGGATCCGAGCGCAAAAGATCAGATGCGGGAAGCGGTGAAGACATACATGGCGGGTTTGGCCAAGCGACTGGACGAGACCCCGTTCGGAGTGCCCCCGAGCCTCGGCACCTGGGGCGGATCGGGCGCCGTGGTGGACATGGCCATCCGAATGTACTTCCTGCACAAGACGTTTCCGGATCTCGTGGGCCCCGAGTACACACTTCGCGCCGTCAACTACATTCTCGGCACGCACCCGGTATCGAGCACTTCGTATGTAGCCGGAGTCGGCACGGTCTCGAAGACGATGACGTACAGCAACAATCGCGCCGACAATGCTTACATCCCGGGTGCCGTGATTCCGGGATACATCATCATCAAACCGGATTTTCCGGAGTGCATCGACGACTTCGGATTCCTCTGGTTTGAGGATGAAGCCGTCGTTGCGGGTTCGGCAAGCTGGGTCGTGGCCGGCAATGCCGCGGACGCAATCACTAAGGAAGCGAAGTAGACCTAGTATTAGAATCGTCCCAGCAGTCCCATGCTGCCGCCAGTTTTGATGAAGCGTCTTCGATTTGTGAGGATACTCAGTTTCGGCAACCGCTGCCAGGACATCATCCGGGTCGCCCACGGTCTTCGGCGTGTAATAACGGCAGATATTACTCACGCTTCAAGGGAAGATCACGCGAAGTGCATAAGCGTATTTGGCTGGAGCCTGTCCCGGCATCCGGACGTGGAGGCCGTCCGGGCGCTGGTCGAACTGCAGGTTCGCATCGCTGCCTAACAAGGTTACGGACTGTACATATTTGGTGCCAACGGTCGATGCCAGCGAGTGAATTACAGCCTCGCCATTGGTCGGCCAGCCGAGCCCGATCGCGTAGAGCACATTCCCCTTGGCCGTGAAACGAAAGTCTTCGGCTGTATAGCGCGTCGTGTCGGTATCGTGAAAGGATCCCGCCGCCACTTTGGTTGGGCCTTCGCCATAGATCCTCCACGGCCGAGTGCCGTAGATCGCTTCTCCATTCACATTCAACCAGGCGCCGACGTCGAGAAGAACTTGTTGCACTTCGTCTGGGATACTGCCGTCAGAGCGTGGACCGATGTTCAACAACAAATTGCCATTTTTGCTGACGATATCAATGAGTTGATGGACCACGAACTCAGGCGACTTGAACGTGTCGTCCTTGATATAGCCCCATGATTTGTTGCTTACAGAAGTGTCGGTCTGCCAGTAAAGCGGACGGATATCGCCAAGCTGTCCGCGTTCGAGGTCGAGCACGCCGGAGTGCTCCTGCATGGCATAGTCTTTGTAATTGATCACTCCAACGTGATCACCGTACTTCAGAGAACTGTTGTAGTAAATGCAGCGAACTTGGTGAGATTTGGGCGGGTCGAAGCCTGACCGATCCACCAGCCGAAGTAACCGTCGTCTCAGTTGAGCAGTGACGCCCCCGGGTTGATCCGGAGGATGGCAAGTCTGAAACTGCAAAATTATCGCTGGGCCGGCGCTATGGTTCACATTCGATGGCAAGGAAGGAGAAAACTCATGTGGCGATTCGCAATACTGATCTTCTTATTATGGAGTTTTTGTTGGGCACAGGAGTCTGGCGGTTTTCAACCCTCTACGACGAATGTCTGGGCAGCGGAGTATCCACGGGTTGACAGCGCGGGGAGAGTACAGATTCGCGTGAAAGCTCCAGACGCTACGAAGGTACGATTGAACTTCTGGAGCGGCCCGAAAGTGGACATGGAGAAATTGCAGGACGGATTCTGGACGGTTACCACTGCCCCGCTGGTTCCCGGTTTTCACTATTACACGCTGATCATCGATGGTGCCGAGGTCAGCGACCCCAACACTCACGCCTTCTTCGGAGGAGGTAAGCCTGCAAGTGGAGTAGAAGTTCCGGAGCCGAGCTCGACATATTATTCGGTTCAGGATGTGCCCCACGGCCAGGTCCGGGAGGTTTGGTACAGCTCGAAGATAACGGGTGGGTGGCGGCATGCGCTGGTCTATCTGCCGCCGAATTACGATGCGCAAACAAAAGAGCGCTATCCGGTGCTCTATTTACAGCACGGCGCCGGTGAGGACGAGACCGGCTGGGTCCGTCAGGGCAACGCGAATTTCATCATGGACAACTTGATCGCGGCCAAGAGTTGCAAGCCGATGATCGTTGTGATGGCCTACGGCTACGCGCACCGCGCGGGCGAGGCGCCTGTCGATTTGTTCGCAAAGGGGTTTGGGTCACCTGAAATGTTGAAGGCGATGCAGGACATGGCGGCGGCATTCGAAGATGATGTGACGCAAGCTCTCATCCCCTACATTGATTCCACCTTCCGCACGTTATCCGACCGCGACCATCGCGCGATGGCAGGTCTCTCGATGGGAGGTATGCAGACCTACCAGATCACGCTGGGTCATCTGGATCTCTTCTCTTACATCGGAGGCTTCAGCGGAGCGGGTGGTATGCTCGTGCTCGGGAATCGCAAACTGGATCCCAAGACCGACTACAACGGAGTGTTCGCTGACCCAGCAGCGTTTGCCAAGAAAGTGCATTTGCTCTGGCTCGGTGTTGGAACTAATGAACCTGAGAGAATGCGCGCAGGACTCCAGAGACTGCACACGTCGCTTCTCGAAGCAAACATTCAACACGTTTTCTACGAATCACCGGGCACCGACCATGAATGGCAGACATGGCGCCGCGACCTGAAGGATTTTGCACAGAGACTCTTCTGATCCAGCCCAGGCTCGGGGACCTTGAGAGTGTGGAAGAGGTGTGTAAGCCAGGCTCACTGCAGCATTTTGTAAGTAAATTTCTATTTTCAGTTGGATAGGCTAAACGCCCGTGGGTTATGTATTGCGCAAAGTCCGCTGATCGCCATTGCCTTGTAGCCGGCGGCAGTCAGTTTCTTGGCTTCCGCCCTCACCACTTCCTCTTTGAAATCCGCCAGTACGACTGCTGCGCCTGCCTGGGCAAAGGCTTTCGCGGTTGCCAGTCCCATGCCCGCCGCTGCTCCGGTCACGAGCGCCACGTTGTTCTCAAAAGACATGTTCATGAGTTGTTTGGAACTTCGTTTTCTGATTCACCACTTTAGATGTCGTCGGCTTAGGATCGCACTAGCGGATTGCGCCAATTTACTTGTAAAACGCGCCATCGTCGGACGCCATGATTCGTCGGCTGTCCGCCGCATTCCAATTCAGGTGTGCGCAGAGATTCAGCAATCAGAGTCGGCAAATATGACTAGCTCACTTTTCTGGGTGTTCGATCGGGACTCGGTCTGCGGTTTGCCCTGGCTGCTGTGGCTGGTCACGGCGTAACCATAGTCAAGGTGCGGGTGCTCGAAAAACTGATTCCCAATCAGTCGATTTTTGCCTTAACGGCACGCACCTGGGCCCCGCAAAACTTCATGTCACTCATTCCAAAGACAATAGAGGTCCTGAGAGTGGGTTGTAGACTCTAGGTAACTTATTTATTTTCAATAACATGGCGGAGAGGTGGGATTCGAACTCGGCTTATAACATAGTTTTAATAACATAGAGATCACGGCGGGCACCGTAAAAGCGATGGAAGACAGTGGTAAGCAGTGCTAACGGATCACAAACGAATCACGACTCGGCGATCACTTGAAAAGGGCAAACGAAGGCGGCCGGGCATTGGGTGTTCTGCGGTGCCATTCCCTAGTCGAGCAGGTCCAATCCTTCTAGCTTGCGTCGCAGTCAGAGTTCCAACTTCCACGCGGGCCGACAACTCCTGAGTTGATGGCGACAAGCCCGTTTACCAGGACCTGAGGTGGTTCCTGGATCGATGCTGTTGCCATACGGCTTTATTTAATGGAACGCCAGAGTGCCATCGGACCAATACGGCACTTCGATTGGGACGGTCCGCAGCGGCGGCAGCTCTTTGTTCAGTGGACTATCCGGTTTGTCAGGGTCCGGGAACCACACAGACGTAGAAGAAATGGGTGAGTTCGGATCATTGGCGTTCAACTCAGCAGGATCTTTTATCGGCAAGAAAAACATCACGTGGCATAAATTGTGTGAATGGCCCAAATGGGTAAGGTATGCATCCTTCGACATCATATAGCTCATTGCCCCCGGCTCCACCGCCGGAATCTCCTTCTTCGCATACGCCTCTTGAATACCCGCGATGCGCTCTTTTACAGTGGTCACTCCAGCCAGCGTCATTTGCGTCAGCTTGCGAAAAATCGGCAGGATCGACCGCACAGCCGCTGGATTGAGGCAAATCGCCCCTCTCTGCTTCGGACTCCAGACGTCATAAAAGTCAATGCTAGCCGTCCATGACGGCCCCGCCATGCACACAAAAGCGTTCGTACCTTGGACCGCCGTTTCCCAGCCTTTGGGCGTCAGCACCAAAACAGACGCATCCTTTGAAATTCCCTCCGGAGCGGCGCTTCGCGCCAGCGCGATTGCCGCATCCCGGTCCATTAAATACTGCGAAAGTGGGAGCATCGTCGGATAGGGCCTCTCTGCATCCTGTGCCCGTGTGCTCGCAGCCATGCTCAGCAAACTCACGAGGGCAAGCGCTCTCACTGCAACTCTGGCTGCAATTTTTTCGATCTTTGCAAATCGCATCATGCTCGTTTTCGTTCCTTTCGGCCAAGATGTGTCCGTAACTACTCAAGGCCCGACGCTTAGCTTGCCCTTGGCTGCCGATCCCACGGTTCAGACCATGTGGACGTGCCGATGCTGCTGCCACGCGGATCGTAGTTCGCCCCGTTCGAGCTGGGAACCGCAGTCGAAAATTTAGTTCCAGTGTACATTCCGAAATCTGGCAGCTAAGCCATGCGGACGCGGGAGGATCTCCACTGCTGCTGAGACACGCTGCAACCGAACGTCCAAACTCAACCCTGTTATTTGCAGCGGCTTGGAGCGGCGTTGATCTGTCGGAATTATGAGTTTCTGGATAAGTCCCGGTAAGTCGGCTTATGTGGATCGATTCGAAGACGCTCTGGACGACGAGCAACCCGGAAGGATGACCATTACATGGAAGGCGCGAGGAATACGAAATCTGCACAAGGGTCGGTTTGCTTTCGAGCGTTTTCGCCACATGAGCGTCGATCTTCGACCGGAAGCATTGCGGATCGCTGCATGATGTGAAATCTGGGCAAATCGCAAGTCTTCCTGCTAGCTTGCAGCCGCCGCGCCGACCGTGTGGGTCAGCAGGCCACACAGCGGACTGCTTCGATCGGAATGTCAGGCCGGATTCCGATCTCATCTGAGGAGTTGCTATAGGCAGGGCTTTGAAATGAGGCGCCGCCATGATACAGGAGTAGACAATCTACTGCCACTACCAGTAGAGTGTCTACATCTATGAACGAGAAAGACCAGTATAAAAACCGAATTGAGCTGCTGCAGGGAACACTCGACATGCTCATTCTGCAGACGCTGCAATGGGGACCGCAGCATGGATATGGCATTGTCCAGGCTTTGCGTTTGCAATCCGGAGATGTGCTTCAGGTGGAGACCGGATCACTGTATCCAGCTCTCCATCGCTTGGAGCGTCAGGGCTGGGTGCAGTCTGAATGGAAGCAGTCAGAGAGCAAGCAAAAAGCCCGATACTACCGAATCACCGCCAAGGGGAAAAAGCAGTTGGCCAGGGATCTTGGCCGATGGGAGCGGATTGTCGAAGCGATTGGCTCGGTGATGTACGTCAAGCCGGGGGAGATTAAGTCGTGAAGTGGTTTTCGAGCTTCGGTTTTCAGCGGCGAAACCGCGAATTGCAGGAAGAGATCGATGCCCACCTGCAGATGGCGATTGCAGATCGGGTGGCGCGAGGCGAGACGGCAGAGGCGGCGCGACAGGCGGCAGTGCGGGAGTTTGGAAACATTCTCCTTGTGCAAGATGTAACGCGCCAGATGTGGGGCCAAAGCTGGCTTGAACAATTATCCCGGGATGTCCGTTATACGTTTCGGCAGCTGCGCAAGAGCCCCGGTTTTACGATCACAGCGACGGCGATGCTGGCCGTAGCTATCTGCGCAAACAGTACGGTATTCAGTTGGATCGACGGCACAATGTTGCGTCCGATTCCTGGCGCGCGAGACACGGGCGACCTCGTGAGCCTGCAGCGGGGGGAACGGAACTTCTCTCCGACTCCGCCCTTCTCGTATCTCGACTATCGCGATCTGCGCGAGCAGAATCACACCTTCATCGGGATACTTGCCTATCATCACGATTGGATTACGCTGACCGGTGGCGCACTGCCGGAGCGCGCCTATATTGCGAACGTGTCGGCGAATTATTTCGACGTGCTCGGCATCAAGCCGGTGCTGGGGCGTTTCTTTCTGCCTGAAGAGGAGTCACGTCCAGTTCCCAACGTGGTCCTGGGTTACTCGCTTTGGAAGACCCGTTATGCCGCAGACCCGGCAATTGTGGGCAAATCGATCGAGATTGCCCGGCATCCTGTAACCGTGATCGGCGTGGCGCCGGAGGGGGTTGTCGGAGCAATGCCCGGGATCCGTGAAGATCTGTGGGTAACGCTCGATCCCCTCGGGACGGATGTGTGGCGGATGACGCATCGCAGTGGTGGTGCGGTCTGGCTGAACGTAATAGGAAGATTGCGGCCCGGCGTGAGCCGTGGCCAGGCAGCCCAGGACCTCGACACCGTTATGCGCACTATTGTCGCGGCGTATCCGGACGAGCATCTTGGCGATAACCGGATCACGCTCGATCCCATGTGGCGCTCGCCATTCGGCGCCAACGGATACATGGCGGCGACGCTGCCCATTCTGCTCGCCTTCGCCGCTGTGGTGCTGTTGCTGACCTGCGCGAACGTGGCTACGCTC
>Ga0157378_10004150_pt1 | contig 12795 bp, 6 predicted proteins | sample M65metaG_FD_115309 | JGI IMG/M metagenome (GOLD analysis project Ga0157378, IMG submission 115309) | Miscanthus rhizosphere microbial communities from Kellogg Biological Station, Michigan, USA - M6-5 metaG | ecosystem: Host-associated > Plants > Roots > Rhizosphere > Soil | place: USA: Michigan...
ACATAGCTCCGGGCGGCATGCATGAATCGAAGGCCGAACTGCTTTCGGCAGGACTTCCCCCCGGAAACACAGACGCTGAGTTCATCGACGGCTCCATCTATGTGACTGTCGAGCACGCCAAGCACATCTACCGCTGGGACCAGGCACAGCGGAAATTCATAGTTGATGACAAGTTCCTGCTTCCCCTCGATGGGCCGATCGCCAACGCGACGATTGAGCCCGATGGGCCCAATCGAGTGTGGGCGCAGAACCGCTTCGCCGGCAGCAGGAGGCTCGCACTCTTTCAGCGGGCAAGTGATGGCTGGAAACCCGATGAAGCGAGTTATCGACCTCTGACCGTGTTAGGAACGTTCATCTTCTACGCGCAGCCGGATGGCGGGGTCTGGATCACAGGAGAGAAACTGGTTCACTTTGTGCCGCAGAGCACCGCTGCTCCGGCCGCTCCGTTCGCCACCGTTGTGCGTACGGTTACGGAGGGCAAACAGACCCTTTTTGGCGGAAGCACGGTTGACGACTCGGCTTTAAAACTCCCGCCACATACCACTTCACTGACCTTCAACTTTGCTGCGCTCACGTTCTCTCATCCCAAGGCCACGACTTACCAATACAAGCTGGATGGCGCCGATAAGGACTGGTCTGAATGGTCCACGCAGACGGCTGCGAACTACAGTGGACTGGGCTCTGGCAAGTACACGCTGCGTGTACGGTCGCGCGCCTATGATGGCCGCAACGGTGAAGAAGGCGCGTTTTCCTTTGTAATTGCGCCGCCATGGTACCGCACCACGATTGCGTATGTAGCCTACGTGATTCTGTGGATCCTTCTTTCTCTCGGCCTTTGGCGGCTGACTATTCGGCATGAGCGAAAAAAGGCTAGGCGCAAAACAGCGGAACTCGAGTCGCAGGCCCGGGCCCTTGAAGTGACAGTAAGCGAGCGCACTAAGGAAATCCGCGCGCAAGCCGCCGAGATTAGCACCCAGAAAGAAAGCATTGAGCTGCTGAGCGAGATCGGCAAAGAAATCACGGCTTCGCTCGATCTTGAAACGATCTTGTTCAAGCTTTATGAGCGCGTCAATCAGATTGCGGACGCTTCGATCTTCGGCGTTGGACTGTATCGGCCGGACAAAAACCTGATCGAGTACAGTCTTGCGATCGAGAACGGCCAGCGCTATACGCCATACACGCGCAGTACAGACGACAAGAATCAACTTGCCGTCTGGTGTATCGATCATCGCAAGCCAATACTGCTCAACGAAGTGTCGGACACGAAGAAGTACATTGCCGACTACAGACACACCGGGGGCGCTCTTTCTGACGGTACAGCAGCGCAGCCGCCGGCTTCGATGATCTACCTTCCGCTAATTGCGCAGGAGCGAGTGCTGGGTGTGCTCAGCGTTCAGAGCTTCAAAAGAAATGCGTACACCGAGCAGCACTTGACTCTACTCGAGAACCTGGCGGCATATACATCCATTGCGCTCGACAACGCGAAGGCATATCAGCTGATCAATCAGCGCGAGCACGAAGTGAGCGAGCGCGTGGCGGAGCTGAGCACGATCAACCGGATCAGCCAAGCGCTTGCAACACAGCTCGATAAGGACCGACTGATTGAGCTGGTTGGTGACCAGGTGCGCGATCTCTTCCACGCGCCGATCGTCTATGTCTCGTTGCTCGATCGTTCGACCATGATGCTGCATTTTCCATACACCTACGGCGAAGAGGCGCAAACAAGGCCCTTTGGTGCAGGCCTGACGTCACAGATCATCCGCACAGGCCAGTCGCTGCTGATCAACGAAGACATGGAGAGCGCGCGCAGCAAGCTCGGCATTGCGCAGGTCGGGCGACCAAGTGCGTCGTACCTGGGTGTTCCAATTCTGTCTGGCGGGGACGTTGTGGGTGTCATCAGCGTGCAATCGATCGACAAGGAGAACCGCTTCACCGAAGCCGACGAGCGATTGCTGGCGACCGTGGCGTCCTCTCTAGGTGTATCTCTTTACAATGCCAAACTTTACGAGGAAGCGTCGCATGCGCGCGCGGCGGCCGAAGAAGCTGATGCAGCCAAGAGCTCGTTTCTCTCGACGGTGAGCCACGAGCTTCGCACTCCTCTGACCTCTGTTCTCGGTTTTGCCAAGATCATTCGGCGCCGTCTGGATGAACGCCTGTTTCCTCTCCTCCCAGAAGATGACAGAAAAGTCGCTCAGGCGAAGAAGCAGGTGATCGATAACCTCGACGTAGTTGTGAGCGAGGGTGAACGGCTGACGAAGCTCATCGATGACGTACTCGACCTCGCAAAGATTGAGGCCGGCAAATTTACTTGGAATATGGCGAGCGTATCGATGAGCGACATCATCGATCGAACAACCTCGGCAACTGCCTCGCTGTTTGAGACAAAGAAGCTTGCGCTGGTGAGAAATATAGAACCAGACCTGCCAGCTATTACCGGCGATCAAGACAGGTTGATACAGGTCGTCATCAACTTGATCTCGAACGCGGTGAAGTTCACTGACACTGGATCGATAACGTGTGAGGCTCGTCGAGATGGGCAGGAGATAGTCATCAGCGTGACTGACTCCGGTATAGGCATCGCGCCTGCTGATCAGCCCAAGGTGTTCGAGAAATTCAAGCAGGTTGGCGACACACTCACAGACAAACCCAAGGGAACAGGGCTGGGTCTGCCGATCTGCAAGGAGATTGTCGAATATCACGGCGGCCATATCTGGGTAGAAAGCGAGCCTGGCAAAGGCAGCACGTTTTCGTTCTCACTGCCGGTTGCCGAGGCAGCAGCAGATACTGGCACGCCCGGCCGTAAACGTCGAGTCGATATTGAAGCTCTCGTACGCCAGCTCCGCGAGCGCGTCGACACGCATCAGCCTCGCGACAAGTCGGTACTAGTCGTGGACGACGACCCGAACATCCGCTCTCTCTTGCATCAGGAATTGGCAGACGCTGGCTATCGAGTGCGCCTTGCTGAAGATGGCCGGAAAGCTCTCACTCTCATCCGGGAAGAGACTCCGGGACTGGTAATCCTCGACGTCATGATGCCAGAGATGAACGGATTCGATGTCGCTGCGGTGCTCAAGAACGACCCCGCTACGATGGACATTCCCATTATTATTCTGTCGATCGTCGAGGATAAGGAGCGCGGATTCCGCCTCGGAGTCGACCGCTACCTCACCAAGCCTATCGACACGGCATCCCTGTTCCACGAAGTGGACACGCTGCTCGACCAGGGCAAATCAAAGAAGCGGGTGATGGTGGTAGATGAGGATGTCTCAACCGTTCGCTCTATCACGGACGTCCTGGAGGCCCGTGGCTATCAAGTTGTTGAGGCTAACGGCTCAGATCTTGTCTCGAGAGCCGTCCATTCCAAGCCAGATGTGATCATCCTCAATTCACTCCTATCAAGCGAGGAGTCAGTTCGCGCTTTGCGTTTTGAAAAAGGCATGGAGAACGTTCTCTTTCTTATCTATCAATGAGGCCAAATGAAGATTTTGATCGTTGATGACGAGCCCCACTTGCGAACCCTTATCCAGCAGACCCTTGAGGAACTGGAAGACGAAGGCGTAGATCTGATCACTGCCACTAATGGTGAGGAGGCGCTCGAGTCTATCCAGCAGGAGCAGCCCAATCTCGTGTTCCTTGACGTGATGATGCCGAAGAAGAACGGCTTCGATGTGTGTAACACCGTCAAGAACGAATTGGGCCTTAAGAACGTTCACATCGTGCTCTTGACAGCGAAAGGCCAGGAATTTGACCGTCATCGGGGTCAGGAAGTCGGCGCCGACATGTATATGACCAAACCCTTTGATCCCGATGCGCTAGTCGCCAAGGCGCGATCGGTTCTTGGATTGCCGGCATAGCGAGAGCAATGTCTGCCACAACGCTCAAGGCACTCATAGGCCCGCGATCCGGAGGGTCAGCGGTTCTCTCGGCTTTAAGGGAGCATCTGGCTCCTGGCCTATGCATCGTTGATGCCTTGGGAAGATGTTTGCTGGGAGATGCTTCGGCCTATTCAAATGAGCCCCATCGCACGCCTGTCTTGCACGAAGATGTCATCCTTGGATACGTAATCGGCGCCTCCTCCTCGGCCTCAGCGATTGCATCGTTGTTGACGCACCTTGCGAGCCGCGATTCAGAGAACCGGGCCCTTGCATCTGAAGTTCTGCACCTCTATCGCGAGATACATCTGATTGAAGAATTATCGGAACAGCTCGCGCCCCTTCTCGGTATAGGAGCTGTCGCTCGTTCCGCTCTGGACCAAGCAAAGAGACTCATTACTGCGACACACGGAAGCATTCTGGTTCTCGAGAGAGACAATTGCCCGCTCTCCATCGCCGCGTCGTTCGGAAATTCTTGCGACGACTTATCCAGTGAAGTCTCCTTACTTGGACCTACATCGCCAATTGTCGCGACAATCCTCCAGCGCGGAACTGGCGAAATCGTGAATGAATGCGGGGCTGATCCGCGAGTTCAGGACGTAGATTGCCCAATGGGTGCATTGATCTGCGCGCCGCTGCGTACAGGCACACGAATCGTTGGGGTGATCCTTCTCGGAGATGCCAATCGAGGCGCATCGTATGCGGCGGCGGATCTGAAACTCCTGAACACAATCGCATTGCAGACTGCCTCCGCGATTGAGAACTCGTTTCTGTGCGCTGAAATGATCGAAACGGCTCGCGAACGAGCAGCCTTCGCCGCCGAGTTTCAGGCGGCCAGTAGTGTTCAGCAGCTTCTCCTCACGAGTGCATCGCGGCCAACCCCCGGCTTCAACGTTGAGTCGGTATATCTTCCCGCAAGCGAGGTGGGAGGCGACTTCTTCTTCGTTGCTCCAGGCGACGACGGATCGCTCACAGCAATCCTTGGGGATGTCTCAGGAAAAGGACTGACCGCAGCGATGAGGGTTGCCATGATCCTTGGCGCGATTCGGCGCGAGAACTCCCACGGTCCTTCAGATATTCTGGCCGGGCTGAATAACGTTTTGATGGCGCAGGGACAACTCGGCTTCACAACGGCGTGTTGTGTTCAAATCTCGCGAGACGGTAGCTTCATGCTTGCCAATGCGGGTCACATCGCAGCATATGTTTCCGGTCGTGAAGTCACGTCGCCTCCATCACTGCCGCTGGGCATTTCAGAGGGTCAATCCTACGAGCTTGTTCATGGTCAACTGGGACTGGAAGATCGCATTGTCTTGCTTTCAGATGGTGTTCTCGAGGCTCGATCCCAATCCGGCGAGCTCTATGGATTTGATCGTCTGGCTCCCTTAACGCGTTTGACGGCGAAGGAAATTGCAGAGACTGCAAGAGCCTTCGGCCAAGAGGATGACATTAGCGTTCTCGCAATTAGCGTTGACGTTAGTTAGCCTTTGGTTTGCCAGGAACGCACGTGAGCTTAGGGTCGCAGCATAGCTCTCGTTGGATTGGTCATTGGCGAAGTCAAACTTCTAGACCGCCTCAGAGGCAAGGCCAACGCACAGGAAGAAAAAACGCCTTTGCGCGTGTTTCAAAAAGGTACAGAAGGGCTTCGACGGTAAAACAAGAGTGCCAGTTTTGGGAGTTACAAGCCGTCCCCTATTCTCAGGAGCGCTCGCTGAGAGGCTCTTTTTCGATTTCGCTTGAGAAGCTCTAGTCGAGGGATTCACTTCTCCTACCCTTTCTATTGCCATACCTTGGTACCTCATCGAAAGGAACTGTCGCACCTACCAGCAGCCAATGCTTGCTTGCCATAAGAATTCCTTTCATGATTCGGAAGCCATTGACCCTATCGAACACAACGCAGGTCACTTATTGATTGACTAAGGCTTTCGTATGAACCCATGGAAGACATCGTTCGAGTCGACGAAATATCCCACGACTATGCCTTGATTGTTGATTCCGGAGGCCCAAGTGTAGATAGAGTCGGGCGGGTCAAAGGGGGCAAAGTGACCTTTTGGGCTTCGCACGTATCCATGAACCACGTAATTCGAGTCGATATACATTCCAGCTATTGCACCCCAATCGTTGATGCTGACAGGACAGTCGGCATAACAGCCAGTTCCTTGATAGATGTCGGTGCCCGCCCCCGGAGCGTCAAATACCGTAATCCTTCCGTCTGGGCTCCGAAGAAAACCGTGATTCACACTATTTGCGTCGCTGAAGATGCCAGCGACCGCGCCGAACTGATTGAGGCCCAAGTTGCAACCTGGACAACCGGACCCTTGGGAGTTGCCGTTTCCCGCGCCGGGTATATCAAAGACCTTTAGTTTGCCGTTAGCATTGCGAAGGAAATTGTGGTGGACGAAGTTGCCGGTGTTGTCCTCGAAGCCGCCGGCGATAATCCCGAAGAAATTGATATTGCTGGCTCCTGACCCATAGCATCCTTCTGAGCCGTTGCCTGTGCAAGCATCGGCACCAATCCAGGTTGTGAACTTTCCCTCAGGACTTCGCAAGAAAGCGCGGAATGAATAATTCGCGTCGGTGTAGGTGCCAACTACGGCGCCCTGCACGTTCATCGCTCTCGGAAATGTGCCATATCCGGCCGCCCCAGGAACGTCGAAGGTTTTGACCTTGCCTTCAGGGCTCCTCAGGAAACCATGACTAAACCCACTCGCGTCATAGTAGTACCCTGCGATCATCCCCAAATCGTTGATCGCCGTAGGGTTGGTTCCGTTGTAGGAGCCTGGAGTCGTGTCTGCGCCAGGTGCTTCGAAGGTAATGTAGTCGCCTTTCAGACTTCTAATGAATCCGTGAGATACGGTGTCAGAGCCTTGATAGTACCCGGTGACAAATCCCCAGGCATTTACACCGCTCGGGTAGGTCCCGCTGAAATCGCCGGACGTTGTGTCTGCGCCCGGAGCATCGAACGTAACTATTTCCTGCGCTTGAGCCCAAACGCCAATCCTCAAAAGACAAATGATCGACATAGTTGCTATGGTTTGGCAGCAAGACAGAGTGGACCTTCTGGCGCTCGACTTGCTGCCGAATGGATATCTCTGAGCTCCTAGGCCAATGGCATTAATTAGGCCTGTCAACTTTATAGGCACACTTCTGCACATTTGTGAGATCATGAACACCTCTTAGCAGTCATCCCGATAGTCAGAACAACCGCTGCGGGCTTGATCGCTTACTTGGATACGCGACATTCCGCCACAAACGGGGTCATTCGCACTGCCCTCGTTTGGGCAAATGTGAATAAGATTCCCCGCCGAGCGGAGTGCAATGGAAAGTTCAAGCGAATCAGAGGTCACGCTACTGCTTGCTCAAGTAGCCAAGGGAGATGAGGGGGCCGCCGCAAAGTTAATCCCTCTTGTCTACAATGAACTGCGACGACTCGCAAACAGCTATATGCGACGTGAGGCTGACTATCACACTCTGCAGCCGACCGCCTTGGTTCATGAGGTATTTCTGAAGCTAATTCAGCAACGCTCCGTCGATTGGAAGGGACGTTCCCATTTCTTCGCGATCGCTGCGCAAATGATGCGTCGAATTCTAGTTGACCATGCGCGGGCTCGCCTGCGAGAAAAGCGAGGAGCAGGTGACAGGCCCATTCCTCTGGATGATGTTTTCATCTTCGCTCCCGAACGTTCACTGGAACTAGTAAAACTGGATCGATCGCTTGAGAGGCTGGCTAAGCTCGATGACCGGCAATGCAAAGTCGTAGAGCTGCGCTTTTTCGGTGGATTGACCGTTGAAGAAACGGCAGAAGCATTGGGCGTGTCGCCAAAAACCGTGAAGAGGGACTGGAGTATGGCAAAAGCCTGGCTGCACGGAGACCTGAAGACAGATCATGCCGGCCCCATCGGATAGATGGAAATCGATCAAGGACCTTTTCGGAGCTGCGATCGAGCTTGAACCGAGCCAGCGTTCAGAATTGTTACGCGAACGCTGTGCCGATTCTGAGATCCGCTCCGAGGTTGAACGGCTTCTGCGTAACCACGCTGAAGCTGGAACCTTTTTGTCGACCCCACTTCTCGAGAGCCTCACCCTTCCCCCCAACATTTTCGCGATGCCGAGAAGGCTCGCGCCAGGGGAATTGCTTGCCTCGCGCTTTCGTGTCACTCGCTTTCTTGCGGCAGGAGGAATGGGCGAGGTTTATGCGGCAGAAGATACACAACTGGAGCGAACTGTTGCGTTGAAGTTTCTCGGCCCAGAATCTGCCAAAGAACGAATGTCTCTCACTCGATTCCGGCGAGAAGCCAAAGCAGCTTCTGCTCTCAGCCATCCGAATATCTGCGCAGTCTATGACATCGGAGAAGATCGCGGCCGGGCATTCATTGCTATGGAGTTTCTAGACGGCGAGACCCTCGCCGCCGCTCTTAAGCGTGGGCCGTGCGCTCTGCAAGAAGGCCTACGTATAGCGATATCCGTTTCCTCGGCCCTAGCCGCTGCTCATCTAAAGGGGATCGTTCACAGAGACATCAAGCCAGGCAACATTATGCTCACTCCCACGGGAGCCAAATTGCTTGATTTTGGATTGGCACTTCATTGCGGAGATGCGGCAGTTGATTCCCTGACCATTGCCTCTGTTGCCACTGGTGCGAACGTGGCCGGCACGCTGCCATATATGTCTCCTGAACAGTTGCGCGGTGAAGAAACTGATGCGCGCAGTGACATATTTTCGTTCGGGTCAGTTCTTTACGAGATGTTCACCGGCAAAGGGGCGTTTAAGGAGCTATCGACAGTCGAGACAATCGCGGCGATCACAAACGGCGAACCCACTTCTTTCCACGAACTGAGAATGGATCTGCCCAAAGAACTTGAAAGTATTGTCCGACGCTGCCTGCAAAAGAGAGCCGATGAGAGATACGAGTCTGCTAGCGAAATGGAGGATCGCCTCAAAGCCTGCTTGGTCGCCGTAATGGAGCGTGCCAGTGGAGCCAATTTCAAGGTGCTCATTGGTCAACTCAAACGACCGCGTGTGGCAATCCCTACACTGATTGTCTTTGCCGCATTGGCTACTCTGAGCTCAATTTGGCTCCATCGCAGCATTCGTATCCGCTGGGCACGGCAAGAAGCAATACCCTCAATAGAGAGCTACGTAGGCCAAGGTCAATATGTGAAGGCCGCTTCGCTAACTCGCAAGGTGCTTGAGGTGCTGCCGACTGATCCGATAGTCGAGAAGCTTTGGACGCAAGCGACGGGTGCCGTTTCCATAGCAAGCTCCCCCTCTGGTGCCGAAGTATCCATACGTCCTTATCGCGGCGACCCAAACGCGTGGGAGAAATTGGGGAATACTCCGTTAAAGAAGCTCAGCGTGCCAAGAGACATATACGTTTGGCGTATCGTCAAGTCGGGCTTTGCGCCAATGTTCATCATTTCTGAACCACCTGGCCCACCGGAGCCTGGATTCAAATTGCCATTCGACTGGACGCTTAATCTTCGACCAGCCAAGAGTGTCCCAGACGAAATGGTGAGTGTGAGGGGCGGTTGGACTACCCTTGGGTTCCCAAATCAACTTGCGCCTTACGTTTTCTTGGATGATTTCTTGATTGATCGCCATGAGGTAACCAATCTCGAGTTCAAGAAGTTCGTTGATGCCGGAGGCTACCAAAAGCCCGAATTCTGGCAGTTTCCTTTCGTGAGGAAAGGAAAGCACCCCTCGTTTGGAGAGGCTATCTCCAATTTTCACGATGCGACGGGAAGGTCAGGCCCTTCGACCTGGGAAGCCGGTAGTTATCCGAGCGGCAAGGATCAATATCCGGTGGCAGGGGTCTCCTGGTACGAGGCAGCGGCATATGCCAAGTTTGTAGGCAAGATTCTTCCTACTGCGTATCACTGGACGTTGGCATCTCAAGCTGGAGACTTCACCTCTTTGATCGCTTCGGGCGGCAATTTTAGAGGACAAGGGACCGATCCTGTCGAAGGCGCCGGCACTCTGAGCGGCTATGGAACAACCGATATGGCAGGGAACGTGAAAGAGTGGACGTTCAACGAGGGCGGTCATGGAAGGCGATTCATCCTCGGGGGAGGCTTCGGCGAACCTCTATATATGTTTCACAACTCAGTTGACCAAGACCCGTGGGAAAGGCGAGCTAACTTTGGATTTCGATGCGCCAAACTCGACTCGAAGCCGAGCGCTGATTCCATGGCGCGCATTAACGTCACGACGAGGGACTTTGCAAAAGAAAGGCCAGTTGGAGCGGAGACTTTTAAGGCCTACCTTGCTGAATACGTCTATGACAAGGGTGAGCTGAACTCGCATGTAGAAGAAACGCAAACCGCTGAAAATTGGACGAGGGTGAAGGTTAGCTTCGACGCAGCGTACGGCCATGAGCGTGTGATAGCTTACCTCTTCTTGCCACGGCACGGATCTCCTCCCTTTCAGACTGTTGTCTACTTCCCCGGTGCATTCTCCTTGATCGACGAGAGTCTCAACATTTCAGAGATCGAATCATCGGATTCTCTCCAGTTCCTCATTAACAGTGGGAGGGCATTGCTATTTCCGATCTACAAGGGCACATATCAACGACGAGATGGCCTAATGCCAGGACACAAGCCACCCGCATTCTTCCGGGACCACGTCATCGAGTGGTCCAAAGACCTCGGTCGATCGCTCGATTATTTAGAATCGAGAAATGACATTGATTCCACGAAGGTGGCGTACTTTGGAAGCAGCATGGGCGCAGTCCAGGGGCCAATAATGGCGGTGGCCGACAAGCGAATTAAAGCAATGATCCTTTCGTCCGGAGGTATGCATTTCACCCATGATCTTCCCGAGGTAGATCCATTTAACTTTGCGCCCCATGTAACGATTCCGGTGCTCATGATTAGCGGCCGCTATGACGATGTGCTACCCCTGGAATCGTCACAGGTTCCGCTATTTCGTTTGCTGGGAACGTCAACAAAGGACAAGAAACTGTTTGTTTACGAGGGAGGCCACGGAGACTTTCCCCATCCTGAAGCACCTCGTGAATGCCTAGGGTGGCTCGATAAGTATCTGGGCCGAGTTCAGCGCTGAACGCGGACGTGGTGGATTTCCCCAATTGCCGCTAGAAGGCGACAGCCGACTGCCAACGTAAAATCGGCATTCAAATTTACCCCGGAGGAACAAAATCGACCCAAGTGCAAATGACTCCTGGTTAGTAGAAGCCGCGATCACATTTCGACAAAGGCGCTCAATGCATCACCTGGAGCGTCTAGTCCGGCCATTTTACTTCGGCTCCTGGAACTCACGAAGATTGAGCCTCACATGCGGACGAATGTAAAAATTGCTGATCAGGGAAGACACTCTCGAACCCCTCCAACAACACGGGACTTTATCTCAATTGCCCTTTTTCCCTGCTCTAGGGAAGCCAACACTTGTCGGTACATCCGGTTCTTTGATCATCGTGTTGAACTGCTGCAGATTGGAAACGGGATCGTTATAGGCCTGAGTCACTAGATGGTGTACCTGATTCGGGCACGACGTCGATATCGCTTTGAATGTTCGAGCTTCTAGGTCCTTGTTGGGCGATACTTTCAGTAATTCGAGAACGCGATCAAAGCTCTCACGAGCTCTCGCGCGGTTGCAATTCGCCAAATAGGAGGAGCCAATGTTGAAGAACCCCGACGCCTCTCCACGAAGATCATTAAGTGAACGGTAGAGTGCTACTGACGCATTGAATTGTTCGAGTGCATGCTTGGTATCGTGCCGCTCTAAATATGCGAGGCCGGTATTATTTAGCAGTACGGCCCTGCCGGACCGATCACCAGCGAGAAGAAAATAGGGAAGGGCTCTCTTGTATTGCTGGAGAGCTTGGTCTGGAAATCCCCAAGCCCGATAAATATCGCCTTCTTTAGCGATAGCGCATGCCTCATTCTCTCGGTCTGCGACCGCCTGCCACTTCGTGACGGACCGTTCAAGATAGTCGAGCGCCCGTTGCTTCCGCCCGAGGCTGGCATAGCACATGGCAATCTCGCTTAGGGTTACGGCTTCGTCTCGTTGATTTCCGCCCTGCTCGTAGGTATCTAGTGAACGGCTGAAGGAACGTAGGGCATCCTCGTAGTGAGCCTCTTTGTAGTAGGCTATACCGACCTGATTCAGATTCTCCGCAAGTATGACTCGTGTTCCTTCTGGTGTATGTAGATCTTTTGCAGAGTTGCCTAAAGGAAGAGTTGGGGTTGCGCTGGAACGTGGTGGGGCCGTCGACGGATTTGTCACACTTGCCGATTGCTGAGAATGCGTAGTCTGACGACTAGCATTGGTACCGGCCTGACACTCGTCGTTTTTCGAATCCGAATGCGCCATCGCCTCTACCGCGCAAAACATGACGAACCTCTGGCAAGATGCGTTGCTTGGAAGCACGAGGATTGCTGAGATCAAAACGGCTAGTTCTAACAGACCTATTCGCCGACGCCTGAAAGTCATTTTCATTTGAGACCTCACTTGATGGGTTCTCTCGGGAGACGGTGCAGGTACTGGCTTTGATCAATCGGACTGCTTGTGATATCTCCCAATCAAATACGCGCCGTCGGATTCCAAAAGAGGACATTTCCGCAAGAAAATAACTGATAACGCCGATGTTAAGGCTGGTATCTTGCGGCTTAGGCAGGAACTGAGAACGAGATAGGGGAGCCCGAGCGAGATGCGACCACCGCTCTTCAGGTAGGTGCTCAAAAACTGCAAGCGGCCACCCGAGCCGCATCTCAATCTGGTTCAGAACCAAGTGCGAGCCTGAGCCATCGCGCGCCCGCGCGGGAGAGTTGTTTTGTGAGGCAGGGACGGAGAGAAGTAAATATCAGAAGCGAGCCGTTGTCCGATCGGAGATCGGCGGCGGCGTAAACAGAACACGAACAGGTAAGTATGGCGAAGAGCATTACGCTCTGCCCCGGCCCGGGGAAGAGAGAT
>Ga0157378_10004153_pt1 | contig 12792 bp, 11 predicted proteins | sample M65metaG_FD_115309 | JGI IMG/M metagenome (GOLD analysis project Ga0157378, IMG submission 115309) | Miscanthus rhizosphere microbial communities from Kellogg Biological Station, Michigan, USA - M6-5 metaG | ecosystem: Host-associated > Plants > Roots > Rhizosphere > Soil | place: USA: Michigan...
CAACCACGTTCATTCCTTACGCCATTTAGTCCTTCCTCGGGAAGCCAGAACATTCCCGGGTATCGTCTCGAGCGAATCCTCGAGCAACGTACGACATAAGCCGGGGCGGCTATCAACGAGCGGTTCGGGAAAGCGCGTCAAGCAGCTCCATTGTCCGAATTCGACTGGGTCGATGGCGAAGTCGTACCGATAAAAAACGAGATAGGTCCAGGCAATGTTTTATCACTCTCCACCCACGACGCATCATCGGTATTGATGCTCGTCGGTCTTCCAAAACATAAAAAAGCCGATTCGTTATCGGGCTTGCATCCCAAGACGAAAAATTGAACCTGGCGGCAGCTTTAGGTCTTGAAATACATCCAGACAGCGAGGGCGAGGAGTACAACCGTTGCTCCCCAGAGCGAAGATGATCCCATTCCTGTCTTCTTAGCCATGCTTTATCTTAACCCGATTGTCAATCGCCTCGCGTGTCGGCCCCACTCTGTGTACCCTTCGCTGCGCAGAACATCGCAATCAAGAGCACACCGCCACAAAACTGCCGGGCGGGGTTGAAGTTTGCAAACTGCTCGGCGCTACAGATCTCCCGCTGCCACAAACCCAAAGTAGTGTTTGATGAACTGATCCTTCTTTAGATCCAAAAGCAGGTTCGGGGCGGCGGCGGGCTCCTTCTTACTCAGTCCCCATTGCCAGACCCGACACTTCACCTTTTCGCCGATTTCCACCTCCGATTTCAAAGTGCAAAAATGGTTCGGCTTTAGCGAGGTCGTGTCGGGTGCATGGAAGAGGTTGTCGTTAACGCAAAGAACCACCCTATACTTTTTCTTCCACAGACCGCTGGCCATGGCCAGGTTCTTGTCGTCCGCCTTCCAGAAGACAGTGGAATAGGTTTCGTTGAGTATGTTCTTGTATCCAAGGTTCTTGAAGGAGGCGGCGATTTCGAAGGGTAGCGTACCGCTGGCCAACGTCGTCACCGACGTGAGCGCCTGGCCAAATCCTACGTTGGTCCGGATCGAAGCCATTGTGACCCAGTCACAGCAGCCAATTTTCATATCTTTTGGAACTGACTGAGTCTTCAGCGCGCCGGCGTCCACAGTCCAGCCCCGAACCGTTGCCTTGCCAGTCTCGAGCAGTTTCAGTGCCATGGTGGCGTAGGCCATTGGATCATCTTTTGCCAGCGCATGCAGCACCGCGGCGGGACCGCAAAACTCCGTATCGCCTTGGTTGATCAAATTCGGATGTTTGATGCGGTCCATCAGTTCCTTGCAGAAATCATCTCGATTGATATTAGGAAACGCGACAGGGCCGGCCAGATGTTCCATTACATACAGGTACGCGTCACCGCGTTTTTGTTGAGTCTCTGGTGATTTGGGCATAGGCAAAATATTGACGCGATGGTGGCTATAATGGCATCCCTGTTCTTGGCAAAGTCTTCTTAGAATTCTTTTCCAGACCTCTGCGACATCGACGGAGAGTTACTCGGCCGGCCGGATGTTCTGATTCACGCAGAAAAAATTCCCGGGGTCGTACTTCTTCTTGATTGCAGACAGCCGTTGATAGTTGTCACGATAGGCGGCTTGAACGCGCTCCTGGCCTTCTTCCATCATGAAGTTCAGGTATGCGCCACCGGCAGAGAAAGGATGTAGCGCCTCCCAATAATCCTTGCACCACTTCGTGATTTTGTCTGCGTTCGCAGGGTCGGGATCGACCCCGACAATGACTTCGGCGAACAATGCCTCCCGGAAACTATAAGCCGTATCATTTTTTCCGACACGCTGGGCTGCGCCGTTGACCGGATACAGATGCATGGTAGAAAGCATGGTGGGTATTGCTGATCCATGCTTTGCGTGCTGGGCAATGGCTTCCTCGTTCAAGTCGGTAAAGTTGTCAGCCCGCCAATACCATTGCAATCCGGGTACAAACAGCCCGTCGAATAAACTCTGCACGACCGGAAAAGGTGCGGGCCCCACCTGGTGCAGAAGAGGATGGCCGAGCGATCGTATCGGTTTGAGAGCTTCTTCCGTCTGTTCGGCCGATGCGGTGCAACACCAAACTATGCCGCACACTTTCTTTAGATGAAGATGCTCAGGAAACATTGGAGCGGGTGGAATGACGAGAAAAGCGAAAAAACCGCTGACGTCCTCGGGGGCTGTCTTGATAAAGTCGCGATAGGCACTGAGAATCGTCGTCGACTCTTCAAGTGGCCAGAAAGTCGGCCCGAACTGCACCATATTGACCGGCTGAAGTCGGAACTCAAAAGAAGTAACCACTCCGAAGTTTCCGCCGCCGCCTCGCACCGCCCAAAAGAGATCGGCATTTTCTTTGCTGCTGGCAGTCACAAACCTTCCGTCGGCTAAAACCATGTCCACCGAGAGCAGGTTGTCGATGGTGAGCCCGTATTTGCGTGTGAGATATCCGATACCTCCGCCCAAGGTGAGCCCGGAGACTCCAGTGGTGGAAATGAATCCACAGGGAGTCGCCATCCCGAAGGCATGCGTTGCGTGATCCACATCCCCCCAAACGCAACCCGCTTCAACCCGGACAGTCTTGTCTGCAGGATTTACGCGGATGCCCTTCATTCTTGAAAGATCAATCACCAGGCCGTCGTCACAGGTTCCGAGTCCCCCGCCGTTGTGTCCACCACCGCGAATCGCTGTCAACATCCCGCTGTCTACACCGAAGCGTACCGCCGCGATCACGTCGGCAACGTCCACGCACCTGGCGATGAGACGCGGGTGTTTGTCAATCATCCCGTTGTAAACTTTGCGAGCAAATTCATACGCAGCATCGTTCGGCTGAATTAGCTCTCCTCGGAACGAACTCTTCAACTGATCTATAAATTGCCCAGGCATAGCACCTCCCAATTAGGCGGGTATGAGCCCGATAGCCATTTTCCGCACCACGATCGAAGCCGATTTCGAAACGCTGCAGCGAAAAAGCATACCAAATTCCACGCTGCGTTCAGCGGCGTTTTCGAAAAAATAACATGCCGGAATACAAACGCTTTTCTGGCGGCTGAAAGTGCGACAAAATCGTCGGGTTTTTCACTTTGTTGCCGCCCGGTTCGCACTGTACTCGGAGCCGGTCAATCCCGTGTTGCCTTTCTCTTGCCCCGGCGCGATATGTCGGAGTTCGTCGAAGAAATTCAGGACAAACGTAAGGTGGTTCTGAACGATCGCCTCGCCTTCGGGAGGTGGTGGTATTGCGACCCGCATGCCATCAGGATGGAGAGCGAAGTTGCGCTGCCCTAGCAAGAAACGGAGTGCTGATCCACGCTCGGCCCAGAGGCGCGGTTTGTCGGCACGAAACGAGTCCTTGTTCGTTCGGTACGGGGCAACCATGAGTACGCGGGTGTAATCCACTGCGGGACTGGTGAACACCAGTTCCGGGCGGGTTCGGGACCATGATGACGTCTCGCCGCCACCGCTCGACACCATCACTCTCGCGCCTGGTCCCGGGAAAGGCCGTACATAGACTTCCGACCGTCCCGACTCTTGGGAGTGATAGGCGAGCCATCTCCCGTCGGGCGAAAAGGTCGGCCCCCGTTCACTAGCAGGGCTGTTCAAGAAAGCAGTCGGTTGCCCAGGCTTCCAGCCGCTCGATTCATCACCCTCGACAGGCAGGATCATCACATCGTCGCCGCTTTGGGGCGTCGTCGCAACGTATGCCAGGACGTTCTTGGTGGGGTGCCAGGACCCGGGTATGAGCGCCGCTTTGCTCTGGATCAGCACCTGCGCATCCCCCGTGCCGTCCGCGCGCTTCCAGGACAGAGTATTGCCGGAGGGATCTGTGGCTGACCCGAATGATCGATAAATAATGCGTTCGCCATCCGGCGTCCACACCGGATGTTCCTCATTGCTGCGCTCAGACGTCACGCGCGTGAGCGTGTCTCGCCCCCAGTCGTAGACCCAAATATCGCTGTGCCCCTCGCGTCGAATGTCCATGGCGATGCGCTGTCCATCGGGAGAGAATTCAGGGTTACTCCAGTCGGCGGGGGCGGCTCGCAGCGCGGCGATCGTCCCGGTCCGGTCCATCCACGCAATGGGCCGAGCATCGAAAGTGTTCTGGCCGGGGAGATAAGCAAGAGTGCCGGTCGGCGACACCGCTAACTGCGCACTACCCCTGCTAGCATCCGATCTCACGCGTTCAATCGCGCGCGCCGCCGGGCCGGTCACCGACAGCCGCTGCCGGTCGAACGGGATCACGAACAGCGTGTCATCCTGGATGTAGGCGATGTGGCCACTCTCCACATAGCGTCCGAAGTAGCCGCCGCCCTGGATGATCGTGCGTTCGCCGGATGGCAAAAGCTGCAATACCAGTGTCGCGCCCGCGCCGATGTTGACCTCGGTGCTTGCGGTATAAAGCACTGCCGCCCCGCCGGGCAGCACCTGCGGGAATCGGTGCGTGATCTCACCTTCCCTGAGCGTCGTTAGCGGTTGCGCCTGTCCTCCGACCGCCGACACGCGCATCAAGCTTACCCGGTTGCTCGGCGCGAACACAATGGTGTCATCCTCAGACCACCAACCGCCTCGTGGATCCGGCGCTTCCGCGAGCGTCACCACCGCGCCGCCACTCACGGGAACCTTCTTCAGCTTCAAGTCGGCGAAGAAAGCCACCCACTGTCCATCGGGCGAGAAGAAAGGACTACTCGCCCCGTCCGTCCCGCTGAGAGACGTGGGCATGAGCTGGTCGAGCCGGCGGATGTACAGTTGCGCGGTTCTTTCGCTCGTCCGCGCCACAAATGCCAGCAGGGTGCCATCCGGAGAGAGCGCAAACGGCGCATCGGTCGCCGGGAGCGTTCCGTTTACACCCAGGGCCACGCTCAGCCGCTGTGCAGCATGGGGTGGTGATGGGGTCCTCCACGGTCCCCAGCGCCCGAGCACCAAGATCCATCCGACGCCCAAGATCGCGGTTATCGCCCACGGCAGAGCGCGCCGCCAGGACGCGGGCCGGGGCGGGGTGACGACCGACGCGGCGGTCGGACTGGCGCTCCTAGTTGCGGTCAATGCCTCCTCAACCTCCAGTCGCGCGTCTGCCATGTCCCCAAGCCGCTGCGGCCGGTCTTTCTCTAGTTCCCGCACGTCCTCGCCAGAATCTGGGTTGCCTTCGACCGGTGCGATGAACCGGTAGCCACGTCGCGGAAGAGTCTCAACGAATCTCGGGTTATCGGCGGAGTCTCCCAAGGCCTCGCGAAGTCGCTTCACGGCGGCGTTTACGCCATGGTCGAAGTCGACGAAAGTATTGGCCGGCCAGAGCTTTTCTCGGAGCTCTTCCCGGCTCACCATTCCACCCGGGCGTTCCAGCAGCAACTGTAAGACCTGGAATGATTGGCTAGGTAGACGTACGCGCAACCCGTGTCGGCGGAGTTCGCCGGTGCGCAGATCGACTTCAAACACGCCGAACCGAATTACTTCGGATGCGTTGCGCATCCCAGTCACGGCAGCCACCCCCGCGCGCAAGAGTGTAGCACTTCCTTGCGGGCGCTGACCAATGTCACAAGCGGACCTAACTCCAATGGCTACAGCGACTCAGGCTGTGCGATGTATGCCACCCACATGGTATGGGGACTGCATTGAGGTAGATGGGTAGAACGACCACCTTCATGCGACGCCGAGGAGGTGCCGCGTGACAATTAGTGCCACCTTTTTGAGTGCCGCCAGCAGCCGGAGACCATCGTCGCCGCCAGACTCACGCAACGGAACCCCGGTACACCATCAAGGCTCAAATACTTTTACTTCAATGAAAGGGGATGTCATGCACCAACACAACAGAATTGTTCTCATAGCGGCCAGATGCCTGATCGGGGGGTTGACCTTGGTTGCGCCCACGTCCGGGATCGCAAAAACGCACCTCGTCCAATCGGGTGATTCGATCCAGGCTGCCGTCGACGCCGCCTCGCCAGGCGACACAGTAGTGGTCAGGGCTGGGACGTACCGCCAGAGCGTGAGAATTCAAACAGACGGGCTCACCCTACGCGCCAAAGGCAGGGTCACGGTTAAACCCCCGAAGTATGGTGCTGGCGAATGCTATCTGCCTGGTCACGTCGCCGGGTTCTGCGTCGTACCCGTCGACTTCGACCCAAGCGTAGGAAGCTATACGAAAAGGGTACGCAATGTCACCATCACCGGTTTTCGCATCGTCGGCTTCGACGACGGCGTCTTCGGCTTCGGCACCGAGAACTTGACGGTTTCACATGTGGTAGCGATCCATAATAGCGACTACGGTGTCGCGTCGTTCGATGGGATGGGCACGAGGTTTACCCGAAACGCGACCAGCGGCAGCCACGACGCGGGTATCTACGTCGGAGACTCAGTCAACGCTAACGCCGTGGTCACCAACAACCGCAGTTGGGACAACTCGCTGGGCATCCTGGTCCGGCACAGTCACAAGGTGGTTGTGTCCCACAACAAGGTCTGGGGGAATTGTCTTGGAGTGTTTCTGCTGTCCGACGTTGAAGCCGAGGGCAGCGGCGAGATCACGGTGCAATACAACAGGGTGAGCGCCAACAACAACTTTTGCCCGGTATTCGAGGGATTTTTGCCCGACCTTAGCGGAGGCGGCATCGTCCTCGCCGGGTCACAGCACGACATCATCTTTCACAACGTGGTGACACACAACCAGGGCAACACGCTTTTTTCTGGTGGAATCGTCCTGATCACCAATACGTTACCAAACCCGGACGGGTCATTCGATGTATCGAAAGAGAACCTTGTGGCTTTGAACAGGTTGAACGGCAATGAACCAGGCGACATCGTCACCGAAGCTGCGAGCACGCCGAACGTCTTCGTCCGCAACCGGTGCGATTCGTCGGTACCCGACGGACTGTGTGGCTTTTAGCGCCGAGGCACCGAGCATATTCGGAGAGGGCATCCATGAGCCGTATCGTGCAAAGAATTCCAATTTACCCTCTCAAACTCTAGCGTCTCGGAGTCGCAGGAAGTTCTTTCTGCAGAGGTATCTGGGTCTTCGCACTGTGGTGGAGGTGGGGCGTAATGCTCTCAGAAACTAAAGTTGCAGATTCGGATTGCCGAAAGACTACCCTTCCATTCTTATAAATGACTAGCTCGCCAGCCGGGTGTGTAGTTCGGACCGTTCTTTGCGTTTTCCGATTTGGCGCGGTCGAGACATGTAAAGGTACATGGTAGATGGAATTGTTTCGACGTTCGACCAGAGGTATTCCGGGGGGCGCAGACAATGTCTTCTGTACATCGCGCCTTCCGCCAGACCACCCCACCATTAGACCTAGGAAAAGTGCGAAGAAAACTACGGCAATGGTAAGAAGAGTAAACGGCAGTGCGACAAATCCCGAAGATAAGGTGTTGATGACGGAGCCTAAAGCGGTCGAACTACCAGTTTTCGGGCAGGTACTGCGGTCCATGCCAGTCAACCTCGGTCAAAACAAGTGCAATTCCCCTACCAAACACGGCACTTTGTTCCAGTCTGGTCATAGTGGCGGATCACCCTTTGGTTTGCGATGGTTCCCGATTTGTCCACGACCAAACGCAAATACAACCAGTGTCCAAACGTTGCTTTTCGTCGCAAGATGTTGCACACAAGTCGAATAGACTGTCATATTGGTCCGCCGGGCGACAATTTGTCTTGAATTGTGTGGCTTAACTTTTCGGCAGGCTATAAACGTATCCCGGGTGTGTCTCTTCCCACCGCTCGCGGCAAATGTACTGATGGAGATATGCAATGAGGTCGCCATCTTTCGTGACCGTGACCGCCATAGACGGCTTCAGTGGAACCTCGCGACGGCATTGAAGGCAAAACGATGAGCGTGGGTCGACAGTACGAGGCTTATCCATGGCTTGAAAAGGAATCAAGAAATCATCGGGTTATCTCGTGCTGTCACCGGAGTGTAAGCGAAACCGGGGTGGGCATCTTGCCACTCAGCACGACAACGAAGATGTAGATAGCCCCAAAAATTACCATCGCGGAGTACTTCGACGGCGGCCTGCGGTATGGCCATTGGAACGATTTCATTGCACTGCAGGCACCGCTCGTCACGCAAAGTCGTTTGACTAATCGTTAAATTTCCTTCCACAAGCTACAGTTTACGCGGAATCACGATGGTCGTGAAATGGCTGCGGCATTCGATGATTAACCAAAGTAACGCCAATCCAAGCCTCACGCGCTCATCTAAACCAGGGTGGCCGGTGACGTGATTCAAAGCGCCGATGAAACAGCAACTTCGATCGTCCTGGGTTTGGGCCGTGGGCCAAACGGATACACGCCAAACTCGACATTCATTTCAAGCTATGGATGAAGCACGATTGCTTCGGAACTCACCGAGGCGTACCACCATAACTTAGGGTCTATTTAACAGCCGAAGTATCCAAGTTTGATTCACTCAGTTCACGCGCAAGTGACGAAGGAAGAAGATTCTTTTCTATCATCGCGAAGATAAGTTGCGTCACAGATGTGCAGATCATATCCGCACAGCGAGATCCAACTCTTTGCTGTGCGTTTTCGAGTCCCCCAGGGAATCGCCACAGGCCAAGAACTATCTTGGTCGTGGGAAAACGTTCCCGCAACTGCTTACAAAGTGACTTTGCCTGACCAGCCGCAAAGGGCGGCAAGGCAGAAACGCAAACTACCGCGGGGTTCAGGATCTCCAGTTGTGCCAACATGGTTGCGACTGGCGCGATCTCTACTTTTTGGGCTTTATAGCCCGCCCTCCAGAACAACTGCGTAACCATGGTTCCCACAATCTCGTCGGCTTCGTCCCGGGCTGGAATACAGACAATCATTGGCCTCGGCGAAGAAAAATCCGAAACTGGAGAGATTTCACAAAGTGTTGACTGAGTGCCCTCCTGCGACATTTCGTACAACTCTTCGACGAGCTCGCTCGTTCCACGGTAGATGAATGCACTCCTGGTGTCATCAAGAGTATTGGTATGCCGGTCTTTCTCGGCGAGACCAAGTGCCGGGATTAAGACTGAATCGTAAAGTTCGTCTAGGGCGTGGTCCTTTAAGTACTCCACGGCAATTTTTCTTGCTTCATCATCATCGAGTGCCAACAGTCGCTGGTAAAAATTGGCAGAAGGTGATAAGACGGGCTCGTCCCCCAAAATGATTTCAAGAAAGGTCAGTTGCGGAACGTATCGACCCAAAAGAATCACGCAAAGGGTCAAGGGCGTGGACAGAATCAGCCCCACGGGCCCCCAGAGCACGCCCCAGAAAATCGCCGCTACAAGGATGGCTAACGACGAAATTCCAGTGTGAGCCCCATACAACCAGGGCTCGAAAACATTAGCTATGATAATTTCCAAGAAGAGAAAGAGTCCAAAAGTTAAACCGACTTGGCTCCAACCGGGAAAAACTGCGAATGCCATCGCCATTGGAAAGGTAGCCGCGACGGGCGTGCCAATATAGGGAATAAAGCGCAATAAGCAACCTAGAACACCCCAAAGCAAGGGATGTGGTATTCCGATGGCGTAAAGCCCGAGTCCAAACAGCAAACCGTAGCCGACATTTACAGCAAACTGCAATAGCAAATAGCGATTGAGCCGGGTGGAGGCGTCGTTCATGGCCTGGGTCATAACGTTCAGTTGACCGCTGCCTGCAAGACGAAGTACCCGATTGCGCAGATCTTCGCGCTTTACGAGGATAAACAAGGTAAATACGATCACGATTCCCGCCGTCTCCAGGATGCCCGTTAGTGGTCCAAGCACAGTTCGCAGGTATTCGGCCGTGCTGCGCGGAGGCGAAGCAACCTGGACCGGGACAGGATCTTTACTACCGGACTTTTTGCTTCCCGTTGCCTGGGAAGCGCTGGACAATTCCCTGCTGAGATCGTTGACGGTGGAAGCCGCTTTGCCCAATCCGCTGTTCGTCGGAGTGTGAACGGCCACGATGCGATTGTGAATATTTGTTTTATAGGCTGGTAAATCAGCCAAAACTTGAAGCAATTGAGTGGTGACACTCCACCCCAAAGTGGCGAAGATTGCAAAGCACAAGAGCAGTGCCGCCAGGACCGATGGAACCCGTCCTAGACGGGATTTTTCAAATAGCACCACCACCGGCGCGAACAAGACCGAAAGTACCGTAGCAAGAGCCAAGGGCATTAGCACTTGGCGTCCAAAATACAGACCAGCGATAACCACAACGATGCCCACAAGAGTGAGCAAGCGGGATCCCGGCCTCGAATCCTTGCCAGCCAGTGGAGTAATGACGCTGCTCATGAGCCCCCAAATGCGCTTCCGCTGCTCGCTCTGGATTGTGTTTCGGTTTCACCCGACGTCTGTCTCCGCACTTAACGAAGGGGCTGCAAATTTAGAACAAGCGAAAGAACATCTCCTAATACTCCCAGAGACCCATTCGCGTTGTAGCCATACTGGAACCTTTCGTTGTACCCGTCTTCGTAGCCACGACGGAAGCCTTCGCGAAAATAGTATTTGTAGTCCTCGGGGTCAACATAGTAGCCGTTATACCCATAGCTCGCGTCCTGAAACGCGTAACTATTCCTGTAATCTGGACGCCAGTTATCCTCCCGGTCAGCCGCTCCGGCGTGGAAACCTTCCTCGTAACCATAGTTCACGGCTTGCCTCAGCAGCTCGGCACCGTACTGGTTCGTCTCATAGTAGGCCCCACCGCGGTTGTAACGATAATTTGGGGCGGTGTAGAAATAAGGGTCATTGTGGTAGTCGTGGCGTTCTTCACGGAGACGACGTTCCTGATCGCGTAAATGGTCTAAATACCTCTCCTGAAATCGATATTGGGCCATACGTCTTTGTTGTTGCAATAGAGCGGTTTGCTGCTGCATACGGCGCTGCTGCTCATCGAGCCGCTGGCGATATTCTGCTAAACGTTGCTGTTGCTGTTCAATCAATTGCGCTTGCCGCTGCTGGCTTACCCGCTCCTGTCGTATATTTCGCTGCTGTTGTAGCCATTGCTCCTGTGCTCTTTGCTGTTGCTCTCTTGCCTGTTGTTCTTGCCGACCCTGTTGCGTTGCATCCTGCCGACGGAGTTGCCGGTCACGATCCTGCCTTTCCGCTTGTTCGTTCGTGCCCTGTTGCTGCTGCCCCACTTGTCGTTGACGATCTTGGCGGGCGCGCTCCACCTCTTGCCTCTCGCGCTCTCCCTCTTGTTTCAGCTGTTGTTGCCGTTGCTGTTCGATCTGCTCTTGCTGCTGGCTGGCCTGTCTTTGGCGGTCCTGTCGGATGCGCTCCTCTTGCTCGCGCTCCATCTTTTGATTTACCTGCTGTTGCTGTTGCTGTTGCCGTTGGATTTGTTCCTGCTGTCGGCTCGCTTCTCGTGCTGCATCTTGACGGATCCGTTCCTGCTCCTGCTGCTGGCGTTGCCGTTGGATTTGCTCCTGGCTCACCTCTCGTTGCCGATTTTCGCGGATGCGTTCCTGTTGCTCTCGCTCGCGGTCACGCTGCTGTCGGTCGGCCTCTTGTTGCCGTTGCTGAACCTGGGGATGCGGATCTGGCTGGCGTTGGGAAGGATTGGCTTCATTTTCCCTCCTGCTTTGTTTCTCGGGCTTGGCGGGATTGTTGTCCGGCTTTCCCTGTTGCGCCCAGGCAAGCCCCATAGCTGCGCATAAAACCGTCCCCGCAATGATTGTGAAACTCTTCATGAGTCACCTCTTCTGGGTACTTCCGGGCAAATATAAGCGTCATGGCGACCGGAACACCATCCCCGTGGTTGTGTAGAACATGGAAATTCATCCTGTAAAACGCCCACAACTTAGGAGCGCGATCGAGTGGGAGAGCCCGGGTTAAAGGTGGGATGGCTGGATAGCCAGGGCAAGCGGGAAACCCGCGCAGACTGCCAAAGTCTCGCCAAACGATAAAGGCGATATACGATGCCATACTTGGCCGGCCCGCTCCCCATCGAACTCTGTAGAGCGTTTCACGTCCCGGCAAAGAGGGCGCTGCTGCTGAGATCGGCCGGCGTATTGCCGTTCTGACCCAACTTCCCTGCCCCGGTCCCGTCTTCGTCTTCCCTCGGGATCTATGCAAGCCTATTCGACGCCCACTGTGGCGCGGCCAGCCCGGGCGGTGTGCTCAAGCCGAGCATACACTTCGGGATCGTAGGCGAAGGGCTTGCCAGTTTCGATTCCTGCTGACTCGCGGCCACAATTCAAGCATTCCGTGTACAGACAGCCCCCTGCGGTGCGAATAAGCGTGTCGGTGTGCCTGCAAAATAGTCTCAACATAATCCAAATCCTCCGTTTGAAGTGGGGAGGTAGCGGTTGGGTTAGTTCGGCAGATCGTCCTTGTCGTTCGAGAAAGGGATTACTGGGCAAGGAGTCGCCTTGGCAATTTTGGAGCTTCCCAGCGTGCTTTTGCTTCCAAATTCTGCTGGACCGTAGTGGAGTCTCGGTGGGTTTCAATAGCGAATCGCGCGACTTTCGGTACGGGCTGTGCTGCCATTGATTCCTCCCTGGCTCGGGATTCACCCGCCGACCATGACCAAGAATACCCATTAGGGGGTTTGGGTTTCAAGACACCGAGGTACAGTTTACTTTCCGGTAACCCAATGGGGTATTGGGTTTGTATCGCCTGAAATCATCGTGCTAGAATCGCGCTCGTGACGAAGAAGAAATCAACCAGATCAATCAGAGATCTACTCCCGAAAGCGGTGCTTGAGATGTTCCGTAACTGGGGTACGAAGGGTGGCACAAAGGGGGGCGCCTCCACCTCAGACGCAAAAGCCAGAGCCGCTAGGGAAAATGGCAAGAAGGGCGGACGCCCTAGAAAGAAGCGTGCTAAATCTACCCGGAATCGACGTCGCCGGGCGTGATTTGTCAAATTTTCAATATTTGGTTACTGCCCCCAAGTCGGA
>Ga0157378_10004154_pt1 | contig 12790 bp, 15 predicted proteins | sample M65metaG_FD_115309 | JGI IMG/M metagenome (GOLD analysis project Ga0157378, IMG submission 115309) | Miscanthus rhizosphere microbial communities from Kellogg Biological Station, Michigan, USA - M6-5 metaG | ecosystem: Host-associated > Plants > Roots > Rhizosphere > Soil | place: USA: Michigan...
ACCACCGCGCCGGCGATGAAAATGCTTCCTTCCAGCGCGTATTCCGTTTTGTCGCCAAGCCGCCATGCGATCGTCGTCAGCAGATTGTTCTTTGAGGCGATGCGTTTAGTGCCCGTGTTCATCAGCATGAAGCAGCCGGTGCCGTAAGTGTTCTTGGCCATTCCCGCCCTGGTGCATGCCTGCCCGAAAAGAGCGGCCTGCTGATCACCCGCGATGCCGGCAATGGGAATCGGCACGCCGAGCATCTGTGTCTGGCCGTAGATCTCGCTCGACGATCTCACTTCGGGCAGCATCGAGCGCGGAACGCCAAAGATCCTGAGCAGCTCGTCATCCCATTCGCATTTACCGATGTCGAGAAGCATGGTTCGCGACGCATTGCTGGCGTCGGTGACGTGTACTTTGCCGCCGGTGAGATTCCAGACGAGCCAGCTGTCGACGGTTCCGAATGCAAGCTCGCCGGCCTTCGCTCTGGCCCGCGCGCCTTTCACGTTCTGCAGAATCCACTGCACCTTGGTCGCCGAGAAGTACGCGTCGAGCACGAGACCCGTTTTGCGCCGAATGATGCGATCCTTCTTTTGCGCGCGGAGCTTGTCGCAGATGTTGGCTGTGCGCCGATCCTGCCAGACGATTGCGTTGTGAATGGGCTGGCCGGTGGCCCGGTCCCACACAATCGTCGTCTCGCGCTGATTGGTGATGCCGATGCCGGCAATGTCGGCGGCCCGCACGTTGGCTTTCGTGAGCGCCTCGGCGGCGACGCCTGCCTGGGTCGACCAGATGTCGCGAGGGTCGTGCTCCACCCAGCCGGGCTTCGGAAAAATCTGCCTGAACTCTTTCTGCGCGACTGATACGATCGAACCCGACTGATCGAACAAAATCGCGCGCGAGCTGGTGGTGCCCTGGTCGAGCGAGAGGATGTATTTCATCACTTCCACACCGAGTTGTAGAAGACAGCGGCGACGACTGCGCCGACAGTCGGTCCAACTATGGGTATCCACGCGTAGCCCCAGTCGGAGCTTCCCTTGCCGGCGACGGGCAGTACCGCGTGAGCGATGCGAGGACCGAGGTCGCGCGCCGGGTTGATGGCGTAGCCAGTCGGGCCACCGAGTGAGAGGCCGATCGCAGTCACGATCACGCCGACGAGCTCAGGGCCGAAGCCTTTGGCGAGGTCTGACCCGGGCACGAAGTTGGTCGGCGAAAGCACCGCCAGCAGAAAGAGAACGAGCGCGAAGCCGCCGATGAACTCCGAGAGAAAGTTGGCGGCAGGCTGGCGAATCGCGGGCGTCGTCGAGAAGACGGCGAGCTTGCTCACCGGATCCGGCGTTGCCTTCCAGTGTGGGAGGTATGCCAGCCAGACGATCGTTCCGCCAAGGAACCCGCCCGCGATCTGCGCCACGATGTAGGCGGGAACCTTCGCCCAGTCGAAAGCTCCGGTGGTTGCGAGGGCGATAGTGACCGCCGGATTCAGGTGCGCTCCGCTGATGCTGTTGACGCAGTAGACAGCTATGGTGACGGCGAGACCCCAGCCGGCGGCGATCACTATCCAGCCGGAGTTTTGTCCCTTGGTGCGTTGCAGCACGACGTTGGCGACGACGCCGTCGCCGAGCACGATTAGTATTGCAGTTCCGAGGAGTTCTGCGAGAATCGGCGACATTAGTCAGGCTCCTCGTATAGTCCGAGCACGTTTCCATCGGGATCCGCGAACCGCGCTGTTTTTTCGGGAGCGTCTGCTCCGAGCTGCTGGACGATCCGCCCGCCGTTTTTCTCTACGGAGCCAATCGCTTCGCGGATGTCGTCGACCATTACATATAGTAGGAGCCCGACGCTGGTCGACGGTGGCCTGCCATTCACCCACGCGCCGCTTACTTCGCCGACACCGTCGTCGAACGCGGTAGCGCCATCGCCGCGTTTCCTCGTCTTCCAGCCAAAGACCTTCTCGTAGAACCTGACTGATCGCGGAATGTCGTTGGTCGGGATCTCGAGGTAGCAGATCTTCCCGTTTCCGATCTTCGGCGGCATCGCTCCCGTCCTGGTTGTGGAACCACGAGAATCTGCCGATCCTAGGGAGCGGGCACAACGCACTCCCAGCGCGCGAGAACAGAGCACCCGTGAACCAACCTGGCGTCCTCGAATACGACAACTATCGCGCGCGTCTTACTCCTGCCGCGGATTGCGCGCCGTGAATCCGAGGCCAGGACCTCCCGCGCGACGGCCGCGATGCGGAGAGCGAAGTCAGTCTGTTGCGCCTCATCCCAGCGCGTCGCACCAAGGCGACGGAAGGTCAAAGTTATGCGCTGTCCAAGGTAGACTTCCGGAGAGGGGTCGACCCCGAGCGCACGCGCAATAGCGCTCCCGACCGACGCGTATTTGACTACGCCGACTCGCAGTGGCATCGGGGCCAGACAAAAAAAGTGGGCGTAGAGCGGAAAGCTCTACGCCCACAATCATGCTATTTCTTGCGATTACTCGGTAGTCATCGAGCCGTTATCCAGCGTGGTGATCTGTCGACGAATCGACATCCACGCGTTCTGCACCGTCGAAGACGGACGTGCACTCTGCATTGCCGCGTCTACCCGACGGGCTGCGTTCACGAGCGAACGGCCGGCGAGCACGGCCGCGTCGCGATTGTTCGCACTGCTGGTGAGCTGCTCGTAGATCGCCGCGTTGTCCGCGAATGCTGACAGCGCGAACCAGAGATCGATATCGCCCTGGGCGTACGCGCGATTCGTGTTCAGCTGGCCATAGGCGGACCCGCCGAGGTCGCTGCGCTCACGTGCAACGAGCGTCTGAGCATCACGACGCAGCATCGCCGCCTGGCTGGCGCTCAGCACGTTGCCCGAAAGCGCGACACCAGTGCCGAGGTTGATTCCAAGCGAGCGAGCGGTACGACCGTCGAGATTCCCGGTCCTGCTCAGGCCGCGATCGACCTGGTACTGGAACAGCGCCTGACGAGTTGCGTCGTCGAGCTGCCCGGAAATCGGACCGCGATAGTAATTGAGCTGCGCGAGTGCCTGTTGGGCCGCGCGGACACGCTCGGTTGCGGTATAAATCGTGGAGTTCTCGAGTCCACGGAGGCGGGTGCCACCGCGAAGAGTGACGCCGCTCTCGAGCTCAACAGCGAGTGGAGTTCCGGAGGGTACGCTCACATCGCGGCCTTCGGAGAGGAGACTGCCCAGCGCCGCAAAGATGGAGTTGTTGCTGGCGCTCGATCCGGCGCCGGCGATTGCTGCGCCGATGCCCCCGCGCTCACCAACCAGCACGACGTGCGAGTTGTTCGGATCGGCGTCGATCTGACGGCGCTCCGCCGAATCGGTGCTCGTGAGCTTGCCCTGGATCTGGAAGGTTTGTCCGTTGGCCAGCGTCAGCTGGTCGAAGACAACGTCGATGACGCCCGATTGCTGGCGCGTCGCTGGCGTCGCCATTGTGACTCTGCCGCGAACGGTGCTACCCGCGGGAATGACTGTGAACTCGTCGACGCCGATGCTCTCGTCGACTCTGGTGTTAAATGTCTGCCCGACCTTGGCGGTCGAAGACTGAAGGGGGGTGGTCGTGCGAACGATCAGCACTGAACCAGCGGGAAGAACAACGCGGGATTGCGCCGACGCTGCCGTCGTCGCCAGGGCTCCGAGAGCTAGCCCGCCCAGCGCGGTTCTCCATCGTATTAGGGTATTTCTTTGCATCCTGCCTCCTGATGAGCTTTGCCCGTTGTTGGGCATCAGGATAAGCATTACAAGAGGCATACCCGCCGTTTGTTTGCAGCGTCAAGTAAATCGACGTTATGCGCCGCTCTGCGGCTCTAACCAAACGCGTGAAATTCTTTTTCAGCTATTTGCGCTTGGTGCGCTCAGGTAACTCGACGAAGTCTGGCGCGTGGGGAACCCGGGAAAACGCAGCGAGGAGTGCCTGAGGCGGTGCGATTAGTTTGCGGGCCCGCAGGTCGAGCCAGCCGCCCGTCGAGCGGATCACGGCGGCCCGTTCTCCACGCTCCGTCCAGACCTCGTTCTCTACGGTAAAGCGCCCGCCATCGGCACTCATGGCCAGCAGGGCGTAGGTCACGGTGACGGTCTCTTGCAGGCCGATCTCACGGAAGTACTCGATCTCCTCCCTTTGCACCACCGGTCCGATCTCCAGCCGCTTCAGCTCGCTCGCCGGGAACCCATGCTCGGCGAAGAACGCTATCCGCACATCAGCCGCGAGGTCGAGATACGCCGTATTCCCCATATGGCCATTGGCGTCCATGGTTCGCCAGCCGGCAAGAAACTGTCTGGCGTAGCGCCCGTCGTGATCTGTGGGCGATTCTCTTTTCATTCAGCGAATCGGGATGACCGGGCTGAGATTGGAGACTCCATTCTCATCGAAGCTCTCGATTGCAACCCAATACCGTTGGCCGACGGTCAGCGCGCGCAGGTCAAGCGTCGTGCCCTCGTCGGCGAAGCGCTGGTAAGTCTGATATAACTTCGTTGGTGAGATTCCCCACCGAAGATTATAGCCGACGACGCCTCGTACAGATTGCCACGATAAAGCTGCGTTGCGCTGATCGCGATCGCGCGTTGCAGACAGGCCGGATGGTGTTGCAGGGCGAGCGCCGTCGCCGTTTCCGAAGACGCGGATGTCGCTAATCGCGAGATTCGCAGCACCAACGTGCATGTGGTCGTAACGAACGAATCGGGCGCGCTGCGGCCGTGTTAATTCCACATAGGCGTTTGGCCGGTCGCGCCGAGGCTGACGCGTATCCGCAACCAGCTTCCAACGTTCTCCATTTTCGGAGACCGAAAGACTAAACTGCGTATACACAGTGGAGTCTGTTCCGTAGAGACCGGATTTGTAATCGGCGTAGTTCACCTGAACCGCCTTCACCTCGAAAATCCGGCCCAGATCGATCGTGAGCGCTTCTCCCGGGCGGTTCTGCCTGGCAACCCAGAGAGTCCTGTTGTTCTCGTCAGTGACGTTGCTCGCCGGAAAGCTATCTCGCGCGGAAGACGCGACGACTTTCTTATGATATGAGAGAAGCATCCATCCGGTGAAGAGATCATCGCCTTTCCCTCGAGTTTTCGTAGGGAGATAGTGCGGAAAATCTCCGAAGCGAGTGTCGACGTACATTTGGCCATCGTCGTCGAAACCCGCGGGGTGGAGTCCAATGCGGCGCTCGAAGTTCCAGTTGTAGCCGATCCAGGGCGTACCTGTGTTCCACCAGTTGCCGTAGACGTCCTGGAATGTGTTGCCGTGTCCGGCGCCATGGACGAATCCGCCAGGCTTGTATGCGACCGGGTTGTACGGCGCGTAACTGAACGGACCCATCGGATTGTCGGCGACATAGACACCGGTCGCATAGACATTGTACTCCGTCCCCGGCGCGCCGTACTGGAGGTAGTACCGGCCGTTGTGCTTCGTCATCCACGCGCCTTCGATGAACGGCTTGATCGTCGTGTCACGATGATCCTGACCGAATCGCTCCCAGCCGTGGTGCACCGGATCGAGGCCGAACAGCCACTTCGGAGTTCCCCTGTAGGCGAGCTTCTTTGATTTGTCGAGCTCGATCACGTGGAGCGGATAGACGTTGGAAGAATTCCAGTAGAGGAACCAGCGATCGGTCGCCGCGTCGTAGAAGAACTGTGGGTCCCAGGGGCCGGGCTGGACTGAATCGGGTTTTGCGAAGATCCCCTCCGCCTCCCGAGCCCGCGCCATCGGCAGCCATGGAGTATCGCGATTGTAGAAGTCGACGCGACCACTCGACGGCTGAGTCAGCATCAATATCGGAATCGGACTTGTCGTGCTCGGCAGCAAGTATATGGTATCGCGCACAGACAGCACGGCGGGCGCGACTATATCAGTGAGCGGCCAGCGCGATGGTGTGATGTGTTCCCAGGTCCCCAGATCGCGCGAGCGCCAGTAGCCCTCGCCGATTGTTTCGAACAGGTAGTACTCGCCGCCCTGAACGACGATCACGGGATCGGCGCCGGAGCGGTAAGAAATCCCCTGATCTTTCTGCTCGAAGTTGTAGCGATAATCGATATCGATTGGGTTCGCATATGTGCGCCGACTCTGCGTTTGCGCAGAGCCAGGTGTGGTCGCCAGAAGCGCCAGCAGCGTCAACTCGATCCTAAGCTTCACCGATCTTATTGATGTCTGAGTTCTCGAGAATCTGCTTCGAGTATCCGACGGTCGCCACGGCGATCATGGCACGGCCGAGGTTCTCGGATGTTGTTACGTGGGTTGGCGCGATCCGCTTGAGCACCGGATACAGCGGCTCGCCGATCACGTACAGCAGTCGGTAAAGCAAGGTCTTCGACTTCGCTCCCGGCCTGGCCTTGATGAACCCAGGACGAAACATGAATCCCTTGAGCGGAAGCGCGAGGATTGCATTCTCGGTTTTGCCTTTCACCCGCGCCCACATGGTGCGCCCGCGCTCGGTACTGTCGGTTGCCTCGCCGGAGACATAGCAGAAAACTGCGCCCGGCCTCGCTTTGGCGAGAGCTCGAGCGGCGGCGAGCGTGAGATCGAAAGTCAGTCGATGGTACTGTGCTTCTTTCATTCCTGCCGCTGATACGCCGAGACAGAAGAAACAGGCGTCGATAGTAGACAATTCGCGAGCGAGGTCGTCGTAGTTGAAGAAGTCGGTGCGGCGAAGCTCTTTCAGCTTTGGATTCGTGATGCCGAGTGGAGATCGCGTAACTGCGAGGATGCTCGTCACACGTGAATCGGCGAGGCATTCGTGTAAGACGCCATCGCCAACCATTCCGGTCGCTCCGAAGATCAGAACTCTCATTTCTTCAGCAGCCTCGCCAGCAGTTCCGGCATTGCGTGAAGCTGATCGATGTGGTCAGGCCCCGCGTTGCCGGCGAATCCAAGCAGCTCGAATCGTCCGACGCGAACTTCACTGAGCTGTTGCATGCCGCGCGGTCCCCACTTGAGCACGGGTGTTCGGCTCAGCCCGAGTGAGGTGAGAATCCAATCGGCGGTCTCGGTCGTGCTTGCGAAGGTACCCGGAAAGATCTCTGAGTGTGTCACCAGAAAGCGTTTCTCACCGCGCATCGCGGCGCGCGCGAAGTCTCGCAGGGCGACGAGGTTGGTGCTGTCGATCGCACCGCCCCTGGCAAGCGGAGTGGCTTCAGGGATGTACGACGTGTGCATTCCGTCCAGGAGCAGTACCGCGGAAACGCGATCGAAGTGTCGTGGCTGGCGGAGGATCGCGCGCACCGCGCCATGTCCCGCGGAAAATCCGGACAGCGTTATCAGGCCGATTCGCGTTGGCTTCCCGGTCATCCCACTGATCGTTCGCGTGATGCCGGTGAGAAGTGAGTCGAAAGCGGTCGCGTCAGAAAAACTTCGGTCGTAAATGCCTGAGCCAGCGCCGAGATTGACTACGACTGCCGCCGGACCTTTGAGGTCCGAAACAGCCTGCTCCGGCAACCACGCCGCACCGAGAAAATGGATGACCAGATCGATTGACTCTTTCGATCGCGCGTCGCCCGGAATCCACACACTCACCGGTTTTCCGCCGGGGCCGACGAACGACGCCGTATCACCGCCAATTGCTCGCTGCGTGAGCCGCTCGTGACTGCGCGTTGCCTCCACCATCGGTGACGGATTCTGCGACGCAGCGGGTGGTGACGGTGCAGTCTGGGCAGTGGCCGAACTCGCCAGACAAACAATGACGGTTACCAACAGCACCCTGTCGACGCGGGAGTCATTCATACCTGCTGGACGCCATCTCACGCGTTCGACGGTGTTCCGTCTGGAATGCGCCCACTGCGGAACATGTCTGTCCAAAGCGCGCGATCGGCTGCACTGAGTACTTCGAGCTCTGTCATTATTTCGGCGGCAAACTCGACGTCGGCGAGACCGCTGGCGGTGATGAGGCCGCGATCACGGACCGCTGGAGCGTCGACGTAGTTGGCATTCTCCGAGTAGCTGGGGACCTGCTCACGCATATAGGTGAGCCCATTGCTGGTGTGACGACGCCCGTGTAGTAGATCGATTCGCGCGATGCCAATCGTGGCGCCGCAGATGGCAGCGATAGGTACGCCCGCCTCGTCCAGCTTGCGAAGAAGCGTTGTCAGCTCGGCGTTCACCGGCTCGTGTTCCCAGCTATCGCCACCGGGCAATATGAACACGGCAACGTCGTCGGTGTGGACATGCGACAGGTCGCGTGTCGGCTGGACGGTCATTCCACCCATCGACACCACCGGCTCGACAGAGATCCCTACCACTTCGACATCATAATTTCCATTCCGCCTGAGCTCAGCGATTGCGTGGGCCGGCTCCCAGTCGGCGAAGCCCGGAAAAACAAAAAGGTGAACTTTCTTCATCAGCCTCTCACGAAGCTGTAATGGGTAACGTCCGGCGCTGCGACTGTGCGCTGCAGCTCGAGACCGTGCAGGTCGGTGACGCCTTCGAACAATCGCTCGCCGGCGCCAAGAAGGAATGGCGAGACGCTCAAATCCATTCGGTCGACGAGACCGGCCTTGAGGTACTGGTTGGCGACGCTGGCACCGCCGGCCAGGCAGATATCCTTTGCACCCGCTGCTCGCTTCGCCTGCTCGAGCGCAGACTCGATTCCATCGGTAACGAAGTTGAAGGTGTTGTCACCCTCCAGCCGCAGTGGCTCGCGCGGATGATGCGTGAGCACGAAAACGGGATGGTGATACGGTGGATTCTTGCCCCACCAACCCGTCCAGGGGTTGTCGCGCTTCCATGGTCCGGGATGGCCCCCAAACATGTTGCGACCCATAATCGTCGCGCCGATGTTGGCGAACGACTCTTCGATGAAATCGTTGCTGGCGTTCTCTTCGCCGCCGGGCTTCCCCTGCATCTTGTACCAGAACCTTAGGGGGAACAGCCATTTGTGGAGGTCCTCGCCCCCGACTCCAAGCGGTTCCTTCACGCTCTGCTCGGGACCGGCGACGAAGCAGTCGAGGGACATCGAGATTCGGAATCGCAGCAAAGCGTCTCCCCGGATTAAGGGTTAACTGCAACCGACCGGATGCGGGATGTGCGTAGGTAGGTTGCGGGGTGCGGGTGATCCCGTAACCGGCACCCTGACTACCCCAACCCCGCATCCGGTCAGTTGCAGTTCAGCTCAATATGCTAGTAGCTGTGGAACTGGCTAGCCTCTCTGGCTGATTCGTCCCGGCCCGCTAATTTTTGGATCAGTGAGCAATCAACGAACGATCGCGATCCTCACCGGCGGCGGTGATGTTCCCGGTCTCAACCCCGCGATAAGAGCCATCACGATTCGTGCGCTGCGCGAAGGGTACCGCGTCGTCGGCATCCGGCGCGGCTGGGCAGGGCTGGTAGACTACAATCGCGACGACAAGAACGCCGACAATTCGGACAACGTCCAGGAGTTGTCCGAGGCCGAGGTAAACCGGGCAGGCCGCACCGGTGGAACCTTCCTGCACACTTCCCGGACCCGGCCGAGCCATCTACCGCGCGGGCGCGTACCCAAGCACTACTCGGGCTACGACCAGAAGACCAACGACGTTACGAAAGACGTGCTCAGGAATCTCGAGCACATCGGTGTCGACGTGCTCATCCCGATCGGTGGCGACGACACGCTGAGCTACGGCAAGCGGCTGCACGACGAGGGCATGCACGTCGTCGCCATTCCAAAGACCATGGACAACGATGTCTATGGAACGGATTACTGCATCGGCTTCAGCACCTGCGTCACGCGCACCATCGAGCTGACGCACCGCCTGCGCACCTCGGCGGGATCACACGAGCGATTCCTCGTGATCGAAGTCTTCGGCAGATACGCGGGATTCACGGCGCTGCTGCCGACGATGGCGGGCGCCGCCGATCGCTGTCTGATCCCCGAGCACGATGCCGACGTGGAGCGCCTCACCGAGCTCATGGTCTACGATCACAACAGAAATCCGAGCAAATATTCTGTGTGTCTCGTCTCGGAGGGTGCGAGCCTCAGATCGCACGATGGAATGAGCTTCGAGAGCGAGGAGACCGACATGTTCGGTCACCGCAAGCTGGGCGGCATCGGCGACAAAGTGGCGGCCGCGCTCAAGGAGTTTTCACCCAAGTACAACAACGGCCGCCGCATCGACGTCGTCAATCAGCGGCTCGGCTACCTCGTTCGATCGGGCGATCCGGACGCGCTCGATTCCATCGTTCCGATGGCCTTCGGCAATCTCGCGCTGGATTTGATTCTGAAGAAGGAGTACGGCCGGCTGGTGAGCGTGCACAAAGGGTTTTACGACAGCGTGCCGATCACGAGCGTGACGTCGGAGAAGAAAGTCGTCGACGTGAAGAAGTACTACAACGTCGACCGGCTACGCCCGATTTACGAGTTCGATGGCGCGCCGCTCTTCATCATGACGAGCGACTGACATCCTTCAAAGCCACCTTGCCGAGGCTGTCTCGATCGGTTGAGGATGGATCGAAGCCGTCCGGCCGCACGTCGAGAACCAGCGAGAAACGAGTGGCGGGTGCGTACTCCTCGCGAATCGAAATCGTCGCGCCGACCTCGGCGGTTGCCAGCTTGGCGCCAACGAGCTCGGCCAGTCGGGTGAGATCGTCGATGGAGCCCCTGATCGCCGTGCTGTCCAATCCCGGCTCGCGCCAGGTCATTACTTCCAGCGAGCCGTAGGGGCCGTAATGCTTGCGCTGACCATCAGTCGCGTTCTGCGGATCGTTGACGTACCCGAGCAGGAGGTCGGGGAAATAAAGCAGACCCGCGCGCGATCCGATCAGCCGCCAGGTTTTCCGTTCGTCGTCGAGCTCGCAGTAGAATCCAAGCTCACGCCAGCGCTGTTTTATGATCTCATCGGACATGGCATGCGTCGACACCGCCTTGTCCTCGGCGGCATCGGGGTGCCGATAGAGATAGATGCCGGCGCCGATGAGCAGGGCGGCGAAAATGATTGCGAGCAAGCTGGGTCGCCTTTTGAGTCGTCTGGGGTCACTAGAAAGAGCGAAACAGCGGGCGAATGGTAACTTGTTGAGATGATAGTCCACCTCATCGACGGCACTTATGAGCTGTTTCGCCACTTCTACGGGCAGCGCCGGTTCAACAAGGGGAACGACAAGCCCTACGGAGCCGTGGCTGGGGTGCTGCACTCCGTACTGGAGCTGCTCGAGACGGGTGCTACGCACGTTGGCGTGGCGACCGATCACGTCATCGAGTCGTTCCGGAACGACCTCTGGCCGGGCTACAAGACGGGCGAGGGAATCGAGCGCAACCTGTGGAAGCAGTTCCGGCCGCTGGAGGAAGGTCTGGCGGCGATGGGTGTCGCCGTCTGGCCGATGATCGAGCTGGAGGCAGACGACGGGCTGGCGTCGGCGGCCTGGCTGGCATCGAACGACGAGCGCGTGGACAAGGTTTGCATCTGGGCGAACGACAAGGATCTGGCGCAGTGCGTTCGCGATGACCACGTGGTGCAGATCATCCGGAAGGGCATGCAGATTCGCAACGCCGATGGCGTGCGGACGAAATTCGGAGTGAAGCCGGAGCTGATTCCTGATCTGCTGGCGTTGGTGGGCGACGCACAAGACGGCTATCCCGGCATTCCGGGGATTGGTCGGACCACTGCAGCATCTCTGTTGAACCGTCACGGCCCGATCGAGTCGTTCCCGGACTCGGTCCTCGGCGAGAATCGTGACAAGGCGCTGCTGTTCAAGAATCTCGCGACGCTGCGCACGGATGCGCCGCTCTTTTCTGATGTGGACGAGATCGAGTGGAAGGGGCCGACCCCGGCGTTCGCCGAGTGGCCCGCGAAGATGGAAGACAAGCGGATTGAAGAGCGAGTCGCAAAGGCTCGCCTGCGCACGATCGGGCCCGCGCCAAGCGACGAATCCCAAACCTCGCTGTCGATCTGAGCTCGATGTCGACGTCGCAGCGCTGGACTCCTGCTCGTCCTAATGCGCTCGTCGTCGCGTGCTCCGACGGTCGCTTGCAGGAAGCAACCGATGCTTTCCTCGCCCGCGAGTTCAAGATCACACGCTACGACCGGTTTTATGTGCCGGGTGGCGCTGGAGCGCTCGCATCGAGCGGTACGGACGCGGTACGCGCGCAGCAGATGTGCGTCGAATGCAAGTATCTCGTCGATCTGCACGCGGTGAGACGTGTAATCCTGCTCTTTCACGGTCCTTCCGCAGAGGGAAGGATCGAAGCTGCCTGCGCCGACTATCGCCGAAAGCTGCCATGGGCGAACATTCCGCAGATTCGCGCCCAGCAGGAAGCAGATGCCGCCGATCTCCTCAAGCGGCGTCGGGAGTTCGCGAGTGATGCCGGTGTCTTGATCTTCCGCTGCGAGGTCGATGCCGGAGGAAATCTCGACTTCGTCAATCTCGATCCGGAGTCCAGACTCGGCTCGGAGAGAGTTTTTCGCGGCGCAGTGACCTGAGGCACGACCGAGTTTCGGCTCATTCACCCCGCTGGCCCGCGCTTCGCATTTATTCAGCGCGGTGATTCCATGACAGACTGGGTAGAACGAATCGACTCACTCATTGCCGACGTTGGCCGCGGCGTCCGGCACGTCTCGCGCGCGGTTGGCTCGGCGTTCGACAAGGATCCGTTCGAACTCCTTGCCTACTACTGATATGGGAATGCGACGCGCGCCAATGTTCACGGCCGCGCGCTGGAAGTGCGCAACGTAAGCGTCAGCACCGACAGCGATTCGACATTTCGCAATCTTCTCAACACGTACCGGCGGGCAGAGGCGGATCCACTGGCCTTCGCTCGCGTGCAGGTCCACTACGAGCAGTCATCGACCATACTGAGCGCGGACGACGAGGGATTCTTTAACGGCTGGATCGATCTCGCGAAACCGATCCCGGG
>Ga0157378_10004161_pt1 | contig 12775 bp, 9 predicted proteins | sample M65metaG_FD_115309 | JGI IMG/M metagenome (GOLD analysis project Ga0157378, IMG submission 115309) | Miscanthus rhizosphere microbial communities from Kellogg Biological Station, Michigan, USA - M6-5 metaG | ecosystem: Host-associated > Plants > Roots > Rhizosphere > Soil | place: USA: Michigan...
TAACTCCGCGAAAAAAAATAAGTTACCTACAGATTGCCGGACTTACTGCTCTTATCCTGGGATTTGGGTTGGATGTTTTTCACGTCACACCCATCATTAAGCGTATAGCCACAAGTTCATTTACCCTGGCATCCGGCGGATGGGTATTGCTGCTGATGGCCTTTTTGTACTGGCTCATTGACGTAAAGGAAATCAATAAATATGCCTGGATCATCGTGGTAGTGGGGATGAATTCGATTTTTATCTACTACTTTTTCAATACAGTGGGCTATCAGTGGTTTAACGGCGCTGTTGCCATATTTGTGAAAGGGTTTGCAGGGCTTGTTGGTATAGCGCCGAAGGCATCGGCGGTATTATCTGCATTGGTAACCTGGGTATTGGAGTGGGGTTTGTGTTATTGGCTGGCGAAGAGGAAGGTGTTTATTAAGTTGTAGAGAGTTTGTCTGAATCAGAATTTACAGAATTTTAGAATTATCAGAATGCTTTTCTAATTATTCTTAATTCTGTAAATTTATTAATTCTGTAAATTCTGATTCAGACAGAATTTTATGTTACTGGCTTGCGAAGAGGGAGATATTTATCAAAAATATAAGGGTCGGAAGCGCAAAGAAAATTCTTTATTCGGATTTTATATTATCTATAGTTATTTTATAATCAAAAGTTTATTCAGTTTAATTGAAGTTTTTATTTAAGTAATTTATTCTGATCAGGATACAGTCGACAGTTTTTGGGTAAATAAAAAAAGCCTTTAGACTTGTGACTTCCGACTACAACCTGCGTCGCAAATTCTCCTTCACCCCACCTTCCCATTCTTCCTTTAAAATACTCAGTACGATAGAACTGCGGCGTCCACCTGCTTCCAGCCACATGTTGCTGCGGAGTATGCCTTCGACGGTGCAGCCGATGCTTTTCATGGCGGCTATGCTGCGTTCGTTGCGTGCATCAGCCCTGAACTCGACGCGGTACATGCCCAATTCCTCAAAAGCAAATTGCAGCAGCAGGAACTTGCAGTGCTTGTTAAGCCCCGTCCCGCGAAATTGTTCGCCATACCAGGTGTAGCCCAGTTGCAGCATCGCGTTGTCCGGCTGAATGTCATAAAACCGGGTGCTGCCTGCATACTGCTGCGTTTGCTTGTCAAATACAATAAAGGCATATTCCTTACCCGCAGCGCGGTTGGTTAAAGCGGTGCCGATATAGGTCTTCATGCGTTCCTCGCCATGTGCACTGATGCCGGAATACTTCCAGGTATCCTGTTCGTTCAGGGCGTAAGGCAACAGAAATTCAAGGTCTGATTCCTGAAGCGGGCGTAAAAGAACGCGGTCATCTTCTAAAATGTATTCAGCTTCGCGGTTGTAGTTTGAAGGCATTTTTAGGTTTTTTAAAATGTTTTTGTGGTTGGTTCGTCTCCCTCAGTAAAGGCTTTGCAATTATACATTTTTAAATGCGGAGTCGGTGGAGCTTGAATGTGTTGTGATGAGTTTGGCTTGTGTTTTATAGCTCAGAATCAGCAGGTTCGCATTAGTATAACGTGTCTGCTTTTTTTATATTTTGACAAAAAAAATATATTTCCGGAAGCGACAGAAAGTGTTGCAGCTGCTATATATTTGGCGGAGATAATAAATTGACTACAACTTTTTATGGGTCCAAAAGAAAAAAAACCGGGAATTTTCAGCCTGCTGAAACCCTATCAGGGATTGGTGATCCTGCTGATCGTGTTCGCGGTATTCAGCAACAGCGCGAACCTGTGGATGCCCAAGATCATCTCGCACGGAATTGATGATTATATCCGCAGTCTTATCACAAGGGTGCCTTTTGATCTCAACCCAACGATGATCAAATTCTCAGCGGCCATAGCATTTATCTTTGTTTTTTCGTACCTGCAAAGTATCATACAAACCTATACCTCTGAAAAGGTAGCACGCGACCTGCGGACACGCTTGTCGGATAAGATATCACGCCAGAGCAATGCATTTATAGCCGAGGTTAACCCATCTAAATTGCTGACGAACCTTACCGCCGACGTTGATTCTATCAAACTTTTCGTTTCACAGGCGCTGGTATCCATTATATCGTCGGTATTCCTGATCGTAGGCGCAAGCGTTATGCTGCTCACCATCAACTGGAAACTGGCGCTGTGCGTTATTGCCATCATCCCCATTATCGGTATCACTTTTGCCGTGGTGCTGAAAAAGGTGCGGGCTTTGTTTATCGAAAGCCGTGCGGTTATCGACTGGCTGAATAAGGTGATCAACGAAAGCATTTTAGGGTCGGCCCTGATACGCGTTATCAATTCGCAACAACTGGAGTTCGACAAATTTCTCAAGGCAAATACCAAGGCGAAGGATTACGGCCTTTCCATCCTGCGGCTTTTTGCCGGACTTATCCCTGTGATCACTTTTACGGCTAATGCCGCCGGCTTGTCCATACTGGTATTGGGAGGACATTTCATCATTAATAAAACAATGTCGCTCGGCGATTTCGCCGCGTTCAACAGCTATCTCGTCATACTCATATTCCCCATTATCATGATCGGGTTTATGAGCAATGTGATCGCGCAGGCTACGGCTTCCTTCGGGCGCATTAATGCCGTATTGGATGCACCTGATCCGATAGAAACAGGAACCATCAAAGAGCTTTTGCGCGGCGATATTGAGTTGAGAGATGTGAATGTGATCTACGGCCAAAAACCGGCGTTAAAGGATATTTCTCTCTCCGTTAAAGCCGGGTCAAAGATCGCGGTAATAGGTCCCACCGCAGCGGGTAAAACGCAGTTGCTGTATTTGCTTACTAATCTTATCAAACCAAATTCGGGCGAGATTTTGTTTGATGGCAGGAGCATTGACGATTATATCAGCGAATCGTTCCACAGCCAGGTTGGCTTTGTTTTCCAGGATAGTATCATTTTTAATATGAGCATTCGCGAGAATATAGCCTTCAGCGACACTGTGACCGACGAGTCACTGCAAAAAGCTATCGATACTGCCGAATTAAGAGAATTCATTGATTCGCTGCCGGATAAACTCAGTACAATAGTTTCTGAACGCGGGTCGAGTCTTTCCGGTGGTCAAAAACAGCGCATTATGCTTGCCAGGGCGCTGGCGGTTAACCCAAGGGTATTGTTACTGGATGATTTTACGGCGAGAGTGGATAACAATACAGAAAAGAAAATACTGGAGAATGTGCGAAAGAATTACCCGGGCCTGACGCTGATCTCGGTGACGCAGAAAATAGCCTCGGTGGGGCATTATGACCAGATCATCCTGCTGATGGAGGGTGAAATTATCGCCAGCGGCAAGCATAACGAACTGATGAACACCAGTACGGAATATGTGCAGATATATGATTCACAACAAAGTACCAGCAACTATGAATTACGATCTAAATAAACTTTCAAAGGAACAGGAAAAGGCATCGACCCTGGGAGCATTGAAAAAGCTGCTGGAACTGATAGCGCACGAAAAGACAAACCTGTGGCTGGCATTCCTGGCCATACTGATCAATGCCTCTGTCAACCTGTTTGGCCCGCTTTTGATCGGTCGCTCTATAGACAAGTACGTGATACCCGGTAACTATCATGGCGTGCTGGTAATTTCGGGCGTACTGTTGGCCATGTATGTGTGTGGTTTGGTAGCCAGCTACCTGCAAACCAAAATGATGGGTGGCGTGGGTCAGCGAATGCTTTATACCCTGCGCAATGCCATATTTAACAAATTGCAGCAATTACCGGTTGCTTTTTTTAATCAGAATAAAGCAGGCGACCTGATATCGAGGGTCAATAACGATACGGATAAGATCAATACCTTCTTTAGTCAATCGCTGATGCAGTTTGTCGGCAACCTTGCCATCATGACGGGCGCCGGTATATTCCTGTTAAGTATTAACCTGAAACTGGGCGCGGCAACTATTGCCCCGGCGGCATTGGCCTGGCTATTCACCAAAGTATTATCGCCCTGGGTAAAAAGGAAGAATGCGGTGAATTTAAAAAGTGTGGGAGGGATGAGCGCCGAGATACAGGAGAGCCTGAATAATTTTAAGGTGATCATCGCTTTTAACCGCCGCGATTATTTCCGTAACCGTTTTGACGAGGCAAATAAGGAAAACTACGATACATCGATTAAAGCGGGCATTGCCAATAATATTTTCCTGCCTGTTTATACCCTGCTTTCCGGGGTGGCGCAACTGGTGGTTTTGGCTTATGGTATTTACCTGATATCGAAAGGGGAGTTTAGTATCGGTTTGCTGGTGAGTTACTTTTCATACGCAACCAACTTTTATAACCCCCTAAGGCAACTGGCGACACTATGGACAAGCTTCCAGACTGCTATGGCAGGGTGGGACAGGATATCCAATATTCTATCACTTGAAACCAACCTGGTGACCGAACCAAACGTGGTTGCCGAACCGTCGGCTTCGTTGCTTGAGTTCAGGAATGTGAATTTTGCTTACCCGGGCGGCAACGAGATACTGCACAATATCAACTTTAAGATGGAGCGCGGCAAAACCTATGCGCTGGTTGGCCCTACAGGCGGCGGTAAAACAACAACAGCTTCATTAATAGCACGTTTGTATGACCCAACTAAAGGGAATGTTTTGCTTGATGGCAGGGACATCCGCACCTATGAGGCAACGGAAAGAACACAAAAGATCGGCTTTATATTACAGGAACCTTTCCTGTTCACGGGCACGGTGAGGGAAAATATCCTGTACAGCAACGATGCTTATCAAAACCTAAGTAATGAACAGGTGGAGGAGGAGTTGAAGAAAGCGAATCTTCAGAGTCTGCTTGATATTTTTGATAAGGGGCTGGACACACCGGTACTATCATCCGGCGATAGTATCAGCCTGGGTCAAAAACAACTGATAGCCTTTATGCGGGCCGTTTTGCGCAACCCGGATATATTGATCCTGGATGAAGCTACAGCAAATATCGATACGATTACGGAACAATTGTTAAGTGATATTTTAAAGAATCTGCCCGAAACGACAACAAGGGTTATCATTGCTCACCGCCTGAATACCATCGAGAATGCCGATGAGATATACTTCGTCAACTCCGGCGAGGTTATTGCCGCCGGTTCACTGGATCATGCGATAGATATGTTGTTGCAGGGGAAAAGGGTGAGTTAGTGATTGGTTAATTGGTGATTAGTGATTAGGTAAAAAAATAGCGATGGGTTTCAAACCCATCGCTATAAATGCGCGAAATGCTAATCTTTAATTAATATTTTTAACTATTAATGCGTTCCAAAAGTGTTGTACTCAAAAGTGGAACGCCCAGAAAACAGGACACTTTTGCGGGTTGATTAAGCCTACAGATCCCTGCGCACCACATCGCCGCTAACCTTATGCTTCAGGATCAATTTCTTCTCGCCGTTAGGTAATATCTCTTCTTTGATCAGGTAATAATCATCATCATACGAAGCGAAGTCATGAGCCTCGGTCACGTCTGTACGGCCGCGCCATACGTCGAGTTGAACGGGTTCCCAATTCTTTGATTTGGCTGAGCGATAGGCTGCATCGATAATGCAGTTCACCACATAACCATCATAAAAGCTTTCTGAGGGTTCGCGCTTTTGTTCAATGGCGTCGAACATATCGGTAAACATGTGATTGTAGCCGAGCTCGTTAACTTCGTCGCCCACGGGGAAAAGCCAGCCGCTGGACGATTCGGCTTTCTCGGCAACATAGTTATTGCCTTTGCCCGTGCTGAACATATCAAAGCCAGTACGCAGGAAGTTATTGATCCAGATGGTGCCTTCGCTGCCCATTACTTCGTCGCGCAGGTCCATACCGCCACGGAAGCACCAGCTTACCTCGAACTGCCCGATCACACCGTTGGCATATTTCACCAGGCCGATGGCATGATCTTCTGCCGCGATAGGGTGTACCTGCGTGGCCGCCCAACACATTACTTCGACTGGCCTGATATCTTTACCTATATAATTTCTCGAAATTTCTATACAGTGGCATCCCAGGTCGACCATAGCGCCACCGCCTGACTGTTCCAGGTTCCAGAACCAGTCGCTGTGCGGGCCGGGGTGTGTTTCTCTTGATTTTGCCCAAAGCACACGACCTATGCTGCCTGCTTTAACACTGGCAAGCGACTTTAGAAATTTCGGCGTGTAGCAAAGATCCTCCAGGTAGCCGCCCATGATGCCAGCCTTTTCAACCATCTCCAGCATCTTTTGAGCCTCTTCGCCAGTGCGGCCTAATGGTTTGGTACAAAGCACATGCTTGCCGGCTTTTGCACAGGCTTCAACAGCTGTTAAATGCAGCTCGTTCGATAGCGCGATCACCACCACATCCACTTCGGGGTTGCCGACAACTTCATCCAGGTTGTCACTAAAATGGGGCAGACCGTAATCTTTAGCGAATTTTTCGGCTCTTTCAGAGGAGCGTGAATAAACGCTGATCAAAGTATCTTTTCTTCGCTGTGCAGCAAGCGAATCAGCATAAAAACGGGCGATAAAGCCCGAACCAAGCATGGCTATTTTCATTGTGTTATATAGGGTTTATTTGTTTACTTCCTTTTCCCAACCGGTTTCCTTAAGGGCCGGATCATTTTCTTTTTTCAGAAAATCATTACCGGATAGCGGCGTGGCTTCCCATTCCAGTATCGCTTCGTCGGGTACTACGTTAACAGGTGTTTTCCACGAGGTGGAGGTTTCATTATAAGCCAGGTTCGATTGTAATGAGTAACACGAAATGATAGACCAGCGGGGATGATCGGACAGATTGGCTTCGGAGCGGTGCAGAAGATTGCTGTGGAAAAACAGGGCGTCACCCGGTTCCAACTTGCAATAAACCAGTTCCATTGTCTTTAAAGCATTATCAACCATGGTCATGTCAGCACCAACCTGTTCGCCCGAAAAACCATGATTTACCCTGCCCAGTTTATGCGAGCCTTTGATCACCTGCAGGCAGCCATTTTCTTTATTGGCTTTGGTTAAGGCCACCATTACGCTGATCAGCTGATCAGGAAACATGAACTGGTTTTTGTACCAATACCCATAGTCCTGGTGCCATTCCCAGGCGCCGCCCACTTTGGGCTCTTTCTGCATCAGTTTGGAGTGAAAATGACAAACAGGAGAATCATTATCCAGCAATTCCCCAACCGAATCAACCATTCGTTTGCTGCGGGTCAGGTAACCGAATACATCATTACCCGGTGTGAACCACAAGGACAGCCGGGTTTTTTTTCCCGACGTATCATTCAGGTCCAGGGCATTTTTGCTCATGGCGTCATCTTCAATGGCGGTTTTATATAACTTATTTATCTCCTCTGGCGAACAAAAACCCTTCACAAGCAGGTATCCATCGCGGTCATAATTAGCTTTTTGTTCAGCGGTCATCATTTTACACAGGATTTAATCAGTTTTTTGGATAAAGCTATGATATTCGTTCTTTATTTATCAAACCTTTGTTAAAATTGTTTTACTTTGAGTTGGTAAATATTAATGTCATTTTGTCAATTATTAATTTTTTATTACTCCTAAATTATTTTTACAATTGTAACACAATAATATTATGCAGAGATATACCGGCCAAAAGCGCATCCTTGTTGCTGTAGATTGTATTATATTCGGTTTTGATGGCTGGAATCTGAAGTTGCTGCTTGTACAGCGTGCCATCGAGCCTGAGAAAAACAGGTGGAGCCTGATGGGAGGGTTTATCCAACCGTCCGAATCGCCCGAAGATGCCGCTAACAGGGTACTTGATCAGCGTACGGGTCTGAAGAATGTATACATGGATCAGTTCCATGTTTTTGGTAAACCCGATCGTGACCCTGTTGAAAGAACGCTTTCTGTGGCCTATTACGCGCTTATCGATATTCACAAATACGAGAAGCAAATCAATGATGAGTTTCATGCCGAATGGTTTTTGCTCGACGAATTCCCTGACCTGGTGTTTGACCACGGCGAAATGGTGAAGCTTGCTTTACGCCAGTTGCGTTATAAAGCCGCCCTGCACCCGATATTATTCCAGTTACTCCCTGATAAATTTACCATTCCCCAATTGCAGTCGCTTTATGAGGGGGTGTATCAGAATAAGTTTGATGACCGCAACTTCAGCCGCAAGTTATTGTCAACGGGGCTGCTCATAAAGCTTCCGGAAAAAGATAAGTTGTCATCCAAAAAGGGTGCCTTTTATTATAAGCTCGACCAATCTCATTACAAAGAAAATTTCGAATCCTTCCTCAACCTCGTGCCTAATCCTGATAAGTTCTTTTAGTTTTAAAGAACGGATGAGCCTGTGCGAAATGGATTACAAGTGAAAAAGATTTTCTAAACGATAGCTCATTCGAGATTTTTTGGGAGGGTAATAACAAATGAGGTGCCTTTTCCCCGTTCCGACTTTACGTGGATAGTACCATGATGATCCTCTATTATCCCGAATACAATTGACAGGCCCAGGCCTGTTCCTTCACCAACATTCTTGGTGGTAAAAAACGGTTCATAAATGCGCTGCTTTACTTCATCGTTCATGCCGGAGCCGGTATCAGCTATTTCAATGGTTATGTTTTCAGTATGGTCGGTCGTTGTTATCACAATGCTGTCTTTGTCGTGCCGGCTTTTCTCCTTAATAGCTTGTATGCTGTTATTGATCAGGTTCATCAGCACCTGGTTGATCTTGCCGGGATAACAGTTTAAAAGCGGCAATTTATTAAGAATAGGTTTTATCTCGATATTATAGGGGATGGTACTCCGCAATAATATTAAGGTGTTTAGTATGGCTTTATTGATATCAGCCGGCTTCAATATCAGTTCGTCCGTGCGGCTGAAAGTGCGCAGGCTCTGCACTATCTCGGTCGTGCGGTCTGCCCCTTCCTCAATTCCGTCGAGCAGGCTTAATATTTCCTCTTTGATAAAATCCACATCGATATTTTGATTGAATTCTGTTGCTGAGATTAACAGTTCTCTTTTATCGGGGTGAATGCCGGCTTCCCTGTACCGGTCCAGCAGGTAAAATAGTTCAAGAAAATCAAGACGGAGGGGTTTAACATTCGAACTGACAAAGTTTATCGGGTTGTTTATCTCATGCGCAACTCCGGCTGTTAGCTGACCAAGGGAAGCCATTTTTTCGGTCTCCACCAGCTTCATTTGGGTCGACTTTAGGTTTTCAATGATCTTTGAAAGGTCCTGGTTAGTTTTTATCAATTGATTGGTACGCGCATTCACCTCGGTTTCGAGCAATATGTTTTGCTGGGTTATCAGCTTCTCATTTTCCTTTGCAATCATGAGTGATAGTTGTTGGGTCTCTGCAGTTTCCCGGCGATAAAAATTTATTTTTTCGGCAAGTGATATTGAAAATAACACCAGCTGCAGGATAGAGCTATAAATCAGAATGTTTGAAGTGAAATTGTTATGCACTATCCAACCCCTGTTGCGCGCTATGGAGATAAGGACCGTAACCAGGAACAATCCAAAACCGATCATGAAATACTTGGCAGGTTTGTATCCGTCGAAGTATAGTACACTTCCTATTGTAAGAAGGGTGATTGATGTAATTGCGGCAGATATGGTGATCATATCATAGGCAAATGTTACTTTGCCTGTAAGTATACCTGCAAGTGCTATAGTATATAATGCAAATAACAGGAAGTAGTATTTGAAATGAGCTTTTAGCTTACGCTTGAGTTGCAGGAACTCGGCCGCAAACAGGAGTATCGAATATCCAAAACATACCCTGATAACCGGAATCAGGTAATTATTTATTAAAGTTTTTTCGCTTACCAGGAAATTGACACCATATCCCCTTAGTAATACCTGGGAAATTCCTAAAAAAAATATATAGGCTACATAATACATATAGCTTTTGTCGCCTACAATAATGAAGAGGACCACATTATAAAAGGCCATTACAAGTACAATGCCCACAAAACCGCCTACCAGCAGGTTCTCGTAGTCGGCATTTTTGAAATAGGTGTTGGCGCTGTTGACCTCTATAGGAATAACATTGGATGCATTGCTTTTGATCCTTAAATACACCGTCCGCGTAGAATCCGGGAGGATGATCAGATTAATGAAGGTGTTATTCTGTTTGATGAGCTTTGTGTCCCGGTCCGGTACCGAAGAAGCCAGGTGTATAAGTCCTCCTTTTGGAGAGTCAGCAAAATACAGGTCGAAGCCATCAATTACTGCACCGCCGATGGTTATAGGCACAAATGCGCGCGTGGTTTTGTTTTGCAGGTTGAATTTTAGCCAGGTTGTCGATTTTGCGTATTTTAAAACAGGTAATAAAGAGTTAACCGGATGAAAATCCGCATTTGATACTACATCTTTTATTTTGTAGCTGCCTGAGGAGTCCTCCAGTTCAAGAAAATACTTGTTTGTTAAAAGCTTTTTTTCATTCTCGTGAATGGCTAAAGTATCAGTCTGGAATGCAAAGAGTGAACTATTTTGTAACAGAAGGTATATTATTAACAATATTTTTTTCATTTTTACGATTTGCTTTACCAAAGGCAATGCTATTTAACCATAAAGTTGCGTAGAAAATTAAACTTTCAAGAATTTATCGTGTTAAAGTAGCTATCTGTCGATACCCTCAAAATAAAACTTAGATTATGTCGTTCGGAGTGCTGTATGTTGATGATGAGATAAACAATCTCAATAGCTTTAAAGCCGCCTTCAGGCGCGACTTTAATATTTATGTCGCCCAATCGGCACGAGAAGGGCGCAAGATATTGGATACAAATGAAATAGGTGTCATCATTACCGACCAGCGTATGCCCGGGATGACAGGCATCGAATTTTTGGAATCGATATTGGTCGTTTATCCTGACACGATAAGGATATTGTTAACCGGTTTTTCGGATATGAACGCCGTAATGGACGCTATAAACAGGGGGCAGGTTTATAAATACCTGGTTAAACCCTGGCAAAATGAGGAGTTGAAACTGTACATTCAAAATGCGTTGGAAATATACCACCTACGCAAGGAAAATAAGGAACTGGCACACAAATTACAGTTGGCCAATATGGAACTTGATATGTTGAACAAATTGCGCCGGTAGGCTGAAGGATTTGCTTTGTGGCAACTGTTGTTAAAATATTATATCGGTAAATATCAGCAGTTTGTCGGTTTATACTTAAACAACTAAAAATTTCTTTGTAAAATTGTTATCTTAACAACCCTGAATCAAAACGAACGATTGCGAAAGCTGAACCTATAACACCGGAATGAAGAGACTATTACTTTCAGTTTTTATTTCTGCCCTGGCATTTCAGTTTGCTGCTGCACAGCAAAAACCGCAATACACGCAATATGTACTGAACAATATGCTGATTAACCCGGCAGTAACGGGTATCGAGAACTATTTCGATATCAAAACCGGGTACCGTAGCCAGTGGACAGGTTTACAGGGGGCGCCCGTGACCAGCTACATTAGCGGAAGCGTTCCATTTGGTTCTGATTTTGTCGGGGGCGACGCTGCAGCATTATCAGGTGGCAATGGTGCTAACCCTTATAGCCGGCTTTATACCCAAAATTATGAAGCAGCGGCTCCGCATCACGGTTTAGGTTTTATGGTAGTATCAGACCTGGCCGGCCCCATAAGCACCACCAATCTCGATCTTACCTACGCCTACCATTTGGGTATCTCAAGTACTTTCAACCTTTCCGTAGGTGTCGCAGCAGGTATGAACCACATCAGCCTGAACACCGCTGAACTTACACTTGAAAACCCGCTCGACCCGGCCATTGCCAACGGCAACAACAGCCAATGGAAACCCGACCTGGGAATAGGAGTGTGGGGATACTCATCCAATTATTATTTTGGCGTATCCGCCCTGCAATTGCTGTCGCAGAACCAATATTTCAGTACCAGTAATTCGGTTAGCCAGGCCAAAACCGTACCGCAGATATTAGTTTCCGGAGGTTTTAAAGTATTCCTGACGGACGATGTGACGTTGTTGCCATCATCATTGGTTAAATTCATCAAGCCGTTGCCGGTAACCTATGATATAAATATGAAAGTTGCCTTTAAGGACAGGTTTTGGGTGGGGGCAGCTTACCGCAACGGCGATGCTGTTTCGGGTATGTTTGGGTTGAATATCAGTTCGCTTATCAACATCAGCTATTCTTACGATTACACAACTTCAGCTTTGCGGACGGTAAGTAATGGTACACATGAGATCGTGATCGGCCTTATGCTGAACAACCGCGACCATATGATCGCGCCGCAGCATTCTTTCTAAATAAATCCTGGTTTATAATTCTTTTCTTAACCTGGCAACAGGGATGTTCATCTGTTCACGGTATTTGGCTACAGTCCGGCGGGCTATATTGTAACCTTTTTCTTTAAGGATTTCTGTCAGCCTTTCATCGGCTAACGGATGGCGCTTATCCTCGGCGCCAATATTTTCTTCCAATATTTTCTTTACCTCTTTGTTTGATACCTCTTCGCCGCTTTCGGTCTGGATAGCTTCAGAGAAGAAGGATTTTAAAAGGAATGTGCCAAACTCCGTCTGTACATATTTGGAATTGGCCACGCGCGATACGGTTGAAATGTCCATCCCGATCCTGTCAGCGATATCTTTCAATATCATTGGTTTCAGGTTTTTATCATCGCCGGTCAGGAAAAACTCATACTGGTACTGCATAATGGCGTTCATGGTTTTCAGCAAGGTTTGCTGGCGCTGTTTGATGGCGTCAATAAACCATTTTGCCGAATCCAGTTTCTGCTTTACAAACTGAACGGCTTCTTTCAGTTTTTTGTCCCGTTGCGAGGCCTTATCATAATGCTCAAACATCTCCTGGTACGAACGGCTTACAA
>Ga0157378_10004166_pt1 | contig 12766 bp, 9 predicted proteins | sample M65metaG_FD_115309 | JGI IMG/M metagenome (GOLD analysis project Ga0157378, IMG submission 115309) | Miscanthus rhizosphere microbial communities from Kellogg Biological Station, Michigan, USA - M6-5 metaG | ecosystem: Host-associated > Plants > Roots > Rhizosphere > Soil | place: USA: Michigan...
CTTCTGCCGTGATCTTCTTCGACAGATCGCCGAGCGCGACCGCCGTGGTCACCTCGGCGATGTTGCGCACCTGGCCGGTCAGATTGCCGGCCATCGAGTTCACCGAATCGGTCAGATCCTTCCAGGTGCCGGCAACGCCCGGCACCTCGGCCTGCCCACCCAACCGCCCTTCCGTGCCCACTTCACGCGCCACGCGCGTGACCTCGGACGCGAACGAGCGAAGCTGATCGACCATCGTGTTGATGGTGTTCTTCAGCTCCAGCACTTCGCCGAGCGCCTCGGCGGTAATCTTCTTCGACAGATCGCCCATGGCCACTGCGGTGGTGACGTCGGCGATGTTGCGCACCTGACCCGTCAGGTTCGAGGCCATGGCGTTGACCGAATCGGTCAGATCCTTCCAAGTGCCAGCCACGCCCGGCACCTCGGCCTGCCCACCCAACCGCCCTTCCGTACCGACCTCGCGCGCAACACGCGTAACCTCGGAAGCGAAACCGCGGAGCTGATCGACCATCGTGTTGATGGTGTTCTTCAACTCCAGCACTTCGCCCAGCGCCTCGGCGGTGATCTTCTTCGACAGGTCGCCGTTCGCCACCGCGGTAGTGACCTCGGCGATGTTGCGCACCTGGCCGGCCAGATTCGAGGCCATCGAGTTGACCGAGTCGGTCAGGTCTTTCCACGTTCCGGCGACGCCCTTGACCTCGGCCTGACCGCCCAGCTTCCCTTCCGTGCCCACCTCGCGCGCCACGCGCGTCACTTCTGATGCGAACGACCGCAACTGGTCGACCATCGTGTTGATCGTTTCCTTCAGCTCCAGAATCTCGCCGCGCGCATCGACCGTGATTTGTTTCGAGAGATCGCCATTGGCAACCGCGGTGGTAACGGCGGCGATGTTGCGCACCTGGTTGGTGAGGTTGGCGGCCATGTAATTGACCGAGTCGGTGAGATCGCGCCACGTGCCGGAGACGCCCTGCACGTCCGCCTGTCCGCCGAGTTTGCCTTCGCTGCCGACTTCGCGGGCCACGCGCGTGACTTCCGATGCGAACGACCGCAGCTGGTCGACCATGGTGTTGATGGTGTTCTTGAGCTCGAGGATCTCGCCGCGTGCCTCGGCCGAAATCTTCCGGGAGAGATCGCCGAGGGCGACGGCGGTGGTGACTTCGGCAATGTTGCGAACCTGCCCGGTCAGATTCGAAGCCATGGAGTTGACGGAGTCGGTGAGGTCCTTCCACGTTCCGGCGACGCCCTTCACCTCGGCCTGCCCGCCGAGCTTTCCCTCGGTGCCGACTTCGCGCGCCACGCGGGTGACTTCCGAGGCGAACGAGGCCAGCTGATCGACCATCGTGTTGACCGTCTTCGCCGTCCGGAGGAACTCGCCCTTCAGCGGACGCCCATCGAACTCGGTGGCCATCGTGCGCGACAGATCGCCACGCGCGACGGCGCCGATGACGCGCGAGATCTCGTTCGTCGGCTGCACCAGATCGCTGACCAGCGAATTCACCGACTCGGCGATCACGACCCACTGCCCGCCCGCCGCCGGGATCTGCGCGCGCTGATTGAGCTTCCCTTCCTTGCCGACGACGGTGGCGATTTTCTCCACCTCATCGGCCGTGCGCTGGCTCAGCTCCAGGATGTCATTCAGCGTGTCGGCGATCTTCCCCGCGCTCCCGGTGAACTCCACCGGCATCCGCACCTTGAAATCGCCCTTCTTCATCGCCGTGAGCGTCCGCAACAACAGCCGCTCGAAATCCCTCGGCGAAACCTCCGTCGCCTTATCGATACCGATTCCCGTGGTCACGCTTTTCCTCCTGAACCCGGCAGTTGAAGCCGCCGAGCGAGTTGCAGCTTTCAGACCATGGATGAGGGCGTCATCCGTTGACACGTTGCCCGCACAACCAGAGAATCGCGCGCGGACCCGACACATGCTGGACGTCGATACGCTCATCCTCGGTGGTGGTGTCGCCGGACTTGCGGCGGCGATGCCGCTCGGTGACGCCGCGGTGGTGCTCGAACGGAACGCCCGGCCGGGCGGACTCGTTCGCACGGAGTGCTTCGGCGGTTACTGGTTCGATCACGTCCTCCACCTGCTGCACGTCTCCGATGCAGCGACCGAAGCCAGGTTCCGTTCGCTGGTCGGCGACGATCTGGCGCGTTGTCCGCCCGAGGCGTGGGTGGAGACCAGCGCCGGCACGACGCGCTTCCCGTTCCAGATGAACCTGCACGGCCTCGACGCCGAAGTCGTCGTCCGATGCGTGCGCGATCTTGCACGCGTCACGTTCGCCGGACCACGGCCCGCGCCGCGAAATTTTCACGACGTGCTCCTCTCGACATTCGGCCGCGAGATGTGCGAGCTCTTTCTCTTTCCCTACAACCGCAAGGTCTACCGGCGGCCGCTGGACGAGCTTGCGCCGGCAGGATTTCAGTGGACGATCACGCCGCCCGATTTCGACAAGGTGCTGCGCGGCGCCCTCGGCCTGGTGCGCGGTCATCATGCCTACAACGCCAACGGCTGGTATCCGCGTCCGCCCCGCGGCGCCGCGGTGCGCGGAATGGAGCTGCTGACGCGCGCACTCGCAGCGCGCGTGTCCGATCTCAGGCTCGAACATGAGGTGCAGTCGATCGACGCCGAACGGCGCACCATCGTGGCGCGGAACGGCGCACTCCAAACATTCCGCTATCGCCGCGCGTGCTCGACGTTGCCGCTGCCGGTGACGATCGGACTGTGCGAACAGGCGCCACCCGATCTGAAGCGCGCCTGCGCCTCATTGCCGTTCAATCGCGTCATCACCGTCGCCTTCTGCGTCGAAGGTCCGCGGCCAATCGGCCAGGGACATTGGCGCTACTACGCCGACGAGAGCGTGATCTTCAATCGGCTGATCTTCATGCACGAGTTCGACCCGCTGAACGCGCCCGACGACGGCTGGGGATTGATGGCCGAGATCACACTGCCGGGAAACGAGCCCGCGCCCGCGGCGGGCGACGTGATCGCACGCGCGCAGCGCGACATCGAGCGCACCGGCGCGCTCCACGGCGGCCGCGTGAAAGCCGCGCACATCATCCTTGCCGAGCCGGCGTACGTGCTGTTCACCGAGGAGAGCCGGCAGATCACGAGCGCGGCGATGGAGTTTCTGCGCGCGTACGACATCGAGCCGATGGGGCGTTATGGGCGATGGGAGTACTCATCGATGGCGCAGGTAATCGACGACGCCATGCGCTGGGGCGAATCCCAGCTGCCTATGGAGAACGCGGCGTCATGATCCCGCTCCTGATCTCGGCCGCGGCGGCGATCGCTTCGACGTGGGCCGCGCGCGCGATCGCCCTGCGGCTCGATTTCGTGAGTCATCCGAACCCGATCGTGCCGCAGCACACCACGCCGGTTGCCTATCTCGGCGGCGCCGGACTGGCCATGGCGATCGTTACCGGCGTCGGAACGTTCGCCCACGTGACCGTGCCTCTGTTCATCTGGCTGCCGGGCGCGCTTTTTCTCGTTCTCGGAGTGATCGACGATCTGCGCCCGTTCAGTGCCGGGAAGAAGCTCCTGCTCCAGAGCGCGATCGCGGCGCTGGCAGTGCTCCTCGGCTTTCGCGCGGACATCAGCGGAATCGTCATCGTCGACGCCATCGCCGCATTTGTCTGGATCATCGCCCTGGTGAACGCCGTGAACGTCACCGACGTCTGCGACGGGCTCGTGGCCGGTGTCAGCATCCCGCTCTTTCTGGCGCTGGCACTCCTGAATCCCGCGCGCGCGCCGCTGGCGCTGGCAGTGGCCGGCGCCTGCATCGGGTTCCTTTTCTTCAATCGTCCGCCAGCCACGATCTTCCTCGGCGACGCCGGCAGTCATCTCCTCGGCTTCCTCGCCGCCACACTCACCCCGCTCTCGACCCGCTCATTTCCCGCGGCGCTGCTGGTGATGGGCGTCTTCTTTTTCGAGCTGGTGTTTCTCATCTTCGTGCGCACACGAAAAGGCCTGCGATGGTGGCTCGGCAGCCGCGATCATTTCGCCTTGCGGCTGCAGGCGGCCGGTCTTTCGAAAGTGCAGACCGATCTGGTGGCGATCGCTGCCGGGATCGTGGTGGCGATCATGGCCGTCACCGCGTGCACGGCGAAGCCGTTGATCCAAAGCGCGCTGCTCGTCCTCGGCGCCATCCTGGCTCTCATCGCCGGGCGGCTGCTCCTGCGATGGGAGGTGATGACGCAATGACCGATCCGCTCACGCTTCATTTTCACGACAACGCCCGCCGCTTCGACGCCATCTATTCAGGAGAAGGCGGCGCTCTCCAGCGCGCCTGGGACCGGCTTACCCGCGAGAACATCGTCTGGCGATTTCACGCCACGCTCGCCGCAGCGCCCGACGTTGACGGAAAACGCGTACTCGACGTTGGCTGCGGCCCGGGACGCTATTGCGCCGCGTTTGCCATTCGAGGCGCGCGCGTAACCGGCATCGACTTCGCGCCGGCGATGATCGAGGAAGCGCGCCGGCTGGCGATCGAAGCACGGATCAATGATCGCTGCGAGTTCATCGTCTCGGAGGTTCTGGAATTCAAGGTTGATGAACCATTCGACGTCGTCATCGCCAATGGATTCTTCGACTACATCGCCGATTCGGTGGCCGTTCTTCGCCATCTCCGTGCTCTCAACCGCGGCACGCTCATCGCCACCTTTCCGCTCTACACGGCCATGCGCGTGCCCTTCCGAAAACTGTGGCGCATGAGTCAGCGATGCTACGTGCGCTTCTACACGCGGCGCGACATCATCGCCGACTGCGAAGCGGCCGGTTATCGCGTCGAACGTCTGGAGCGGCACGGCCCGATCGCCTTGCTGGTGGCATCCGCCCGCTAGGACTCAGTTCCGCCTTCCGCCTTCTTCATCGGCAGTTTGAAGCCGATGTACGTGCCGGAACTGATGCCCATGAGCGCCAGCATCGTGGCGCTGAACTCGGGCATGGTCAGGTCCCCGAGGACGGAGTTGAGGAAGACGCCGCCGAGGACCAAGGTCCAGACCAGAACCTGAAAACGATCGAGGGCAACGACCCCTTTGTCGTCGGTGACGATGTCGCGCCAGAATCCCGCGCTTGCGCGCGTAACCCGGCCGGCCGGAGTCACCGCCACCCCGGCAAGCGCGGTCGCGGCGCTGATGCCCACCAGGCCGAGGAGCGACGGCGCGATGGAGTCCTGCTCGCCCGTCACCATCCAGATCAGGACATAGCCGACCACGAGCAGAAAAAACCACCACGCCATCTGTGCCCGCGCCAGGCTGTACGGCTGGCGTACACCATCGACCGGCGGGCCATCGCGGAGCATGTCGCTTCGCCGGGCATAGACCAGAAGCACGATGGCGATGCAGACCAGCAGCGCCATCATGATCTTCGTCCAGGTATCGACCCAGAGCTTCTTGAGGCGCAGGGACATGTTCGCGCCGTCCGTGCGCCGTACGGGCCGCTCGCCGTGGATGCCGACGCTGACGAGCATCCTGGCTTCAGGATCGAAGAATGGGTTGTACAGAAACTGCCGCCAGATCTGTTTGTTCGCGGCGTTGCGAGTGAGCTCGAACGTCAGCGTCCCGCTCTCCAGATCGATCCCCGACGGCTCCACGCCCGTGTCGAGCCCCTCAATGAAAAGCGTGATGACCTGCTGCTGTGCCTTGGCATCGTGCTCGAGGGCATCGAGATTACAGACCGAGATCACCACCCAGTCGCCGAGGTACACCTGATGCGGATCTTCGGGATGAACGCCCGCCGCGCCGGCCACCGCCACCGCCGAGCCGCACGGAGCGCTTTTCAACTGCTTCCGCGCCAGACTGAGCTGATCGACCTCCTGCCGATCGCAGGCGGCGAAGAGGAGAAGGGCGAGGAGCGGATAAAGGAGGCGAAGCCGCATGGGCGTATTGTAGGGCCTGCCAGCTTGTCATTCTGAGCGACGCGAAGAATCCCCGGCTGGCGGCCGCTTCTCGTAGGTCTACGCGACTGTGTGTCGGGTGGTGGTCAGGCGCGAAACGTTCGAATCGCGCCTGACCACCCACCCTCGGATGCACTTCGTCAACGTGTGACCCGCGGATTCCGAGCCGGGGATTCTTCGCGTCGCTCAGAATGACAGGGGTTCTTCACCCCAAATTCACATCTCCCCATACGATGGACGCATGCGCCGTGTCCTCATCGTCGATGACGATCCCAAAGTGTGCGAGACGCTCGATCGCTATCTCGCGCATGCGGGATACGTCACCGCCTCGGCGCTCGACGGGGCGAAGGCGTTGGAGATGGTGCAGACGTTTGCGCCGGATCTGATCGTGCTCGATCTGCTGCTGCCGCGCGTCGGCGGGCTGGAGATCTGCCGGATGCTGCGCGAGACGTCGGCGATCCCGATCATCATGCTGACGGCGAAGACGACCGAGCACGACAAGCTGACCGGCCTCTCCCTCGGCGCGGACGATTATCTGACCAAGCCTTTCAGTCCGCGCGAGCTGGTGGCGCGCGTGGAGGCGGTGCTGCGGCGGACGGGAACGACGGAGAAGACGCCGCGCGTCATCGCCGGGGCACTGACCATCGATCCGGAGCGCTGCGAAGTGACCGTGAATGGCGATCCGGTCGTACTCACCGCCACGGAGCTGCGTCTCCTGCTGTCGATGGCTCGTACACCTGGCCGCGTCTTCCGGCGCGACGAGCTGGCTCGCCTGGCACTCGGCGATGATTTCGAAGGGCTCGATCGCACCATCGACGCCCACATCAAGAACCTGCGGCGGAAGGTTGGGGCCGAGATCATCGTCACCGTCTTCGGCGTCGGCTACAAACTGGAAGCCTGATGCGGGTCTTCGCCACATTGCGCAGCCGGCTGATCGCTATGGTAGCGGCGCTGCTGGCCGTAACCATCGGCAGCGTGGCCATCATCTCCACGCGGGTCGCGCATTACGAAATCCGCAAGTTCGACCTCGAGGTTCACGCCGGCCGCGCGCCGCACGCTCCCGTCGCCATCGGCCAGTACTACCGCACGCACGGCTCCTGGGCCGGCGTTCAGCCGGTCATCGATCAGGCAGCGCGCACCGGCGATTCCGATGTGATCGTCTTCGATGCCCAGCGGCGGCTGGCCGGAACATCCAACACGATTCTGCGCGAGGCCCGGCTCATGCCCGACGGCGGCCTGATGATCGAGCACCGCTCCCCCGCCGGTCTCACGCGCGAGGTCATTCGCGGACCACAGATGATCGTGCGCGACGACAAAGGAAACGTCGCCGGATCGATCTTCATCCTGCCGCGCCAAAGCAAGACTCCGGACTTGCAACCGATGCGCGCGCTCGATCGCTCCTTCTTCCTGATCTTCCTCGGCGCCACAATCTTCGGCGTGCTCATGGCCATCGCCATCGCCCGCTGGATCAGCGTGCCGGTGGAGCGGCTGACCGCGGCGGCGCGGCGCATGGAGTCGGGCGATCTGGCCGTGCGCGTGGAGCCTGGCGGCGGCGCGGAGCTGGCGGAGCTGGCGCGCGGCTTCAACGCCATGGCCGCCGCGCTCGATCGCAACGAGGAGCAACGCCGGCGGATGGTGAGCGACGTCGCCCACGAGCTGCGCGCGCCGCTGACGAACATCCGCTGCGAGCTGGAGTCGATGCAGGACGGCCTGACCTCGCCGACGACGGAACGGATCGCCTCGCTGCACGAGGAGACGATGCACCTCGCGCATCTGGTCGACGATCTGCAGGATCTGGCGCTCGCAGAGGCGGGAAGACTGGAGATCGACGCCCAGCCCGTTGCCATCGGCGCACTGGCGCGGCGCGCGGCCGCGGGCATGGAGACGCGGGCGCGCGAGCGCGGCGTAACCATCCGTTGCGACGGTGGCGACGATGTCATCGTCCTCGCCGATGCGCGACGCACCGTGCAGATTCTGACCAACCTGCTCGCCAACGCCGTGGCGCACATGGAGAAGCCAGGGAAGGTTCGCATCGATTGGGAGCGAAGCGAGGGCGAAGCAATCATCCGCGTGATCGACAGCGGCACCGGCATTCCGGCTGAGGAGATTCCGCGCATCTTCGAGCGTTTCTATCGCGTCGACATCTCCCGATCCCGCGCCACCGGCGGCGCCGGCCTTGGCCTGCCGATCGTCCGCCAGCTCGTGGCCGCGCACGGCGGACGTGTGTGGGCGGAGAGCGAAGTCGGAACCGGTTCGGTCTTTTCGTTCACGCTGCCATTGGCCAAGTGATCCGCATCTTCATCATCGCTTCACAACTGCCGCGTACGTTGAGGCTGGAGGCAATCATGAAGACATTCATCTGTACGTTCGCTCTGCTGATCGCATCGACGCTCATCGCTGCGGAACCAGTCGAACAAATCAACGCTGCAATCGACAAAGCCGTCGCCGAGGATCGCTTTTCGGGAGTGGTGATGCTGGCGAAGGACGGGACGCCGCTGCTGTCGCGCGCGGTGGGCATGGCCGATCCGGCGAAAGGCATCCCTAACCGCCCCGACACGAAATTCAACCTCGGGTCGATCAACAAGTTCTTCACGCACGTCGCCATCGGACAGCTGGCCGCGGCCGGCAAGTTGTCGATCAACGACACCATCCGCAAGCACCTCCCCGACTATCCGTCGCCCGTCGCGGACAAAATCACCATCGAGCAGCTGCTCCAGCATCGTTCCGGACTCGGCGACATCTTCGGACCGAAGTTCATGGCCTCGCACGCATCACTGCGAACGCTGTCCGACTACCTGCCGCTCTTCGCCGACAAGCCGCTGGAGTTCGAGCCCGGTTCCGATCAGCGTTACTCGAATGCCGGCTTCATCGTCCTCGGGCTGATCATCGAAAAGATCTCGGGACAGACGTACTACGACTACGTCCGCGATCACATCACCAAACCGGCGGGGATGACCGATACCGCCTCGTACGCCGTCGATGAGAACGTGCCCAACCGCTCCATCGGACAGACCAAGCGCGGTCCGGAAGGCCCGCTGCCGGAACGGCGGAGCAACGTCGCCACGCTGCCGGCGAGAGGCAGTTCAGCTGGCGGCGGCTATTCGACCGCGGCGGATCTCGTGCGCTTCACGCAGGCGCTGCTGGCGGACAAGCTGATGCCGAAACGCTGGACCGACTGGCTCTTCACCGGCAAGCTCGATGGCGCGGTCGGACGCAACATCGGCGTAGCCGGCGGATCGCCCGGCGTGAACGCGGTGCTGGAGATCGCGCCGCCGTACACGCTGGTCGTGCTTTCGAACTACGATCCACCGTCTGCCGAAGAACTGGCACGGGAGGGACGGAAAGCGCTGGGTATCGGCAGCGGCAACGGCGTCCGCAAACAGCGCGGCGGACCGCAGGGGCCGGGTGAAGTGATGATCGGCGGCCGCGTGCGCATCCCGATGGAGCTGACGCGCCACGTTCCGGTCATCGAGGCCAAGGTCAACGGCAAAGGGCCGTTCCGCTTTCAGGTCGACAGTGGCTTCGGCGGCATGGTGGAGGTGACTCCCGATCTTGCCAAGACGCTGGCGTTGCCGGTGATCGGCGAAACGATCGGCGGCGATCCGAGCGGCAAGAATCAGAAGACGATGCGCATTCTCCACGCCGAGTCGGTCGACATCGGCGAAGTGCATTTCGGCCAGGTGGACGTGGCCGAGGGCGGACCGCATTTCGAAGGGATCGACGGCGTCATCGGCCTGCAGCTCTTCGCCTCGCTCATCGTCACCTTCGACTATCCGAACGCCCGCTTCGAAATCGACGGCGGCGGACTTCCACCCGCGGACGGCGCGAAGGTCCTCACCTACACCACCGAGCACGGCGTCCCGACGATCGAAATCGATGTGGCGGGAACGAAGATGAAGACCGACATCGACAGCGGCAGCCCGGCGCTGGTCTCCCTGCCGCTCTCGCTCGCCAAATCGCTGCCGCTGGCCAAGGAGCCGCGCGTGGTCGGCCACGGAAAGACCGTCGGCAATGAGTTCGACATCTACGGCGCCCCGCTGAAAGGTGAAGCGCATGTCGGCGCGATCACGCTGACCGACCCGCGCCTCGATTTCGTCGAGATCTTCCCGGTCGGCAACCTCGGATTTCGCTTCCTGAAGGATCTCGTAGTCACGTTCGATCCGGCGAATCACCGGGTGCGTTTCGTGAAGCCATGAGTAAGATGGGCGCCGCCGTTACTGGCGGCGCCCACTATGTCCGCTCGCACTCTCCGCAAGTCCTACCCCGCCCTTCGCGACGACATCGGGGAGCTGCATACGTGGCGGCCGTTGCCGAATGACGAGATCGAGCAGATCGATCCGTTTCTCTTTCTCAATCATCATGGGCCGCAGGTTTATCCGCCGGGGAATCGGGGACTGCCGTTTGGGCCGCATCCGCATCGGGGCTTTGAGACAGTGACGTTCATCATCGAGGGGTCGTTGACGCATCGCGATACCGGCGGGCATGAGAGCGTCATCGAGCGGGGCGGCGTGCAGTGGATGACGGCGGGGCGCGGGCTCGAACATGAGGAAGTATCGCCGCCGGAGTTTCTCGAGCACGGCGGGCCGCTGGAGATTCTTCAGCTCTGGATCAACCTGCCGGCGCGACTGAAGTTCACCGAGCCGGGTTACACCGGCCTGCAGAAACCGGCGATCCCGTCATTCGAAGATGATGGTGCGACGATCAACCTCATCTCCGGAATGTGGAACGGTCATCGCGGTCCGATCGAATCGATCACCGGCGTGCACATGATGACCGTCGCGCTGATGGCGGCAGCGCGCATCGTTCTGCCGGCGCCGCGCGGGCGCAACGTCTTCTTCTACATCGTCCGAGGACGTTTGACGATGGGCGAGGCCTTCCATCTTCTCGACATGAATGACGACGGCGACGAGGTAACGATCGAAGCGGTCACCGACTCGCTGATCCTCTTCGGTCACGCGATTCCGCTGCGGGAGCCTGTGGTCGCGCATGGACCGTTCGTCATGAACACGCGCGGGGAAATCCTCGACGCGATTCGCGACTATCAGGCGGGGAAGTTTCGGTAAGAGGCTGCACAGCAGAACGCCAATGGTGGCCGAGCCTTGGGCAACCAACGCGGCCGGCCGTGCCGGCTAGCGCAGCGCGCTGGCGACGGCGCCGCCGACCTTCTGCAGGAACGCCGAGGTCGAGAGCCAGCTCTTGTCGGGGTAGTAGGCGAAGACCGGGCTGCCGCCGCGGATGGTGTCGATGATCTTCTGCGAGATCTCCGGACGAACCGCCGGGCAACCCCAGCTGCGCCCCAGGCGGCCGAGGACTTTGACCGCTTCCTCGCTGACATACGACGCGCCGTGCATGACGATGGCGCGATCGAAAGCCATGTCGTTGATGCCTTCCTCCAGCCCTTTCAATCGCAACGAGTAGCCGTTGCCGCCTTCGTACGTGTCGGCGGTCACGAAAAGGCCGAGGCTGGTGGCCAGGCTGCCTGGGCTGTTGGAGAAAAAGTTAGCGACATCGCCGCCGCTCCCTTTTCCGTGCGCGACCAGCTCGCGGAAAAGAAGCTTGTGGTGGCTCAGGTCGAAGCAGAAGAGGCGCGGCTGCGACGACGGCAGCGAGTAGTCGATGACCGTGAGCAGATCGCGGCGCGGAACGAGCCCTTCATCTTCGGCACGTGTGGCCGCGGTAATTGCCAGCTTGAGCACGTCGGGCCGCAGGCCGGGAGCCTGCGTGACCAGCGCGGTGACGAGTGTGTCGGATGAGTCCGCCGCGTGCATCGGCACAGCGAACGCGATGGCTACAGCGATCGAAAGCAGCAGTCGCTTCATGAAGGATTCCCCGATTTGGACTTGGACGCGGATGATAACAAATAACCCGTGGATCTATTGCGAACGTAGGTCGGACTCTCCAGTCCGACCTCTGGTGCAGCCGCCTCGTCACTGCGATTTGGAACGCGATCATGCAACTGCCTCGGTCGAAGCCCCAGTGACGAGGGGTTGTCACAAGGGGTCGGACTGGAGAGTCCGACCTACGTGGCACTCCGATAGAATCCGCCCACCATGTCGAACGAGATCGATGCCCTTCTGCAGGAGAACCGCAGCTTTCCGCCGTCCGAGGAGTTTCGCCGCAATGCCAACGCCAGCAGCGATGCGGTCTACGACATCAAGGATCGCGAGGCGTACTGGGCGTCCTGGGCCGAGCAACTCGATTGGAAGACGAAGTGGTCGAAGGTGCTGGAGTGGGAGCCGCCATACGCGAAGTGGTTCGTCGGCGGCACTCTCAACGCCTCGGCCAATTGTCTCGATCGCCATCTGGCGGAGCGCGGCGACAAGCAGGCGGTCATCTGGGAAGGCGAGCCGGGCGATGTGCGGACGTTTACGTATCGCCAGCTTCACACCGAGGTTTCGAAGTTTGCGAACGTTCTGAAATCGCTCGGCGTCCAGCTCGGCGATCGCGTCGCCATCTACATGCCGCTGGTGCCGGAAGCGATCGTGGCCATGCTGGCCTGCGCGCGCATCGGCGCCGCGCACTCGGTGGTCTTCGGCGGCTTTTCGTCGGAAGCGCTGCGCGATCGGATTCAGGACGCCGAGGCCAAGGTGCTCATCACCGCAACGGCCGGCTATCGGCGCGGCAATCTCGTCCCGCTCAAGAAACTGGCCGATGCCGCGGCGGCCGACTGCCCGTCGATCGAGCACGTGATCGTGGTGATGCGCCGCTCCGCTACCGATGAGTTGGACGACACGCTGACGATGGAGCCGAATCGCGACCGCTGGTACCACGAGCTGATGCGCGACGCCTCGGCTGATTGCGAGCCGGCCTGGGTCGACTCCGAGCAGATGCTCTACACGCTTTACACCAGCGGCACGACCGGCAAGCCGAAGGGC
>Ga0157378_10004167_pt1 | contig 12765 bp, 13 predicted proteins | sample M65metaG_FD_115309 | JGI IMG/M metagenome (GOLD analysis project Ga0157378, IMG submission 115309) | Miscanthus rhizosphere microbial communities from Kellogg Biological Station, Michigan, USA - M6-5 metaG | ecosystem: Host-associated > Plants > Roots > Rhizosphere > Soil | place: USA: Michigan...
GAAAGTAATTGCAGAGGAAATATCACCTGGTCTATCGGCCACCAGGCAATTGCCGCCTTTAGCATTTACTAATAGCGGGCTATTCATGCTATCGAGTATTCTGAAAGGTCCGCGTGCCGCACAGGTCAGCGTATTGATCATTGAATCACTGTTTTCTTATAAAAATATCATTTAAAGCCTTTGAATAGTGCAATCAATGATTGCACTATTTGCAATTCAAATAAAAAATCATTAATAAGTTCTCATTTTGTGAACTTTTACTTAAATTTGTATAAAGATGAAAATTCATCTGATTAAGAAACAAACCTTGCTGGACTTCGCGCTCCAATATCCCGGAAGCAAGATGCCGCTTGGAGACTGGACGGAGAAACTGAAATTCGCTGATTGGAAACAACCGGGTCATATCAAATATACGTTCAATACTGCTGATCTTTTAGGGAAAAGCAGCAATCGGGTTGTATTCGATATAGGCGGCAATAATTACAGGATGATCTGCAAATACGTTTTTGGAACGGTTCAGGTTCATTTATTTATTTGTTGGATCGGCACCCATGCAGCTTATGACAAGATCTGCAAACAAGGTTTACAGTACACCATTAATTTATATTGAAATGGAAGCGACAAAATTGAAATACACGATTATCAAATCAAGGGATCAATACGATACCTATTGTAGAAGTTTGGAGGAACTATTAGGCTCAAAGATCGATGAGGCTGTTCAGGATGAGATTGATCTGCTTACGTTATTGATTGAAATCTTCGATGAAGCCCATAATACTTTTACAGAACTCACCCCCATCGCCTTGTTACGTTCATTTATGACAGAACATCATTTAAGGCCACAGCAATTGGTTGAACTACTGGGGGTAAGCAAAGGGTATGTTTCTGATATCTTAAACTATAAAAAAGGCTTATCAAAAGAAGTAATCCGAAAACTGGCAACTCATTTCAAAGTCAGACAAGAAGCTTTTAATCGGCCTTATAAACTAAAAACAGCAAGCGTCCAACCTGAGTTAAATTCAGGAGTTATCAATAAACCATTAGCACAACAGTTAGCCAAGCATTAATAAATCATAAAAAATGCAATGACATATAATGGTTCAATCACAATTATATACACTTGCACAAATACAATTATATTAAACAAAACATAACTATAAAGACTAATTTTTTAGATTATATTTTATATACCATATGTTAGTATCGCGTTTTACGATACCTCTGAGGGGTCACAAATTGTGACCCCTTTTGGCAGGATTGGATTGTCTCGCAAATTCCGCAACAGTGTTGCGGAATTTAGACTTCTAAGGAGTTTCGGTTAGCTTCAGTAATTTATACAGTATATGAATTGTGCAAACACTGTTTGCGCAATTGAACGTTTCGAACATAATTTCGCAATCAACGATTTCGTTTTCTATGGATTGTGCAATCGCTGATTGCACAATTAAAAGTTGTTCAGTTTACTTCATGTCGTTGTCAATATAATTTACGAGACAGTGTCTCGTAAATTCCGAATAACTGATTCGGAATTCTCCTCTGCCAGCCAGCTTATTTAAACATACAATTATGTAATTGTAGAATTACAGTACTCTATACTTCTATAAAGTTATCATTATCGCAAACTATAAAAACACCACAACGTGGAATAAAGTTGTCAAGTCCTGATTTCGGCATTAACCAATTTTGAAGCCCGATAAATCAGAATGTTATGGATAAAGCAACACATCAACGGGCAAGAATGTCCGGCATCGTCCCAACACGGGACCAGATTGTCACCCAAAGCGATCTTGCAGAATTGAAAGAGGATATGCTTCAGGAGTTCAAGCGCATCGTTAAAGAATGTTTTAGTGGCCAGCCAGGCAAAAAGTGGCTAAAGTCCGCCGAGGTCAAAAAACTGCTCGGCATCTCTCATGGTTTCCTGCAATCTCTGCGGGACAGCGGTGTGCTCCCTTTCACTAAGATTGGCGGTTCCATCTATTATGACTATGAGGATATCACCTTTATGATGTCCGCCAACAAAAGCGCTTAGATCATTACACGCTTGCCGGACCTGCCATCAGCAGGCCGGCATTTTAAATGGAAGTTATGCTGTTCAAACGTAAAGCAAAACGGATACCTGTAGAGCGTAGGCCGGTTCCAAAACCCGAAGTCATCCATCAAAATGGATTCGGTACGGAAATGCCGCCGCAAAAGCGGCTGGTCGAAATATATTTTAATCAAAAGGAATTGCCCGGCCAGGCCGAACAGTTTTACAGTTTCTACGAGCAGGCTAATTGGAGCAGCCCCAGGGGTACGCCCTACCGCAACTGGAAGTTGCTGGCCACCGATTGGATATTCGATTATCAGCAAGCACAAAAACTGCGAAAAAGGCAGCGTGAAAATGCGCTGCTTTAACACACAATAAAAACCAAAATCCAATATTATGGCAAAGATCATCACCATAGCCCACCAGAAAGGTGGCGTAGGCAAAAGCACCTTAGCGATCAACCTGGCGCTATGTTTCCAGGATCAGTTATCCGTAGCACTCGTAGATACCGACCTACAGGGCAGTTTGTACCATATCCGTGAGGATTTCCCTGAACTGGTCGTTATCGGCGCCGATCAATTAGCGGATATCGAAAAACTCGCTTATGACTTGATTATCGTCGATACGCCGCCGTATCTGTCCGGCAAACTGCCTGAATTATTTCAGCATTCGGATTTTATCCTGATACCGACTAAAGCCGGGTTCTTCGATGTGATGGCCATTCGTTCCACGTTGGCGCTGATCAAGGAAGCGCAACGGAAAGTTCCGCACATTAAAGCAGGTATTGTATTGAATATGGTTAAACCAAGATCAGGGATTACCAAAGACGTGGCAGAGCTATTACAAAGTATGGATACGCCGTTATTAAAAACAAGGGTGCATGACCGGGTGAGTATTGCTCGATCGTCTATGACCGCAGGGATTTTAAAAGGCAATGACCCCAAAGCCAAAGAGGAACTCATGATGTTGGCAGAGGAAGTTGTCGAACAAATCAGTACCGAAATAGCAATGTAGCACGATAGCTTTTTATTTCTATAGTAAGCTAGCATCATCGCAAAATACATTGATAGGAAGCTAGCAGCATAGCATCATAGCAAAGCTTGATAGCATTATAGTATGATAGCAATGCTGCATGGGATTAATAGCAAACTATTTTGATAGCAAATGGAAAATTATAAAACAAACTCGGCAACCTGGCCGACAAACTCAAACAGGAACGGCCGAAGACACCCATTCAGGAAGTCATGCCGGTCAAAGCCGAACCCGTTCCGAATGAACCTGAAGTACAGTTCAATAACCGCATACCCAAAGGCCTTTTAAAGCGGCTCAAAACTTTTGGATTAGAGTATGATGAATCCCTTAAAGACATCAATATCCAGGCGCTTGAACTTTATCTCAGCCATAAGGCGAAGCCAGAACAAACAACAAAAAATGCCGAATAAAATACTGATAGCAGGATAAGACCGCCCGCTTCGCAGCAGTCAGCAAGATGTACAATTGTGTCACAATTGAATCTTGCCACGGCCTCCGCTGTCGGCCACGGTCCAGGCAAAAATCCTCCGAAGTCGGATTTTTAAAGAATAACAATATGAGTGTACAGGAAGATAACAGATCAAGGTGGTATAATATCCGCCTCAAACCTGACGAGTACCGATCGCTGAACGGCAGGTTCCAAAAGACCCAGTTCAGGAAACTGAGCGAATACATGCGCAGCCTGCTTTTGGATAAGCCCATAACAGTCACCTATCGCGATAAAGCGATGGATGATGTGCTGGAAGAAATGATCCTGCTCAGGCAGGAACTCAACGCTATCGGCAACAATCTTAACCAGGCCATGCGCAGTATCAATAGCGCTCACGGGAATGCCGATACCAGGCTTTGGATGAATTTGCTGGGTGTCATCAATACCAAACTGGAGCCGTCCATCAACCAGATCAAAGAAAGAATGAACCAATACGCCGATATATGGTCGCAAAAATTAAAAGCGGTAAAAGCCTGACCGGTGCGCTCAACTATAATGAGAACAAAGTGAGACAGCAAAAAGCTACATTGATCGAGGCAGCCAAATACTTTAAAGACAAAGAAGATCTGTCTTTTAATGACAAGCTTTTCAGGTTAACCGACCTCGCTGGGATGAACCAACGCTCAAAAACCAATACGGTACATATCTCCCTGAATTTTCCGAACGGTGAAAATTTGGCGGATGAAACCTTGCTGGAGATCGTTAAAGATTATATGCATGGTGTCGGTTTTGCAACGCAGCCCTATTTAGTTTACCGGCACGAAGATGCAGGTCATCCGCACATCCATATCGTCACTACCAATATTAAACGGGATGGTGAGCGGATCAGCCTGCATTGCCTGGGACAAAACGAATCGGAAAAAACACGCAAGGCTATCGAAATCAAATATGGTCTGACCAGAGCCGAAGATCAAGCTAAACAAAAACCCAACCTCAAAGCGGATATAGCGGCAGCGGAGTATGGCAAAGTTGAAACCAAGCGCACGATCACCAATATCCTGGGCTTTACGCTGAGGGCCTACAAATTCACGAGTATTCCCGAACTCAACGTGGTTCTACAACAATACAATATTCAAGCCGACCGGGGTTCCAAAGACTCCCGGATGTATGCGCGTGAAGGGTTAGTATATTGGGTTTTGGATAAACAAGGCAACAAAATCGGTGTGCCGATCAAGGCCAGTACGATCTATGGCAAACCGACCTTAAAAACGCTGGAAGAAAAATTCAAACTTAATGAGCAATTGCGTAAGCCTTTCAAAGCAGGCCTTATTAAAATACTGGACGAGGTATTGGCAAAGCCTCAAACCAAAAGCAACTTTCAAAAAGCCCTAAGAGCAAAAGGCATCCACTGTATTTTACGCCAAAACGAAGAAGGCCGCATTTATGGCGTAACCTTCATCGACCAGAAAAATAAGGCCGTCTTTAATGGCAGTGACTTAGGTAAAACCTACAGTGCCAATCAACTCAGCGCGCAGTTACTTCCCGACCCATTAGCAAAAACCACCAGCCAAGATCAAGGCACTTTCGGCCTGGATACATTCGATCAGGCGTCGATCAGCGGTGACGAAATGCTTGATGTTTTATTCGCTGCCGCGCGTGAAGACCTGGCCGCCCTAAATAAATTCAAACGCAAAAAACGTAAAGGACTTAATCTCTAACAGTATGCAAACCGGAGAAAACGAACAGGCCCTGCGTAAGATCATTGATTTTACCAGGCTACTCAGCATCGCCATACTGATCATTCATTTTTATCTATCCTGTTATTCTACCTTTCACGAACTGAAATTAACGCATAAGGTCGTCGACCATATCCTGGTGCCACTATCCAAAATGGCCGTATTCAAAACAGTTTTTATTGCCAAAGCCAGCGCATTGTTATTGCTCATGGTATCGCCTGTCGGCAGCAAGGGCAAGCGTGATGAAAAGATCATGCCGAAAACCATCATTACTTATTGCTTTACTGGTTTACTGTTGTATTTCATCAGCAGTTTGTTTTTAACGCTACCCTATAGAGTGATAATCATAATGGTGCTTTATATAGCGGCTACAGCCTTTGGTTATTTATTATTTATGGCTGGTGGCAGCCTGCTCTTCCGAATGATCAAACTCAAATTGGGCGGCGACATCTTCAATAAGGAGAATGAAACCTTTCCCCAGGAAGAACGGCTGCTGGAAAACGAGTATTCCATCAATTTACCTGCTAAATATCAACTTAAAGGCAAAGAGCGAAATAGCTGGATCAACATCATCAATCCTTTCAGGGGAATTTTGGTTGGTGGCAGCCCAGGTGCCGGTAAATCCTATTTCGTTATCCGGCATATTATTACGCAGCATATCCGCAAAGGGTTTAGTATGCTCATTTATGATACGTAATCCTACAGAATTGTATCTCACTTTTTTTTGGCGAAGACACTCAATTAATTCGGAGTAATGTCATCACAGTTGGCAACAAATTCTTTTCTGGATATGTTAGCAATATTCAAGTGATGACGATCATAATTGCGATTATAATCTTTATTGTATTAACATTTTTCTTAAAATTCACTTACTGGGGAAAGTCAATTCGCGCGGTTTCGAGCAATCCTGTTTTATGTAACATTTATGGTATTTCGCAAGATAAAATAACTAATCTCGCTTTCATAATCGGATCTATTTTAGCAAGTCTTGCTGGAATCCTTTCTGCTTTAGATACTGACATGACACCGACATTTGGTTTCAATTTACTATTATATGGTGTTGTTGCGATGATTATAGGCGGTGTAGGAAGTATGAGGGGGTTATTTGCTGGTGCTTTACTGATTTCTTTTGCCCAACAGATGGCCGGTTATTTTATAGATATTAAGTGGATGGACGCCATTACCTATGTTGTTCTCATATTGTTTCTGATCTGGCGACCGCTTGGATTTAGTGGACTGCAAATAAAAAAAATGGAGGTTTAAATGGAATATGCACTTCACCTGTTTATCGTAATTTGCCTGTATTTAATGTTATCGCAAAGTTTGAATCTTTCCGCAGGTTTTTCCGGTTTAATTTCCTTATCTCAAGCAGGTTTTTACGGGCTAGGCGCTTATACCTCTGCAATATTTTCTACTCAGTTCAACATGTCATTCTGGGCGACCCTTGTAATAGCAATAGTTTTCAGCGCGATCATTGCATTTTTGGTTTCATTGATTGCTTTACGGACAGTAGAAGATTATTTTATCATATGTACACTTGGAATTCAAATAATAATTTTTTCGCTGATGAATAACCTCACGCACATTACGAGAGGGCCTTTGGGTATTCCGGGAATTCCTTCGATTACACTATTCTCCTTTAATTTCAAAACTAAAATATCGTTTTTGCTATTGTCTATTTTCTTTGCCGGACTGATTTGGATTGCTATATATAATATTACTAAATCTGGATTTGGAAAAATACTCAGGGCTTTAAAAGAAGATGAAATCTATGTCCAAAGCATTGGTAAGAATGTTTATAAAGCCAAAATTGTATCATTTACTTTGAGTTCATGCTTAGCTGCGGTACCAGGGGCGCTTTATGCACATTATATTTCTTATATTGATCCATCAAGTTTTTCCGTAAATGAATCTATATTTATACTTTCAATCGTAATTATCGGAGGGCTTGGAAATTTAAAAGGCGGCCTTTTTGCTGTGGCTTTCTTAGTGTTACTTCCGGAAGCTTTCCGCTTCATTGGAATTCCAGATCAAGTCGCTGCTAATATTCGACAAATTTGCTATGGCTTAATTTTGACCATAATTATGTTGGTAGGAAGGGAAAAAGCAACAGGTTTCATTAGGAAATATTTAAAAAACTTTGGTAAGGCTTCATCATGATATATTATGTATTTTCTTTTGTACACAACTGTCAAAGTTGGCTTTTATTTCGCAAAAGCGTGTGTTTGGGCTCGAACCAGTGACCCACTGCAATTTTGCTTGGAGATTTGCTGTTTTTTGCCTATTTTTGGGTGTCTGAAAGGTGAAACCCCAAAGCGGCTCCCAGGCCTGTAGTGTTCACCGTAAAAGACTGAAAATCAATTAATAATAGAGATAGGTATATAGCCCAGGTGGGCGCACGAAGTAAAGCCTTGAATTTCAAGGCTTTACTTCTTTAAAACATCTCGCTTTTTTAAGTTTGCTGTGATTTGCGGTGGTTTATAAATACTTGTTTTATAGATGCTTATAAAATATTGAGTCTGCTATTTTTCAAAACCGTCACAAATGCGTCACAGAATAGTTCGGTTACTTTCCCGTGCTTTTGTAAATAATTGAAAATCAATAATTTTCTGTTTATCTCAGAAATGGGAGTAGAAAATCAATGGTCTGATCCTCTCTGTTCAAGTCTAAATATTTATAATTAAATCTTTGTAAATTAGATATTTAAAGATTTTTATCTGATGCTGGATCATACAGAAATATGCAAAATGTCAGGAGGAGGAAGGTCGGAAAGACGATGGGCATCTGATTTGAAATTATTTTAGCAGACATCTCGTTTCAGGGGTTAAACAACATCCTCTACCTAACTTGGGGATATTTACTTAGAATTTTCAAGTCGTAATGCTCGTAAACTGGCCCAGGGTTATGGTTGTAGTTTAACGGCCTGGCGTGCTAAAAGCCGCCACTCGCCAGCATGATTTTTCTTCCATACCAGCAGAATATTCAGTTTTACGGTGCCTGGGCCCTTACCTTTATCGTTGGTTTGCGCGGAAAGTGTATGCCTTACGATAGCGATGTCATCAATCACACTTATAACCTGATTGGTAAGGTCAATATTTATAAAAACGGAAGCATGACTTGTGAATGCATGAATAAATTCCTGCTTGTTTTGCAATTGTCCACCGGAATGGCCATAGCTCAATTCATCAAAGGTCAGTTTATCCAGCTTCACACTATCGGCCTGGATCATCGCATTTTTCAGTTCTTCTACTGCATTGTCAACAGCTTTCACTGAACTTGCATCTTGCGCTTTTGTATATGGTGACGTCATCATAATCAAGCCTGTTAGGAGGCTAAAAAATTTCATGTAATTGGATTTACGCTGCATCGTGTTTTTGACTCTTTGATAAAGCCAATCTGTCGCAATATTACGGGCCATCAATTATCAATGAGGCAATGAAGGAGACAATTTTCTGCGAAAACGTTATAGTTTGGGCGTCCTGAAGAGTCAAGTAAGGCGAACTAAATCGTTTTCGCAGAAATACTGTACGGGTTTCTTTAGAATTCAGGGTTGGGGTCGTAATATTGATCGAATTATAATCTAATCAAACACTATTTACCTCATACAAATTGAAAATAATACATAGCGTGCATCCTGATGATTTTAAGAATTATCAAACAGATAAAATCCGTGAACGATTCCTCGTCGACAAACTAATTGAAAAGGAAGTAATCAACTGCATTTATACTCATTATGACAGGATGATCATCGGGGGAGTTCATCCGGTTGCAAAGGGAGTATTATTACCCAATTATCCAAATCTCCGATCAGATTACTTTTTAGAACGTCGTGAAATTGGAATTATCAACGTAGCAGGCGAGGGTGAGATTATAGTGGACGGGAAGAGTTACAATTTAAAAAAGCTCGACTGTCTCTATGTTGGCAAAGGTGCCAGAACGATCGCTTTTTTAAGTAAAGATGCTCAAAAACCGGCAGTATTTTATCTGCTGTCCGCTCCTGCTCATTCTTCATATCCTACAACTTTGGTAACCCAAAAGGATGTTGTTAAGGTTGATGCAGGCGATGGCTCTACCGCCAATCAGCGGACTATCTATAAATATATACACCTTGAAGGTATAAAAAGCTGCCAGCTTGTGATGGGCCTAACTATACTAAATAGTGGTAGCATTTGGAATACTATGCCTGCGCATGCCCATGACAGAAGGATGGAGGCATATTTCTATTTTGATGTGCCAGCTGACCAGCGAATCTTTCATTATATGGGTGAACCACAGGAAACAAGGCATATCGTAATGGGTAATTATGAGGCTGTTGTATCTCCGCCATGGAGCATTCATGCCGGAAGCGGTACCGCTAGTTACGGTTTTATATGGGGTATGGCAGGTGAGAACCTGGACTATACAGACATGGACGCGGTTGCGATACGGGATTTGCGATGAAATTTCAATTGTGAAATTGCAGGTAATATATTTAAATAAGCAGGCACTTATTGGCAAATTACGGATCTTCTCACCACAATAAATTAATTTGGATCGCCAAATCATCGGATATCGGGAGGAGTTCTTCTCTATGCCACTTTCAAAAGGAGGCTTTGTGTGGTTCTTTATTTGGATATTGACCTCCAGGGTCAGGAAAATAAGTTGAAACTACCGACTTAGATGTAAACTTTTCGTTGCAATAACGTTGTCTTTTTGTTATATTTATAATATGCCTGATTTTTTAAATGAATATTTCCAGGCATATTGATCAGACCATTGAAACCCGGGATGAATTTTGATGCTATTACGATAAAGGATATTGCCAGAGAGTTGGGTTTGTCGGTTTCCACTGTTTCGAAAGCGCTTAGCGACAGCTATGAAATAAGCGATAAGACCAAAAAAATCGTTGTTGAATATGCCGAAAAGCACAATTACCGTGCTAACCCCATGGCCAAAAGTTTGAGGCAGGGACATAGCAAATCTATCGGTGTTATAGTTTCTACTATAGAAAATAATTTCTTTTCGCAGGTTATCAACGGAATCGAATCAATCGCCTATGATAGAGGGTACAATGTCATCATTACTCAAACTCACGAGTCGTATGAGCGTGAAATCCTGAATGTAAAGCACCTTACTTTCAGGTCGGTGGATGGTATATTAATTTCATTATCGACGGAGACGCAGGATATCTCCCATATACGGTCAATACACGAACGGGGACTGCCCATTGTTTTTTTTGATCGTGTAAGCGATGAAATCAATACCCATAAGGTCAAGGCAGATAACTTTGGCGGCGCATACGAAGGAACATTACACCTTTTGAATTCCGGACATATGAAAATTGCTCATGTCACCAGTTCGCCCAATTTGTCTATTTCACTGGAACGGCTGGCCGGGTATCAGAAAGCGCTGGAAGATAATGGAATTCAAGTTAATGAACGTTATATCAAATATTGTATGCATGGTGGCAAGGATTTGCACGAGATTGAAAACGCACTCCAGGAATTACTTTCGATGCCGGATAAGCCCGATGCAATTTTTACTGCATCGGATAGAATTACCACTACAACGCTAACCTTGCTTCGCAAACTGGGAGTAAACATACCGGGCGACATCGCATTGCTCGGTTTTACCAATACGCAATTAGCTGAAGTACTTAACCCTTCCCTCAGTTCGATATATCAGCCGGGCTTCGATATTGGCAAAAAGGCGGTGGAAATGTTAATCAGCCTGATCGAAACCAGACGCCCCGTAACTGAATTCGAGACCGCAGTACTGCCTACACAATTATTTATTCGTGAGTCGTCATCGGGTGATTCCGGTAAATAAGCCGCTCTTATCCGGCCGATCCAAAAAGGGGATGTCGGTTTTTACCGGGCTGTTGAATGATTTTTGAGTATATAAATGATTACCGGTTGTCTCGTCATTAACAATGAATAAAATTAACCGGAAAAACCGAATTCCGAGAAAAAGCATTCAGGGCTTTTTACCCGCTGGCTTGCTCTTATTTTTTCTTTTGCTAATAACGTCTTGCAGCGAAGGACTAAAATCTGCGCGCGGACATCTTGCTGAATCGTACGTTTCAAAAGTTTGGGTGGCGGATAATGGAGACGGAACCTATAGAAACCCCATACTTTATGCTGATTACTCAGACCCGGATGCGATAAGGGTCGGAAGCGATTATTATTTGGTTGCTTCCAGTTTTAATTGTATCCCTGGTTTGCCCGTACTGCATTCCAAAGATTTGATTAACTGGTCGATATTAAATTACGCGTTACCCAATCAGTTACCTCAGCCTGTCTACGACAAACCCCAGCATGGCAAAGGTGTTTGGGCGCCTTCGATCCGTTATCACAACCACGAATTTTATATCTATTACCCAGACCCTGATTTTGGTATATACGTTATAAAAACAAAGGATATTGTAAAAGGGCAGTGGACTAAACCTGAGTTGGTTTTGGCCGGAAAGGGTATTATTGACCCATGTCCTTTGTGGGATGACGATGGCAGGATTTACCTCGTAACCGCCTGGGCCGCAAGCAGGGCCGGTGTGAATAGTTTGCTTACGATTTTTCGGATGAATGATTCAGGCACCAAAGTAATTGACGGTGGCAAACACATTTTTGATGGTCACGATGAACAAAAAACAATTGAAGGTCCGAAGTTTTACAAAAAGGGCGGATATTATTACATTCTTGCGCCTGCCGGAGGAGTATCAACCGGGTGGCAGGTGGTTTTGAGATCACGCAATGTTTATGGACCCTACGAAACAAAGACAGTTTTGGGCCAGGGGAAAACGGATGTGAACGGTCCTCATCAGGGCGCGCTTGTTGAGTCTGAAAACGGAAATTATTGGTTTCTTCATTTTCAGGAAAAAGGCGCTTATGGCCGGGTAGTACATTTAGAACCTGTAAAGTGGATAAATGACTGGCCTTTAGTCGGCATAAACCAGGATAGTACGGGTAAAGGGGAGCCGGCTGCTACCTATACAAAACCGGCAATAGGGAAGAGATATCCGATAGTAACCCCGATTGAAAATGACGAATTCGACTCAGACACGCTTGGACTGCAATGGCAGTGGCAAGCCAACCCTAAAGTAACCTGGAATGCATTAATTAAAGGGACAGGATACCTAAGATTATTTGCATGGCCACAGGAAAAAGGATTGAAGAATCTGTGGGAAGCTCCGAACCTGCTGCTACAGAAATTTCCTGGACCCCGGTTTTCAGTCGTCACTAAAGTAAACTATAACGTGGAATGGGATGTCTGGCAAGGTAAAAAGTCGGGTTTGATCGTTATGGGTAACGACTACTCCTATTTAGCTATCAGCAAAGATGACCACGGTTTCATTGTGTCCCAGGTCATTTGCCGAAATGCTTCACAAGATACCCCCGAGGAAATAATTGAAACGGAAAGGTTAAGTAACTCAATGGCCTACCTGAAATTGACCGTCTCCTCGCCAGATGCGGTTTGTCAATTCAGCTACAGTGAGAATGGAAGAGATTTTAAAAACATAGGTTCGGCCTTTACAGCAAAACCGGACAAATGGACTGGCGCTAAAA
>Ga0157378_10004168_pt1 | contig 12764 bp, 7 predicted proteins | sample M65metaG_FD_115309 | JGI IMG/M metagenome (GOLD analysis project Ga0157378, IMG submission 115309) | Miscanthus rhizosphere microbial communities from Kellogg Biological Station, Michigan, USA - M6-5 metaG | ecosystem: Host-associated > Plants > Roots > Rhizosphere > Soil | place: USA: Michigan...
GGTCACGAATGGCGAGCAATGGATGCTGGTCTACGCGCCTCGCGGCGAGACGACTGGTTACGCCTCCTGGTATGGCGCGCTGTGGCTGGATGAGCCAATTACCCTTCGAGCGTTCCACTCGCTGTTGGGCGTGCGCCGCTTCTTCGGTGTTGACGCAAATAGCACTTTGCCCGCGTTGTTGGACGAGAGCGCCACCGATCAACAAGAAGTAACTGACCAACTCGGCTATCAGGTGCGGGAAGCAGTCGAGGTGTTGGTACAAGCCTTCGATTCCATTGACCAGGAGAGCCATCGGAAGCCATTGGAAGGCGTAGCGCCATCCACGGTGTACGATGCGGCGCTCACAGTCATGATGCGGCTGGTGTTCCTGTTTTCCGCCGAAGAGCGGGGGTTGCTGCATCTGGGCAAGCCGCTGTACGACGACAACTATGCTGTCTCAACGCTGCAGGAACAACTGCAGGAAGTCGCCGACCGGTATGGTGAGGAAGTGCTCGAACGTCGATACGATGCTTGGACGCGTCTGCTCGCGACGTTTCGTGCCGTCCATGGCGGGATCCGGCACCAAGACCTGCTCATGCAGGCTTACGGCGGCTCGCTATTTGATCCCGACCGCTATCCCTTCTTGGAGGGCCGACCTGCAGGCACTGAATGGCGTGTCACGCCTTCCAACCCGCTTGCGGTCAATAACCGGGTGGTGTTACACCTGCTCAATTCACTTCAGCGCTTGCGCACCAAGGCAGGCGGAGCAACGGCAGAAACCCGCCGTGTGTCCTTCCGTGCGCTGGGAGTTGAACAGATCGGTCATGTGTACGAAGGTCTTCTGGATCATACAGCGATGCGTGCGACCGAGTTGGTGCTCGGTATCCGCGGCAGCAGAAAGAAGGAGCCGGAGATCTCATTATCAAAACTCGAAGATCTGGTGCAGCAGGGGGAAGATAAGCTGCTAGAGCACCTGAAGGAAGAAACGGATCGCTCACTTCCGGCTTTGACCCGCGAATTACGAAATGGAGTCCCGCTTGATGAACACAAGCTGCTGGTTGCGTGTAATCACAACCAAGCACTGGTCGCTCGGGTACGTCCCTTCGCTGGTCTGATGCGCGAAGATTCCTTCGATCGCCCTTGGATAGTGCTGCCCGGCTGCATCTTCGTGACGGAAGCTGCAATGCGCCGCAATACCGGAACCCACTACACACCACCATCGCTCACGGAACCAATCGTCCGGTACACGCTGGAGCCGCTTGTATATCTCGGCCCAGCCGAAGGCCTCCCGAGGGAACAGTGGAAGCTCAAGTCACCCAGCGAGATTCTTGCCCTCAGAGTGTGCGACATGGCGATGGGCTCGGGCGCATTTCTGGTTCAAGCTTGCCGGTATCTCGCAGAGCGCCTGGCAGAAGCTTGGGAGAATGAGGAGAAAACGCATCCTGCCCAAGTGCTGGTCACGCCCGATGGTCAATTCTCGCAAGGCTCCCCCGCCGAGCGGCTGCTGCCCGCCGAGGCGGCTGAGCGCGTCTCCATCGCTCGGCGCGTAGTAGCCGATCGCTGTCTTTACGGCGTCGATATCAACGCGATGGCAGTTGAGATGGCCAAGCTCTCCATTTGGCTCACAACCGTAGATGCCAACCGGCCTTTCACCTTTCTCGACCATGCGTTCGAATGCGGTGACTCGCTGCTGTGTATTACCTCTCTGGAACAGCTGGACAACTTCAGCCTGCGACCGGCAAGGGGAAAACAGCAAGCTTTTGCCACGCTCAATTTGTGGCGCCATATCGAAGAGGCGAAGAAGAAGCGCGAGGCACTCGAAGCAGTGCCTTCGGATACTCCTGAGCAGGTTGCAGCCAAGGCCGCTTTCTTTGCCGAGGCGGAAGATGCCGTTGCCAAACTCCGTGCCGCCGCGGACGTTCTCCTGAGCGTCGAGTTGAAGGGAATGAAGAGCAAAGCTTACGAGAATGAACGTGAGCTTGCTGCCGATCACATGATGTTCTATTGGGCGCGTGGATTGGACGAACTCGAAGAATTCGCCCGCGAGCGGCTTGGCAGCCGGCAGTGCTTCCATTGGGCACTGGCCTTCCCTGAAATCGTTCAGAATGGCGGCTTCCACGCTTTCGTCGGCAACCCTCCCTTTATGGGCGGGAAGAGGATTTCTGGCGCATTTTCCGAGGAATACAGATCCGTGATCGTTGACTCCTGTGCTGACAGTCGAAAGGGGAATGCAGACTTAAGCTGCTATTTTCTACTTCGAGCATTCAATTGCCTAAGGAGTGGACTAGGTTATGTTGGACTGATTGCGACGGGTACCATATCTCAAGGTGAGACACGCCAAGTTGGATTAGCTCATATTGTGAATTCTGGAAGTTCGATATACAGAGCTATTAAGAGTACACCATGGCCTGGCGATGCCAGTCTCTCTGTTGCCGTGGTGTGGATACATAACGGAAGTTGGAAGGGACGCTGCGTACTAGATAGCTACGATGTCGAGGTAATAACTTCATCACTTGAGGAGAAAGGTTCGGTATCAGGAGAGCCCTTTCGATTATTAGAGAACGCGAATCAAGCATTCCAAGGCTCAAATCAGCGGGGAATGGGCTTTGTATTGGATGACGCTACCGCTGCAAAGATGCTGTCGAACGCACAAAACAGAGCTATCATTTATCGCTTCCTAAGCGGTGACGACATACTATCGTCGGCAGATATTCAGCCTCAACGCTGGATCATCAATTTCTTCGACTGGCCGGAAGAAGTTGCGTCTCAATACTTAGAGCCCTTCGATAGAGTACGTACTCAGGTCCTTCCGGAGCGAAACAAGATCAGTGATAGAAGAAAGAGAGCATTGTTAACTAAATACTTCTGGAAGTATGATTCTCAAGCAAAAGAAATGTACAAGAAGCTCGCTGGATTGAATCGTTATCTGGTTCATCCATTTACGAGCAAGCACCATGTCTTTGAATTCTTTGACCCCGGGATAGTTGTCGGCCATACGGCAACAGTAGTAGCTCGAGAATCACTCGCTGACTTTGCTGTGCTTCAGAGCGAGCTCCATTGGGTATGGGCTTTGGAATACGGAAACAAGTTAGATACACGCCCTCAATACAGTCCAAGAGACTGCTTTGAGACCTTTCCGTTCCCTCGAAAGGAATTGCAGAACCTCGAGAGAGTTGGTGCAGCTTATCGAGACCAGAGGAATCGTCTACTGCGGGAAACTCAATCGGGAGCGAGGGCTCTCTACAACGATCTCCATGACGCCTCAAAACGCGAGCCCGAGATTCTCCGGATGCGTCAGGTTCGAGTAGAAATGGATTACGCAGTCTTGTCAGCCTATGGTTGGCAGAACATCGACCTTGGCTACGGCTTCAATGAAACCAAGCAAGGAATCCGTTTTACCTTTTCAGATGCTGCCCGCCGCAAAGTGCTCGAGAGCCTACTTGCCCTGAACCATCAGCGCCACGCTGAAGAGTTGGTTGCCCCATCGGCCCGAGCAGCTGCTGCCCCTCCCAAACCTGACCGCAAGAGGAAAGAAGTAAGTGCGCAAACTGCCATGACTTTTGAAACGGAGTAGGCATGACTACAACAACTGTGGCGCTCAGCGCGCCAGTACTGGTGGCGAAAAGTCCATGTGAGTTACGCGACGAGCTTACCGACAAGGTAGTGCGCGATCTACTGGGCCCAGCTGGCGGCCCGGACGAGGAACTGAGTCAGCGCGAGGATCACGTCTACCAACGTTATCTCGTCGGTATGCTGGCCCCTCAAGGCCATGAGATCGCCGGTGGCGAGTTGGACGAACTGGCTGCAAGCGATGGCGAAGACAGCGAAGATGGCGCGACGGAATCAGGTGTGCCTGCGGGTGGCACCTACTTCCCATCCTCAATGGGGTTGAGCTTCGTGGTCGATATGGATCAGCCGCAGATCATGATCGATGCCGAATGGGGCCAGTATCTCCGCTCTAAGAGCGACACTCAGATGCAAACAGATGGGAAACCGGCGAACGTTTGGAAGCGGACCCCAGTTGTTGCGCCACCACTTGCCCTCGACCTGCAGGATGGCACTATCAAGCCCACCGTTCTACACGCAGAGCATCCGCTCGTGCAGTTGCAGGGCCGCATGCGGCTGACTGCAGATGGCTGGGTAGTGACACTGTTCATGGTTAACCATCAACAGGAGCGCACGCGGCGCAACGAGCCGAAGGATGAAGTGTGGGTCTTCCAACCCAAGCTGCGGGTGCGCGGCACCGAGCACGACCCGATCTTTGTGCAACGCAAGAATGCCAAGTTAGACCTCTCCCGGATGGACCCTCTGACCCGGGAAGAGACGGAAACATTGGAGATGCTGTACCGCCACAATCGTGAGTTTGCTGTGGGCCATGGCATTTCGATTCACTCCACGTTGCCTGAGGCATTGGCTGAGCGAGCCATGCAGGTGGAAACAGAGTGGGTGCCGAGATTCGAGGTACCACAGCAAACCTCACGCTCGCCCGAGGACGACCAGAATCTCGCGGGCGTGGTGATGGACATGAAAGAACTCTGGGAGTTGCCAAAGCCAGCTCTGATCGAGAGTCTCCGGCACGTCGAGAAGGCCTACTCGGTGTGGATCGATTTGGAAGCTGCCAAGCTCACGAATCCCGCGGAACGGTTAGCAGGACATCCGGAGGCGGTCCAGAGAGCAGTGCAGAGCTGCACTCGGGCGCTGGAACGTATCAAGGCCGGCATCGATCTGATTGAGAGCGATCCGTTAGCGGAGGAAGCTTTCCGCTTTGCCAACCGAGCCATGTGGCAGCAGCGTATTCATTCCACGTTCGCGCGCAAGGTGCGCAAGAAGGAAATGAAGATCGAGGACGGTCTGACGAGCCTGGACGTGCCCGAGAATCGGAGCTGGCGTCTGTTTCAGATCGCTTTTCTGCTTCTCAACCTACCCCCGTTGACCGACCTGCATCACCATGACCGCAGCCATGAAACCGAAGCGGTAGCTGATCTGTTATGGTTCGCGACGGCCGGCGGCAAGACCGAGGCTTACCTGGGACTGACGGCATACACGCTTGCATTGAGGCGCCTGCAGGGGGTGGTTGAAGGCCGACGTGGGGATCACGGTGTCGCCGTATTGATGCGCTACACTTTGCGACTACTCACGTTGCAGCAGTTCCAGCGCGCAGCTGCACTGATCTGCTCCTGCGAAACGATCAGGCGCTCCGATACTGCCAAATGGGGCGAAACACCCTTTCGTCTGGGGCTATGGGTCGGTGGCAAGACGACGCCGAACAGCTTGAGTGGGGCGGTGAAAGCCCTGCAGCAGTCGAACCTTGGAGGGCGACCGTCTCAAACCGGCAGCCCTATACAGATCACTTCCTGTCCCTGGTGCGGCAGTGAGATCAAGGAACAGCACCTCAAGGTGTATGAAGCTCCCGGCGACATCGGCCGCTGCGTTACCTACTGTGGCGACAATCTTGGTCGCTGCGAGTTCACTGAAGCTAAGGCGCCCAAAGAGGGTCTCCCTGCGATGGTCGTGGACGAGGAGATTTACCGCCGGCCGCCATCGCTGCTGATCGCTACCGTCGACAAATTCGCGCAGATGCCTTGGAATGGCATGACTCAAATGCTGTTCGGCAAGGTGACGGAGGTGTGCGACCGCCACGGTTTTCTATCGCCGGAGGTGGAGGACGCTCATCGACATCCAGCACGCAACGGCCTACCCGCTGTGAAGAACCGGCCCCACAAGTTCCTTCGTCCGCCAGACCTCATCATTCAAGATGAGCTGCACCTGATCAGCGGGCCTCTTGGTTCGATGGTGGCCCTGTACGAAGCGGCGATTGACGAGTTGTGCTCTTGGATGGTTGACGGAAAGAAAGTGCGTCCCAAGGTTGTGGCGTCCACGGCAACGATCCGTCGAGCTCCGGACCAAGTGCAAAAGCTGTTCGTGCGCAAACTGGAGGTCTTCCCGCCCCAAGGCACAAGCATCAAGGACAGCTTCTTCGCCATCCAGCGTCCGACCGGATCGCAATACCCGGGACGGCGGTACCTGGGGATCTGCGCTTTCGGGCGCCGATACCCCGTCGCCATGATTCGAAGCTATGTGGCGCATATGGCCGCGGCTCAGGTTCTGTACGACAAATACGATCGGCTAGCCGATCCGTACATGACACTCGCCGGATACTTCAATTCGATACGTGAATTGGCGGGTACACGGCGCTTGGTCGAGGACGATATCCGTGCCCGCCTGCGTGACGCGGATGAACGCGGCTTAGCGAAGCGAAGGGTCCGCGCCCTAGAAGAACTGACCTCGCGGAAATCAGGCACGGACATTCCTAAGATCCTGGAGCGTCTGGAAGCGGTCTTCGACAAATCACTGGAAGCTCAGCGTAAAGCGGAACGAAACGCGGGACAGAAGCCGTCGTCCTCGGTCCCGTACGACGTTATCCTCGCGACGAACATGATCTCGGTCGGAGTGGATATTGATCGCCTCGGAGTAATGGTCGTTGCGGGCCAGCCAAAGAACACCTCCGAGTACATCCAGGCCACCAGCCGTGTAGGCAGGTCTGCTGATGGTCCGGGACTCGTTTGCACAGTCTTCAATTGGGCTCGTCCGCGGGATCTGTCGCACTACGAGCGCTTCGAACACTATCACGAGACGTTCTTCAAGCACGTTGAGGCATTGTCTGTAACGCCGTTCTCCGCGAGAGCGCTGGACCGCGGACTTTCCGGTGTGATGGTCAGCTTGATCCGACTCATCGACGATCACCTCAATGCGAATCTCAAGGCCGGGAAGGTTCTCGACACCGACCCGGTTTGGACCGAAGTGTTCGAGATGCTCATTAAGCGAGGCGAGAACGCCACCCATGACGCGCTCGTCAGAGAGCGAGTGAAAGACATGCTGCACCTTCGCCGTGATGAGTGGCTCCAACGAGTTCATAACCAGAAGGACCATACGCTGGGCTACAAGCCTGAAGGTGGTTCAACCGTTGGCCTGCTGCAACAGGCTGGCGAAGGTCATTGGGCAATGTTCACATGCCTGAACTCTTTGCGGGATGTGGAAGGCACGGTCGATCTCGTGCTTGACTCCCGATCTACCGGATTGCGCGCTGATTAAGGACACACGATGAATGAACTTGGAGAACTTCGTCCCAGCCAGCTGATCTTCACATTTGGTGTGGGATCTCTTGTTGACCTGCCCAACATGTCAGCAATGGTAATGGGTTTAGATGATTGGGACACTCGCTATTGCCAGGAGATTGAGGAAGATCGGTTAGTCGCTGCGATCCAGAAGCGACTTGGGCCGCAACTTACGAAGCTTTATCTACCGCCGATCAAACTGGATGGGATGGATAGGGATCCGGCAGCGCCGGCAGTGGGCGTTCCGGTCGTGCCGTTTCCCCGATGGTTACGGTGCTCTCTCTGCGACACGATGGCAACAGTTGAATCGGGGGTTTTCAAGCTGATACAGGACATGTACCGCCCAGACAGGACCGAGTTCGTTCACCAAGGGTGCCTCAAAAGCCAGGGAGGCAGATCGCCTTCAGGACTGCCTGTCCGATTCCTAATTGCATGCCGAGAGGGGCACCTGACCGATTTCCCCTGGTTGGAGTTCGTCCACAAGGGGAAGGTACCTTGTCATGGTGCACAACTTACGCTAAGAGAGTATGGATCGTCCGGCGATGCTTCTGACATCGTTGTGGAGTGCCACAGCGGTTGTGGCAGCAATCGTCGTATGGCAGATGCTTTTGACTCTGATACTCCATTCAAGTGCCGTCGTCACCATCCTCACCTTCGCCTCATCGAGCATGAGTGCAAGGAGGACGCGCGGACGATCTTGCTGGGCGCATCCAACAGTTGGTTCCCGACAGCGCTTTCCGCGCTGTCCATCCCGCGAGCAGTTGATAAGCTCAGCAAGCACATAGAAGCGCAGTGGGCGGAGCTCAAGGACACGGATGATCTCGATGAGCTACAGGTACTTCGCAAGAAACCTAGCAAGTTCCAATCTCTGATCCCGCTCTTCTCTGAATACACCAACGATGAGATCTGGACCGCCATTGAGGCGAAGCGCTCGGGATTGAAGAAGACCAGTACACCACCAGAGGATCTGAAACTGCCGGAATGGCAGGTGTTCTCGAACCCAGAAGGCGCAACAGAGAACCACGATTTCAAGTTGAAGCGTGTAGCGCCCCCCAAGGGCTTTGAAGCTTTGCTGGACAACACTGTGCTGGTCGAGCGGATCCGTGAGGTTCGTGCTCTCATGGGGTTCACCCGGATCGAATCGAATGCCGACTTTGCCGAGGCAACGGCAAATAGTGAGGGGCGACTAACCAAGCTGAGTCGGGAGAGCCCGAAATGGCTGCCGGCTTCGGAGGTTCGGGGAGAAGGCATCTTCGTGCGGGTTCGAGAAGAGGCGTTGCTGAGTTGGCAGGATAGGCCCGAAGTTCAACAGCTACAGACCCAGTTTCTTGAGTCACACAAATCTTGGCGAACACTCCGGAAACTCCAGCCCGCCAACGAACATTTCCCGGGAATACGACTGATCCTGCTGCACTCCGTTGCACATGCGTTGATGCGGCAGATCGTGCTGGATTGTGGCTACTCCGCGGCCAGCATTCGTGAGCGACTCTACTCTCGGCAAGCAGGAGATCCGGGCGGCCCAATGTCTGGAATCCTTCTCTACACGGCTGCGCCGGATAGCGAAGGTACTCTGGGCGGCTTGGTCGAGTTAGGGGACCCCATCACGCTGGGACGCCACTTCCAGCAAGCCCTCGAGAGTATGCGTCTTTGTGCATCTGATCCGCTGTGCGCCGAGCATAGGCCAGACATCTTGGGAAGAACCATCCAGGGCGCTTGCTGTCACGCTTGCTTGTTCGCTCCCGAAACTTCCTGCGAACGGGGCAATCGGTACCTGGATCGCTCGGTGCTCGTCAACACGTTTGCAGCCGGGGGAACAGCATTCTTCGACTGAGCCATGGAACAACGACTTGCAGCGTACATAGGCGAAATCATCAGGCGTGCACCCTCTGCATTGCTAAAAGAAACTTGCATGCGGTTACGCAGTTTTCCGCCATCGTCGAAAGCAGACTTCGTCAAGAAAAGCATGCCAGCTACAGCCAATGCTGATCTGGCGGCACTGCTCCGCGAACTTGTTAACGCAGCTGCCGGAGAAGTCAGTTGGGATGCGCTTGGATTTGGTTTGGAATCTGCCTTTGGTGTATACACCCACGAACGAGAAACTCGGCAGATTGAAATGTTGTGGTCGGGGCCACCGCCCTCCGGTCACTTGTCGGCAAGGCGCATTGATCAGGCGCTCTACGACCTGATCTCCAACGCTGAGAAGGAAATCCTGCTGGTGACCTTTGCAGCGACTAAAGTTGAGCACCTGACAGCTGCTTTGATGAAGGCAGCCATACGTGGCGTAAAGATTCGCTTGATACTCGAATTCGCCGAAGCTTCGGAAGGGCAGCTCACCTTCGATGCTCTGAAGGCCTTCCCTTCTGCGCTGGCACAAGCTTCCGAGGTCTACTATTGGCCGATCGAGAAGCGTGAACGTAACCAAGCAGGCAAGCCGGGTAAGCTCCATGCAAAGCTTGCCGTCGTGGATGACGTAGTTCTGGTGTCGAGCGCCAACTTGACCGATGACGCATTCAGCCGAAATCTTGAGCTTGGGGTGAGGCTGGTCGACGCAGAAGTTGTTCGATGGGCCAAACACCACTTCGGATCCTTGATCAATGATTCGACATTGATGCGCGTTTACAGCTGAAACGGCTGGTTGACGATCCTCAACCGGAAGATGAAACCAATTAAACTCTGAATAGATGGCAGCAGGTTAATCCCGATGGCACCTAACACTAAAGATTACGGGCACGTGTCTGGAGCGAGCGAGTAGTCTGTCAGAACCATATGGATTCCCCGAATCTTGAGAAGTTCAGCTCTTGGAGTGATTGGGACAGCTTTCACCGGATCTATGAGAGATTCAACGAAGAAGCGCATACGTTGATCCTTTGGCCACTAGACGCGGCCATCACACACCTGACAGAAGAGGCTAAGGCTGAAGATGAGAAGCTCGAGCCGCGTCTTTCCAGCGTGACTGGAGAAGAGCGTGAGTGGCTGGGCGAGCAACAGGAAAGGAACTGGCAATACGTGCCGGACCAGGAGCGATTTCTTCGGAACATGGCCCTGGTTGGGCTATTGTCTCGACTCATCTACACGTTACGCGATATGTCTCGACAGTCGGAGCTGATAGCTCCCCGAAGAGGAAGGTACGAAGGCAGTGGGGAGTTAGCACAGCTCTGGGAAGAGTTCAGAGTACGATTCGGTCTCGACTTCTCACCCTACGACCAACATATCGCGTTCCTCGATCGGCTGCGGCTAGTGCGAAATCAAATCGTGCATGACGGCGGCGAAGCCAACACACCCAAGCCGCTTGCTCAGTGCTCTATCAAGCCGGATGGTACGTTCGACATGTACGACACGGCCTTTTCAGACAGGTTCCCAGAATTCGTTGAGGGTAGCTCATTTTCGGCCCAGGTGGTCGTCAAGCAAGAGCACCTGGATCAAGGTATCGAGTATTCGATCGAGATAGTGAGATGGATCTCTGAGCAGCTTCGCGCCAAGGAGATTGAATCGGAACGACAGTCGTAATCTGCGGAGGTTGGCTTCTCCCATCCTCGGCGATGAGAAGCCTAACTAGATGAGCAGAGCTCACAGACTCGAGCGCAGCCTGTCAGCTCCATCGCTAACCATGGACTAGAATGGGAAACTCCTTGCCCCAGAACTATCGGTTCAACTCAGAAGACAAAGCGGTAGTCTTTGAAGTCGAGAGACTGATCCGAAGGCTGATCTTTTCAGGCAGGCTCCGGCCAGCAGAGATCGTTAGCGTAGCCAAGGTATTGCATGTGCTGGTGAACCTTCCCAGGGTGAATGAGAACGTCTCCGTCTCTGTGGAGCTAAGGGCCAAGCAGGACGGGCAGGGGCGTTTTAAATGCATCTGTTTCTCGGTAAGTAATGAGCTCCATCTGGAATGTGAGACAGAGGACGGGCTCATGACATTGGAATGGGACGCGTATCCGGGACGACGAACCGAGCGCGGTGATTATTGGGAGACCGAATGGTCGGACCACTTCTATCGGTCGAATGATCCTCTTGCCCTCAATTTGGAACAATGTGTGATCACAGTGGAAGACGAAGAGAATCCGCTGCTCTGGGACCGCGCTGATCCCGATCAGGAGGAACAAACATTCCCGGACACCACTCCCGGAGGCATTTCAAACGAGTAGTCTTAACGCCTCAAGGGCGACCGACAAGATCGATCGTCTGCAGGGCGATATCGAGCGAGGCGATCGAATACAGTGGGACCGCTGCCACAACGATGCTCTGGATGGTTGCACGTTTGGGCGAGACGGCGAGAGCCTTCCCGTAGCATCGATCCTCGTTCCAATCGAGAAATGCAGACCATGGATCCCAACTCCGCTGTAGCTCTTCCTGTCGATCTGGAGTCGCAGGGTCATACCCCACGTTTGCCACCACAAACAATGGCTCTTCAAACCTGTTGGTCGGGTGGTCGTGGATGCATATGTTCACACCGAGCACCCTGTGGTTTGCAACCTTGGACGCGTAGAGCCGAAACAGCCATTGCGAAATGTACAGTTTGCTCGCGTTTATGCTAGTGCTTAGCCCGGTCGTCACGAGATTTCCGAGCAGCGGTCTCAGCTCATTAAGCGCCCTGTCCAGGTCATGAAACAACCGAATGCAATCCGATTGCATATCGAGCACAACTCTAATCGCGATGCCAACTTGCTTTCCATGGTCAAGCTCCATAGAACCTTCCTATCTTGTGCTCAAGAGTGAGCGTCTTCGTCGGCGCGAGGAAATAGCGTCTTCCATAGAAGCAGCCAGAAGCCCGCGGAAGAGCGGATGATAACCCAAATCCCTGGAAGGCTTCAAAGTCTCTGATCCGCAGGAACGCTGCGAGTTCCTGCAGGAGAAAACTCTTGTTTGAATTCGCATCCGCGACCGCCAGCACGTCCTGCCATTGGAGGCCAAAGATCCGATCGACTGCATTGTGCTTCCCGCTTGCAGTCGCTAAGCGGACGCTCTCCTTGATTTCATCGTGCGCAAAGTTCCTGGTGAGGTATACGAGGATGCGGTTGTCTGCAGATGGGCTCCAAAACGGAAGGGCTGCGGCCTCGTCCAGCAAATCCAAATACCTCTTGAGCTGGTCATCTGAGCCGGTGCCGCTTTTGCCTGAATCCAGCTTCACTTCCACGACAACGACCAGTGGATCCTGATTTCCGCCTGCAAACCGAAGGATCAGGTCAGGCTCACCGTATTTGCCGCAAGTCCTCCAGAAGAGAACGTCCAGACTCGAATATCGGCTGATCGTATTGCCGGTCTCTTGAACGTGTAACTCCAACGATTTGGAATCGGTACGCGTAGAAGCTGCGCGCTTGAATAAATCTGTCCAAAACACCTGAGGAGGGACGTGGCGAAGATGGCCAAAGACCGCGGAGGTCAGGAGATCTTCCTGCCCTTCGAGCTCACCGAATCGCTTACCATGTATCTCGGCCAGCAGCATGGGGTAGTGACTTCGACCTTAACACTGCGGGGGGCTTTTGGCCGAGCAGCCGGTAAACTCGGCGATCATCCACCTCGTACGTCCGAAGCGTCGCAGCCGAAAGGCCGCTCTAGGTTTTGCCGGACTCGGCCCAAATCCAGGCTGCTAAGTAGGGCGAGATCAACCTTGGCTTGACTCCATCGGCCAAGAGCACCTCTTTCACCCAATAAGACGTGATCTTGATGGGATTA
>Ga0157378_10004169_pt1 | contig 12763 bp, 10 predicted proteins | sample M65metaG_FD_115309 | JGI IMG/M metagenome (GOLD analysis project Ga0157378, IMG submission 115309) | Miscanthus rhizosphere microbial communities from Kellogg Biological Station, Michigan, USA - M6-5 metaG | ecosystem: Host-associated > Plants > Roots > Rhizosphere > Soil | place: USA: Michigan...
CGTTGATCAGATCCGGGTCGACGCTGGTCGTGTTGTTTCCCAACGGCAGCAGGTACTGGCCCGCCCCGGGCTGACCATCGGGGATCTGCTTCAAAGACGGCGGCGCCGGAGAGCCAGGTGCGCGAGGCAGCGTCGGGTTGCAATCGACGAACTTCTCGCCGATCAGCGACTGGGGGCGGATTTCACAGCTGGCGTCCTGACGAAAGTCCTGGAAACCGGCGTCGGCGATTTCCATCGTGATGATCGCTTTGCCGGGCACGGCGACCAGCTTGCCGTGGCGATACGCCACCGGTTCGCCCGGCTGCGAGACGCTGACCGAGTTGATCGTGCCGACGTTGGCGCCGGCGATCCGGACCTGCTCGCCGTGGACCATGAAGCCGCCGTTGTCGAAGACGGCGCGGACGACGTAGCTGCTGCTGCTGCCACCACCGGAGACCAGCAGCACGACGACGACGATTGCCGCGACCAGCCCCAGAACTATCAGCGCTCGCCTGATCATCGGCCAGGAGGCCCGTCGTCGGGGTTGCATTCGGAGGAGCCGATGCCGCCGGTCCAGGGCGGATCGGCGAACGGGTTGGAGTGGTCGGCAGCGGCCTGGGTCGCGCCGCCCGGGCAATGGCGCCGCACCGGCGGAGCCGAGCCGAAGGGCTCGTACTGCTGGGCCTTGGTGATCGGTTCAAGCACCCCGCTCGAGCTGTTGTAGGCGAAGAGGTTCTGGCCCGCGAAGGAGGCGCGGATGTAATGGCCGTTGCCGTCGTAGTACCCGGCCACCGAACCCAGCTTGCCGAGCGCGTTGACGAGGTCTGGGGCGTAGGCGCGGAAGAAGCGCAGGTTCGGCAGGAATGCTTCCGAAGCCGCCTCTGAGTTCGGGAAGGCCTTCGAAGCCCGTTCCTGGACCGTCGGCAGCACCTGCAGCAGTTCGGCAAGGTCGTTGCCGTGGCCCGGACGCGCGACGGAGAGGCGCAGGTCGTGGAAGAAGGGCTTCAGTTTCGCCAGGATCGGACGCAGTTCGGCGAGGAACGGGGCGAGGTTCTTGGTCGCCGGCTTGGCGGTATCGACCAGCGGTTCGAGGTCGTCGAGGGCGGCGCGCAGGTTGACGAAGGTGGTGTTGCTCTGGCGCAGGACCGGCGGCAACTCGCGCAGCGACTGGTCAAGAGCGACGTTCTGGGAGGCGATCGCTCCGAACGCGGTATTGGCGTGGGAAACGGCGTCGGAGAGTTGGGTCCCACGCTGAGAGACCGCGGTCGAAAGCTTCGTCGAGCTGATGATGAAGCGTTCGAGGATCTGCTGGTCGGCGTTCAGCGCGTTGAAAAGGGCGGTGGTCCGGTTGAGCCCTGGACCGAGGTACTTGTAGGCCTTCTGCCCCGCTTCGCCCTGATATTCGAACGTTTTCGCCTGTCCTTTGATGAAGTCGCTCAGCCCCTTGCGGACGCCGGGCGGAAAGGTGTTGAAGAGCTGGTCGATGTCGACCGGGGTCGTGGTCGTGCCGAGGCCGAGGGTGGCGCCTTCGTCGAGGGAGGGGCTGCTGTTGGGGCCGGGGCTGATCGAGACGTAGTGGTTGGCGACGCCGGACAGGGAGGTGGCGCGGATCACCGCGGTCGTGCCCTCGTGCAGCTGCTGGTCGACTTCGACCTTGACTTCGGCGAGGTTGTCATCGCTGAGTTCGATGCTTTCGACCGAGCCGACCGGGGAGCCGCCGATCATCACCTGGTTGTCCGGGACCAGCTGGCCGGCGTTCTGGAAGACGAAGGTGTATTGGTGGCCGCCGCTGCTGTTGAAGTAGACGATCGCCAGCACGATTACCACCGCCGCGAGGGCCACGATCGCCGCAATTCGGGCTGGGGAAGTCCCTCGGCTCGTAGCCGAGCTTTTCTCCTCGCCTTGCGAATTAGCAGCCACGGGTCGTCACAACTCGTTCCCCGGCCCTCCGACCCGGTGGAACGGGCGCGGGAATCGTATCCGAGCGACCTGCCGGCATTCGCCTGCTCAGTGGGGACTTAACTGGAATTCAACGCGCTCCCGCAGACCCCTGCCGGGCCAAAATCGGCCCATCAGACGTTTACCTTCGGGACCAGGCGCTGCAGCACCTTCGGGAACCACCAGACCCGGTCGCCGAGCAGCAGCATCAGCGCCGGCAGCAGCACGATCCGCACCACCGTGGCGTCGAGCAGGACGGCGATGGTAAGGCCGACGCCGAGCTGGCTGACGGTCGCGATCGGCGCCCCGGCGAAGGCGATGAAGACGGCCATCATGATCGCGGCGGCGCCGGTGATCACCCGCGCCGTCTTGTCGAGGCCGAATTCGATCGCACCGGCGTTGTCGCCGTGCTCCTCGTGGTGCTCGCGCATCCGCACCAGTAGGAAGACCGCGTAGTCGATCGAGAGCCCGAAGACGATTCCGAAGATCATCACCGCGCCGACCGCGTTGACATGTTCGTGACCGCCCAGCGGGAAGTCTTCCGGCAGGTACGAAAGCGCCGTGAGGACACCGAAGGCGACCGCGACGGTGGCGAGGTTGAGCCCGACCGCGATCGCCGCCAACGGCAGCGCCCGCAGCAGCAGGACGAGGACGAGGAAGGTCGCCAGGGTGATCGCGGCGACGATCGTCGGGATCTTTTCGTGGGTGATCCGGCTGTAGTCGTTGAGAACGGCGGCGCCGCCGGCGACGCCGGTCTCGAGGCCCGAGTCCGAGGCAAGCTGGGCCGTCATCGTGTTCAGTTTTTCGTTCAGCTTCGTCGACCCATCGGTGTTGAAGGAGTAGCGCGAGATGACCAGGATCGAGGCCGCCTGGCCGCCGCGATCGAGATCGATCGTGTTGCTGACCGCTTCGCGCGCCTTCGGCGGCGCCCCGTCGAGCGCCGAGAGGACGAAGTAGCCCGAGTTGAAGAGGTTGGGCGAGCCGCGGCTGACTTTTTCCGTTTGACGTTCGATCCGCTTGTGGCCCTGCAGCACCTGGACGCTCGCCTTGGCGAGCCGGGTCTGCAGCGGCGCCGACTGCTGGAAGCCTTCGGCGAGGGCTTGCTGCAGCGCTTCGTTGCCGCCGGTCAGGCGTTCGATCCCGGCGACCAGCTTGGTGGCGCCGCCCTCGAGGCGGGTTATGCCGCTGCCGAGAGTGCTTTCCGCCCGCTTCATCAGCGTCTTGATCCCGGAGGCCAGCTTCTGGTTGCCCTGCTTGAGGCGCCGCATCCCGTTTTCGAGTTTTCGCGCCGACCTGACCAGCTTGTTGACGCCGGTGTAGGTGCTCCTCGCCCAATCGGCAGCCCGCTTCGCTTCTTTGGCTTCTTCCCCGAGCCTGGTCTCCATCGCTTCCAGTTCGGCGACCATGCCGGTGTATTCGGGCGCGTAGGCGCCGCCGCCGACCGGATCGGTTCCGGTCAGCGCCGCGGTCGCCGAGCGCACCGCGTTCAGCGTCGCTTCGTAGTTGGGGTCGCTCTTGCCGACCGTCATGCCCTGCAGCTGCGCCAGCGCCGAGTTGAGCTGCTCGTTGACGGTCTTGGCCGGTCCCAACAGCTTCGGGATCGTCGTCGTCGCTTCGTGTTCGAGCGTGTGCTGGACCTTGCGCGCGGTCCGCAGCCCGTTGACTTTGATGTTGGCGCCGCCGAGAGCCTGGATGCCGAAGCGCAGCTGCAGCATCCCGGTCACCGCCAGCCCCTGGCCCTTGACCAGCTTGTCCGCCCCCTTGGAGATCGTGTCGAGGGCGCCGACCGCTCGATCGCTGCCGGCCGCTGCTCGTCCCAGCCCCTTGGCGATCAGTTCGGCGCCTTCGCCGGCCCGGCCCGAACCCTCGGCGAGCAGGCCGGCGCCCTCGCTCGCTTCCGACAGCCCGTCCCGCAGCTGGCCGACGCCCCCGGCCGCGACGTTGAGCCCACGGCCGAGGCGGGTCAACTGTTTGATCGTGCCGATGTTCCCGTTAGAAGTGAGGAAGCTATTGCCGAGGTTCTGCAGCGGCTGCACCTGCTTGGTCGCCGCGGCCGGCCCGATCACGGTCCGCACGCCCGGTAGCGCCGCGAGCTTCTTCTCGAAGTCTGAGAGGGCGGCCAGGTCGGTGGAGCCGGTGATCGGGCCTCGGTCGTTGACGGCGATGACCTGGAACGGGGCTTCCCAGCCGCGGCCGAAGAGGTTGCCGAGCAGTTCGAATTCGTGCCGGGCCTGGCTGTCCTTGGGAAGTTCTTCCGGGCTCGGAGCCGAGGTTTTCAGGGCCAGCGCCGGCGCCGCGAGGACGAGGACGATGCCGCCGATCAGAGCCGCCACGGCCGCCGGACGTTTGAGCGCCGCGGTGACGAAGGTCATCAGCAGCGAGCGCTTGTCGGGATCGGCCGCGCCGCCGATTCGCCAGCGGTCGATGTTGGTGCCGATCAGCAGCAGCAGAGGCGGGCCGACCAGGGTGGCGGCGCTGACGCTCAGCACCACCACCATCGCCACGGTCCCCGCCAGCGAGGCGAGCAGCGATCCGGGCACGATGAAGACGGCGACGATCATCGAGAGCAGCAGGGTGCTGCCGGCGAAGGTCACCGTGCGACCGGCGTGGCGCCGGGTCGCCCAGGCCGCCTCCATCGGCTCCGATCCGCTCGCTAACTCCTCGCGGTAGCGCGAGACCATCAGCAGCGCGTAGTCGACGCCGAGGGCGAGGCCCATCATCGTGCAGACCGTCAGCGCGAAGGCATCGACGCTGAACCAGCTGGCGCCGAAATGCAGCAGGCCCCGCGAGGCGAAGACGGTGAGGATCCCGAATCCCATCGGGATCGACGCCGCCACCGGCGATCGGAAGACGAGCAGCAGCACGATCAGCAGGATCGGCAGGGCGATCAACTCGCCCTGCTCGCTGGCGGCGATCGACTCCTCCTGGATCGCGCGGGAAAGCGTCGCGTAGGCGGCGGTGCTGGCGTGGACCGGCGGCTGGACCTTTTCTTCGAGGACCCGTTCGATCCGCGGCACGACGTCTTTGACAGCTTGGTCGACGCCAACGTGGAAGTCGGCGAGGATCAGCGCCTTGCGGGGATTCGGGCGCAGGCGCTGGACCGAGCCCCGGTCCCAGGGCGAGAGCGTCGTCACCTTCGGGTCCTCGCGCAGGGCGCGGACCACTTCCGGTCCCTGTTCTTCCAGCATGGCCGCCGGGCCGCGCAGGAGGATCGCGAAGGGAGCGGAGTCGCCGAAGTGGTCTTCGACCAGCTTGTTCGCTCGCGCCGACTCGGTGCCGCCGATCGTCAGCGTCGTCGGTTTCAGCTTGTCTTCGACGCCGGCGCCGATGATGCCGAGGGTGGCGACGATCACGGCAGCGATCAGCAGCACCGCCTTTGGGTGGCGCAGCGTCAGCGGTGGGCGACGTGCCGAGTCCGGAACCTCCGGATCCGGCCGTCCCCTGCTCCTCCTCCGAAGCACGCTTGGTAGTTTGCCGTTCTGGGAACCCGGAGGAGCGAACGGTTGCGGAAGAGTTTGTTAAGAACCTTTGTGTCTCTTACTGCGTTGGCTCTCGTCTTCGCTGCTTCGGCCTTCGCGCTGAAGCTCGAGGCCGGCAACATCGTGGTCGAAACCGATGGCGGCTTCACGCCGACGAAGCTGCCGCGCCACGAGTTCGCGCCGATCCGGCTGCACGGCTACGGAAAGATCTCGACCGTCGACGGCGGGCCCCCTCCGATCCTCAAACAGCTGATCATCTGGTTCGATCGCAACGGCAAGGTGGAGACTCGGGGGCTGCCGGTCTGCCCGATGCGGAAGCTGGTCGCGACGACGCCCAGCCGCGCTCGCAAGAACTGCCCGGACTCGATCGTCGGCGAAGGCACCGGCAAGGCCGTCGTCAACTTCCCGGAACAGGCGCCGATCCCGGCCTCCTCGCCGATCACGATCTTCAACGCGCCGCCCAAGCACGGCAACCCGACCGTCTACGCCCACGCCTACACGACCGTTGGCGGCCCCTCCACCTACATCGTCCAGGTCGAGATCCAGAAGGTGAACGACGGGCGCTACGGCTTCAAGACCGTCGCCAACATCCCCAAGATCGTCAACGGCTACGGCACGCCGATCTACGGCGAGCTGACGATCGGCAAAACATGGCAGTACAAGGGGAAGACCCTCAGCTACGCGAATGCCAGCTGCCCCGACGGGCACCTGCAGGCGAAAGCCCGCCTGAGCTTCGGCGACGGCAGTCAGCTGGAAGGCACCTTCCTCAAACCGTGCACGCCGATCGGGTAGCCCGGCGGGCGGGCGCGCTAGCCTGCTGCTGGGAGGGATGACGATGCGAGGGACTTTTTTCAAAGCGGTGGTGGCACTCGGCCTGCTCGGGCTGGTCGTCGCCGGCGTCGCCCAGGCGCTGAAGATCGAAATCGGCAAGACCGTGGTCAGCGCCACCGCGACGGTCGAACCGCGAGCGCTGCCGGCGAAGACGAACGCCCCGGTCAACGTCCAGAGCGTCACCCGGATCGGCACCGTCGACGGCTCGACGCCGCCGACCCTGAAGGAACTGGTCTTCCAGTTCGACGGCAACGGCGCCGTCGACACCAAGGGCCTGCCCGTCTGCACGATGGCCAAGCTGGCGGAAGCGACCCCGCCGGAAGCACGCAAGCGCTGTGCGGGTGCGATCGTCGGCGAAGGGACCGGCAAGGCGGTGGTGACGATGCCGGGGAAGCCGGCCCAGCGGATCAGCTCGCCGCTGACCCTCTTCAACGCTCCTCCCCAGGGCGGCCGGCCGAGCCTGATCGTCCACGCCTATGAGACGGTGCCGGTGCCCAGGGCGGTGCTCGTCCCCTTCACGGTCGAACGGATCCACAAAGGCCGTTACGGCTATCAGGTGAAGATCGCCGTGCCGCCGATCGCCGAAGGCTTCGGCGCCGCCACCCTCGCCGAAGCGACGATCGGCAAGACCTGGAAGCGCGGCGGCAAGGAGGTCGGCTACGCCAGCGCTCACTGCAGCGGCGGCCGCCTGCAGGTGCACGGCACGATCAGCTTCACCGACGGCAGCTTCTTCCCGGGGACGCTGACCTCGCCATGTCACGTCTCCGGCTGACAAGCGCCGCCGCGCTCGTACTTATCGCCCTCGGCGCCGCCCTGTCCAGCGGCGCCGGCGCCGCGCTCGTCGCCGTCAACGATCTGGTGCTCCACGCCGACGGGGGCTTCCGGCCACTGGCGCTCCCCCGCCACGGGTTCGCGCCGATCCGCTTCCAGGGCTTCTTCGACATCGCCGCCAAAGGCGGTGGCAAGCCGGTCGCCCTGGAACAGGCGGTGGTCGAATTCGATCGGGACGGGCATCTCGACGTCAGCGGGCTGCCGACCTGCCAGCCGCAGCGCGTCGCCGAAGCGAGCACGGAAGCGGCGCGCCAGGCCTGCGGCGGTGCGATCGTCGGCAGCGGCCGGATCGAAGCGATCGTGGCCAGCGGTGACGCCGTCTTCCCGATCAGCGCCCCGCTGACGATCTTCAACGGGCCGCGAGTCGATGGCAACCCAACCGCGATCCTCCACGCCCGCACCGGCTTTCCCCAGGCCCAGACCTACATGATCGTCGCCCCGATCGAACGCCGTCCCGGGCCCTTCCGCTACCGGGTCACCCTCGACACACCGCCGATCGCCGGCGGACTCGGCGCGATCAGCCGGGTCGAAGTCGACGTCGGCAGGCGCTTCGGCGCCGGCAACCGGCGCAGCTACGTCGCCGCCCGCTGCTCCGACGGCGTCCTCGACACCCACGGTCGCTTCACCTTCGCCGACGGCACCGTGATCGACGGCAGCGTCGAAAAAGGCTGCCGAGTCAAACCGGGCTCCTAGGCTCCGCCCGACCCCGCCAGCTTCCTATACTTGCCGTCCCCGGGGCCGTTAGCTCAGTTGGTAGAGCAGGAGACTCTTAATCTCAAGGTCGTTGGTTCGAGCCCAACACGGCCCACTCGGCGAGGCCCCGCTCCCGGCGTTTCGATCCTCAATTGACAAAGATTTGAAGAAAACGCATTGACTCATGCGCCTCCTGCGCTAGCTTCAACCAGCAGTAAACAGCCGAGTTCTTATTAGCAGGGGGGAAATCTAATGTGGGGATCGATTCCGCCAGTACCGGCATACCGGCGCTGCGCCTTCGCTGTCGCGCTTGTCTGCCTCGCCTCGCTGGCCGCCGCCAGCAGCGCGTTTGCGGCCGCAGGGTATGCGCCTGATTCATCCAAACCGTCGATCCCCACCTCGGCCGAATTCCCTCACGGGGTGGCCATCGACCAGGCCAGCCAGAACCTCTATGTAGCCGAGCTCACCACCGATCAGACGTCGGGCGGCCCCGGCAGGGTCGAGCAGTTCGACTCGAACGGCGTGGCGACCGGCGCATCGCCGTTCACCACCGGGGTAGGGGGGGATTACTTCGCCGGCGTCGCGGTGAATCCGACGAATCAGAGCCTCTACGCCTACCAGGTGCAGATAGCTACGCCATCGGGGAGCTTCGGAACGGCGGCGATGAACGTCTTCTCATCGACCGGCACGTTGAGCACCTCCTTCGCTCCAAGCAAAACCACGGCGGCCCAACTCGCCGCGGACGAGCTGGGACGGGTCTACTTCCCCAGCGATAGCACCGAGTCGATCCAGGTCTACACCTCGGCGGGGGTCCTCGCGGAATCCATCTCCTGCTCCGCCTGTCCGGGTGGTGCCTTCAGCGAACCGAGCAGCGTCGCCCTCGACTCCGCCAAAAATCTCTACGCGGTCGACATGGCCAACGGGGGACGGGTCGTGAAGTTCAAACAGTCGGCGGGCAAATTCGTCTACGACTCCATCCTTCAAAGCGGCAAGGGAGCGGGTGCCGTGGGGGTGGATCCGGGCAACAACACCGTCTTCGTCGGCGACCTTGGCAGCGAATACCACGTCGTGGCCTTCAACTCGTCCGGAGTGCAGATCGACGACTTCGGCGCGGGCCTGTTCGCCCTCCCACCCCTGGTCGCGACTGTTGGACAGATCGCGGCCAACGCGACCACCCACAAGGTGTACGTCGCCGATGCCGCCGGGCAGCAGGTGCTGGTCTTCGAACCGGTTGCCTCGATCCCCGGGCCAACCGGAACCACCGATGCCGCCAGCCAAATCGGCCAGCTCGACGCCATCCTCAACTCGACCATCAACCCCAAAGGGCACGGCCTTACCGCTTGCACCTTCAAGTACAGCGAGGACGCCGACTATCAACTGAACGGCTTTGCCAACGCAACGCTGATTCCCTGCTCGCAGTTTCCCGGCGGGACGCAAGACGTCTCGGTCACGGCTCACCCCAGCGGACTGACTCCGGCGACCAAATACGACTTCCAGATGTCCGCTGCCAGCAACGGCGGATCGCTGGAAGGGACGGTGCGTAACTTCACGACGCTGAACGCCGTCGCCCCGGAAGCGACGACGGCCGCTCCCGCCTCGGTCTCGCAAACGGTGGTCAAACTCGCCGGCACCGTCGACCCCAAGGGTGGTCAGATCTCTGTCTGTCGCTTCGAGCTCGTGACCGCCAAAAGCTTTCTGGCGACTGGGTTCACCGGCGCCAAAAAAGTCGAATGCGCTCCCAAAACGCCAACCGGCACGAGCGGCGTTCCCGTGACCGGCACTCTCCTCGGACTGACTGCCGCCACCGAATACCGCTTCCGGATCGTCGCCACCTCCAACGCCGGTACGACCGAAACCCCAGCCGCCAGCTTCACCACCCTGGCTGACACCTGCGCGACCAAACCCGCGCTCTGCCCGCCCCCGGAAGAACCCGCTCCCGCTCCAGGCCCGTCGCCGTCGACGCCGGCTTCAACGCCGCCAGCGGCGAGCCCGCCGACCCCGACCCCACCGCCCGTCGTCACCCCCAAGCCACTCAAGTGCCGTGCCGGCTTCGTCAAGAAGCGCGTACACGGCAAGCTCAAGTGCGTGAAGCGGAAGCGACACCGGCACCGATGAGGAGCGGGCCGGGTTCGGGGCAGGAAACCTAGGGGGAACCGAGCGGGTTGTTTTCCGAGAGCGGATTCGCCAGCGAAGGTTTGCCTTCCTTGCGGGCTTTGTTCGCTTCCTTTTCGAGCCGCACGACTTCTTTCTGGAATTCTTTCGCGCGTTTTTCGATCTGCTCGAATTCGTTGCCGAGGTTTTCGCGTGCGAACTTCGTGGTGGCGAATTTTTCGGCTTCCTTCAGGGACTGCTTCGCCGCCGCGAAGTCGAAGGCATAGTTCTGGTAGTAGCCGAGCGTGCTGAGCGTCCCCAGGCTCGGCCGCTGTTCGGCGACGATCTGCTGAGCCCGCTTGGCGGCGACGACGTTCGCCTCCGTTTCCGGGATGGTCCGTGAGGTGGCCGCCAAGCTGAAGAGCATCGCGGCAGCTGACTGGGCGATCCCGGCGCTCGGTTCGTCGGTCGCCTTCAGGTAGCGGCTCCAGGATTCGCTCGCTTGCTCGAGCTGGACGCGACCTTCGCCGGTCACTTCCGCCGCGCCCGTTTCCGGGTTGACTTCGGCCATCGCGTTGCCGGCATTGATTCGCGACTTGGTCAGAGCCAGCAGCAGTTCGGGGTTTTCCGGGTCTTTGTTGACCTTCTTTTCGACCTTGTCCGCCTGTTCGACCAAAGCGGCACCGGCGCTGTTGCTTTCGTTGTTGCCGAGCAGGCTGCCGATGTTCACCGGGCCGACGACGAGGAAGAGGCTGGCGCCCATCAGCAGCGCCAGAATCGCGTAGACGAATTTGACGACGTGCTTGCGTCGCCCTCGGATGTCGAACACCATCCGTCGCTCGTTGCCGCTTGATGCCATCCGCCAGTCCTCGCTCCTACGTTGAGGGCTCCGCCATGCTTCCCGACTCCCGCGGCCGCCCTAAAGCCCGTGCGAGCAAGATACTCAACTCGTACAGAACAAGCAGCGGCACCATCTCAATCAGCATCGAGACCGGGTCGACGCCCGGGAGGGCGGCGGCGACGATCGCGATCACCAGGTAGGCGTAGCGGCGGTTGCTGCTGAGCTGCTCGACTTTGACGATCCCGAGCCGGGTCACGGCCAGGATCAGCAGCGGCAGCTGGAAGACGAGAGCGCAGGCAAGCTCGGTCGTGGAGAAGAAGCTGTAGTAGTCGCTGGCCCGGACCTGGACGTTGAACTGGGTGTCGTTGAAGTTGAGCAGGAACTTGACGGCGGCCGGCATCACCACGAAATAGGCGAAGGCGAGGCCGGCGAGGAAGAGGACCGGGAAGAGCAGCAGGATCGGCAGGACCACCCGTCGCTCGGCGTCGCTGAAGGCCGGCAGCACGTAGGCGTAGAGCTGGTGCAGGAAGACCGGCAGGCAGAGGATGATCGCCCCGTAGGCGGCGACGGTCAGCGTCGTCGTGAACGGCTCGGTGATCCCGAAGGTGATCAGCCGCTTGTGCTGATCCGGCAAGGGGCCGGAGGCGATTTCGAGCAGCAGGTGGTTCTGCCAGAAGCAGAGCGCGAGGGCGGCGCCGAGAACGACGAGGCAGAGGATCAGTCGGCTGCGCAGCTCGTCGAGATGCTCGACGAGGGTGAGGTGGTCCTCATGGGATACCGACCTGACGCGGCGGGCCATCGCGCCGCGCGCCTCAGACCGACTTGTCGCGAACGACCTCGGGGTCGCGTGAGTCCTCGGGGGCGGTAGTCGGGTCCGAGGACGGGAGCCGCGGCTTCTCGTCGTCATCGTCGTCGCGGTGGTCGCCGGAGATCGATCCTTTGAACTCGCGGATCCCGTTGCCCAGCGAGCGGCCGAGCTCGGGCAGCCGTTTCGGACCGAACACCAACAGGGCGATGATCAGAACGATGGCGATCTCTGGGAGGCCGATGTTTCCTGGCATCGCGTCTCATGCTACCGGGGCAGGGAAGCGGTGGGAAACAGCGCCAATTGTGCTTTTAGATACTCGGTAGTGGGGTTTTCTCTTCAGGAATGGGGAATTGTGCGGATCAAGTGATCCCCGACCGGGTTCGATAGTCGTGGAGATGAGAGAGCCCGGCCACGACAGAACCACCAAGCAGGCCCCGGCGATGCACGTCTGCCCGGACTGCGGCTCCTGCCTGGTTCAGCCCACCTGCTGGGAGCAGGCCGGGGATCGCGCCCACTGGCGCGTCTGGCGGCGCTGCCCGGAGTGCGAGTGGTCCTGCGAGAGCGTCCACGGCGAGAGCGAGATCGATGCCTTCGACGAGCAGCTCGACATCGGCGCCGACGAGCTGGCCGAAGAGCTGCGGGCACTCGAGCGAGCCAACATGGCCGACATGATCGAGGCCTTCGTCGCCGGCCTGGAAGCCGACCTGATCGGCGCCGACGACTTCCGGTACCGCTAGCTGTAGCGCTGCACGACGCCGTCGGCGACGAGTCGCAGCAGGCCAGCCTGTTCGGGCTCCAGCCCATCCTCTTCGAGGCGCCGCTTGGCAGCGACGACCATCTCGAGCGCCCGCGCACGCACCTTCTCCAAGGCGCCGGTGGCGGCGATCCGATCGCAGAGCCTCTCGGCCGCGGCGCCGTCCAGCGCCCGCAGGTCTGTCTCCGCCAGCTCGGGGTCGGCGGCGATCGCCTCGATCAGCGGCAGCGTCACGGTGCCGTCGAGGAGGTCGGTCCCGCGCGCCTTGCCGGTCCGCTCCGGCGGTCCGGAGACGTCGAGGACGTCGTCGAGCAGCTGGAAGGCGAGGCCGATCTCGGTTCCGAACTCGCGCAGGCCCGGCTCGTCGCGGCCGAGCTGGCAGGCGCAGGCGAACAGCTTCGCGGTCTTGAGCCGGCAACGCTCCAGGTAGCGATGCTCGGAGATCGCCGAGTCGAAGGCGTCCTGGCGCTGGATCAGCTCACCCCGGGCCAACGCCACCGAGGCTTCCGCCAGCAACG
>Ga0157378_10004171_pt1 | contig 12759 bp, 8 predicted proteins | sample M65metaG_FD_115309 | JGI IMG/M metagenome (GOLD analysis project Ga0157378, IMG submission 115309) | Miscanthus rhizosphere microbial communities from Kellogg Biological Station, Michigan, USA - M6-5 metaG | ecosystem: Host-associated > Plants > Roots > Rhizosphere > Soil | place: USA: Michigan...
ATTCTCGATCACCGGCTGAGTCCGGCGCGCTTCATCACGGACTATGTCGCGGGTTTGTATATGCGGCCGCTTTTCACTCCCGCCAAGACCGTTGCTTCGCAGAAGTTCTTGCATGCTTCGACCTTGCAGGGACCGCACGCCGCAATCTACGTGAACCGCGGGCTTGGCACGGTGGGCGCGCCGGTTCGACTGGGCGTTCCACCAGAGATTTCGCTACTCGTGCTGCGCAGCGCCTGACGCAGCCGTCGCTGCAGGAAACCACCCAACATGGTCGTTCTTGTCATGGGCACAACCGGAGCAGGGAAGACCACGGTCGGCAAACTGGTCGCAGAGCGCCTCAACTGGACCTTCCTCGATGCCGACGACTTTCATCCGCCCGCCAACATCGAAAAAATGAAGCATGGCATTCCGCTGACTGACGCCGACCGCGAGCCGTGGCTCGCCAGCATTCATTCGCGGCTGCGGCAGCTCAGCGCGGAAGAGAACAACGCCGTACTCGCCTGCTCAGCCTTGAAGCAAAGCTATCGCGACGCTCTCTCCGCCGGCCTCGATTTCCGTATCGTCTATTTGCGCGGCACCTACGAACAGATGCGCAAGCATATCCTCGACCGCCATGGCCACTTTGCGGGCGAATCCATCCTCGCGGGCCAGTTCGCCGACCTCGAGGAGCCAACTGACGCCTTAGCCCTTGAGGTTGCCGGAACGCCGGGCGACATAGCCAGCCGGGCCATCGCCGGTCTCGGCCTGTCGCCCGATCCGGGCGACTGAGGGCCCCAACAGGCAGGCATCTGGCCCGCCGCAACTTTCGTCCAACTCCAGTGTTGGACAAGCTGTAGCCTCACGCCGCGCGAGGTCTGGCCCTTGCGCACCAAGGAAATCACGTCTAGCGACCACGCCATGGGTTCAACCACTCGTTTTGCGTTTGTACTCGCCACCGCAGTTGCCAGCGTTCTTCTTCTTTCTGCCGGCAGCACCCGCGCACAAGACCCGCCAGACCAGGATCAAGGCGCCTCGCCGGGCCAGCAGCCACAACCGCCCGAGGTCCAGCCTGCGCCCGTACCGCCAGATCAGCAGGGCGGCGCAGATTCGCGCCCCGTTACTTCGCGCGATACATTTCCGCAGGATCAGCAACCAGCTCCGGCGCCCGGCCAGCGTCCGCCTTCGCCGAATCGTCCGCCTCTGCGGCCCGCTACAGCCGCGCCGGTCCCAGCGAGCCTGACCATTCCTCCGGGCACTGTAATTTTCGCGCGCCTCGCGGAGCCGCTCTCGAGCGACCATAACCAGGCGGGCGACACGTTTACCGCCACGCTCGACAGGCCGATCATCGTAGACGGCTGGGTGGTCGCGCGTGGCGGCGAAACCATCGTCGGTTCCGTCACCACCGCGCAGAAAGCCGGCCGCCTCAAAGGCGTTTCGCAACTGGGACTCGAACTCACCGACCTCACCATCGTCGACGGTCAACAACTTCCGATCCTGACCGAATTGTGGAAGGGCTCAGCCGGAACTTCGCATGGCGCGGACGCCGCGGGCATCGCAACGACCACAGGCGCGGGCACGATCATCGGCGCCGCAGCCGACGGTGGAGTTGGTGCGGGCATCGGCGCGGGCGCAGGCGCGGCTGCCGGAATTGTCATGGTTCTGCTGACACGCGGCAAGCCGACGGTGCTTGCGCCCGAAACCTTGCTCAGCTTCCGGCTCAAGGATGCCGCGACCATTTCCACCGCGCGCAGCCGGCAAGCTTTCTTGCCGGTCGGTCCCAATCACTACGGCTCACCGTCGCAGCGCCGCCGCGGCGATGCCTACATCTCCTATCCGCCGCCTCCGCCGTATTACGCCGGCTGCGGTCCATATGGATGCGGCCCCTATTACTACAATTATTGGCCGTCGGTTGGATTTGCCTACTATGGCGGCTATGGATACCGCGGCGGCTGGTATCGCTTCCGGCGCTAGGGAACAATCATGAGCAAATCCGGGCGGAGCCGCGGACCCTGCCGCTCCGCCTTCGCTATTGAGCGATGAAGTAAGCAGATGCTAACGTAGAGCGTCGTTACCTGGCTCGTCCCATGCGATCCATCCGCCCTGCCACGCTTCCGCTTGTTGCCATCCTGCTCCTCGCCCAGATTGCTCCCGCTGCCTCGGCGCAAGCTGACGCGAACCTCTTCGAGCTCCGCGGACACGTAGTGAACGCACTCACCGGCGAGCCTATTGCCGGCGCACTGCTGCAGCTTCCCGGGCAGCCGGCAAGGTTCAGCGACTCCGACGGAAATTTCTCTTTTGCGGGCCTGCCTCGCGGCCGCCTTGTCGTTAGCGCGCGCAAACCGGGTTTCTTCGATGAGCAGCGACTTGACCGGTGGGTTGTACGCGACGTTTCGATCGAAGTGCCGAGTGACGGGCCGGTGGTAGTCAAGCTCACACCCGAGGCGGTCATCTTCGGCGAAGTCAAGAATGCCGAAGGTGCGCCCATCGAGTACGTTGAGGTCTTCGCCGAACGGTGGCAAATGATCGACGGCCGAAGACACTTGCAGGTAGTGAAGAACGCGATGACCGATGATGAAGGCAACTTCCGTCTGGCTGAGCTTGTGCCCGGAAAGTACTACCTTGCCTTCTCCCCTGGCGAACGCAGCGGCGGCGCGCCGCGGCGAAAAAGACACGAGGAGCAAGGCTATAGTTTGCAATTCTATCCGGGCGTAGCCGACGCCGGCGCCGCTTCCGCGTTTCAGGTCCGCGCCGGAGCTCAGGTGCATGTTACTCATACGCTTTCCCCGCAGCGTCTCTTTCAGGTTTCGGGCACCGTCCATGGTGTTCTTTCCGACGGTTCCTTTGATCTTCAACTCTTGAATTCCTCCGGCGAGGCCGTGCAGCGCAACGTTCGCATGGATCGCCAAAGCGGCGAATTTCGAGTCTCCAGCGTTCCCGCCGGCAACTATCTGCTTACCATCACGCAGTTTCGCAGGGCATTGTTGGATGGTTCGGAGCAAGCCCGTCCTCTGACCGCCGCGCAGCCGCTTCAGGTTACGGGCGACGTTACGGGAGTGGTTCTCGCGCTGGGCGCCGGAATCTCTCTGGGCGTTCAGCTTCACGATGAGATTCCCGCGGTTTCCGCGGACCCGCACCGAGTCATCATTCAACTGAGGCCAAAGGATTTCACGAGCAACGAACAACGTATCATCGTGCCGGCGGTGCCGGAAGACCCCAGGCCCGTAACCAAATTCGAAAATCTCTCGCCCGGTAGGTATTCCGTGGAAGCACAAGCGGCTTTCCCGCAGGGCTACGTGGCCGAGCTGCGCTGCGGCAGCGTGGACCTGCTCCGCGACGATCTGGTTATCGCTCCCGGGGCGGCGCTACCGCCCCTTGACGTGACTCTCCGCGACGACGGCGCACAATTGACCGTGGCGGTGAAAAAAGCGGATCGCGCTGCGCCAGTGCTCATTTATTCGGAGGACTCTCCGCGGCGCTCTGTGCTCACGGTTCAGCCGGCGGGCCTTACGTCCGTTTCTGTCCCCAATCTGCCGCCCGGCAGGTATCAGGTTCTTGCCGTCACCGACGTCGAGGATCTGGAGTTTCGCAATCCTGCCGCGATGGAGAAATATCTCGGCCGGGCGAGCTCCGTCACGCTGCAGCCTCGCGACAAAGCTGCGGTTTCGGTCGAAACGCTGGACGTTCAGGAGCAGCCAGAATGACTTGGCGCTGGGCCTTTTCCGCCGCTCTAACCCTCGCTTTTCTGGCGGAAGCTGCTTCGCAGAACGCCAACTCCGATTATTCGATCGCAGGCATCGTCGTTGACTCCCGTACAGGCACCCCGATCCGCCATGCCCAACTCACGCTGGACATCAAAGGCGAAGAGGTTGGCGGAGTCGCTGACGACAGCGGCCGGTTTCGCTTCGATCATCTCGAAGCAGGCAAGTATCGCTTGTATGCCAGTGCCGCGGGATATGTACGCGAAGGCCTCAACCAGCACGGCACTTTCCTCACGGCCGTCGTGGTTGGCAACGGCCTCGATTCCGAACACGTCACTTTTCGTCTTCATCCGCAAGCGCTCATTCACGGTAGGGTCACCGACCAGAACGGCGAAGGGGTTCGCAACGCGAACGTGCAACTGTTTGCCGCTCCCAGGAACCCTACGGATCGTCCCTCTCTTTGCGAACAATCGCAATCCAACGACCTTGGCGAGTATCGCTTCCCGCATCTTCTGGCCGGCGGATATTTCGTGGTCGTGCAGGCCCAGCCCTGGTATGCGCAAACCGGATTCAGCCTTGCGCCAATTCAAACTTCCGGCTCTCACGGCCCGCCGCCCCGGTCCGATGGAAAATCCGATCCCACGCTGGATGTGGTCTATCCCATCACCTTCTATCCGGGCGTAACCGACGAGCGCTCTGCGAACGAAATCAGCCTTTCCGAAGGGGAAACCGCGGAGGCCAATGTTCCGCTGCAGGCGGTTCCCGCACTACACCTTCGCTTGGCCAACTTGCCCGGAAACAAAAACGGTCCGCCCGCTCTCAGCGCCTATCAGAAAGTCTTTGGCGCCCTTCCCTTTGGGATGACTTTCCAAACCACCGAAATTTCGCCGGGCGAGCTCGAACTTGCCGGCCTACCGCCCGGCAATCTGACCTTCGTCGTTAACCGCGGGGAACCGGGGCAAAACGAGCGAACCATCGAAGCCAACGTGAGCGGCGGCGGCACGCTCGATGCTTCGAAGCCTTTGTCCTCGGCCACCGTCGCCGGTCGAGTGATCCTGCCGGAGGGTTCGGGACCGGTCGGAAATGCTGGCGTCATGCTGTTGAAAGAGGGCGACCCGGCATCCTTCGCCCGTCTGAAAAAAGACGGATCGTTTACGCTGGGCGCGCTGCCTCTGGATACCTATCGCATAGCCGTCAGTTTTCCCGGCGAGGCGAAATACATCCAGAAGGTTTCTGCCTCAGGAGCCCGGGTGAGCGGACGAAGCCTCGTTCTTACCGGCACCAACGACGTCGATCTCACCATCGTCATGAGTCGTGGATTCGGCGAAATCTCGGGCGTGGCGGTACGCGACAACCGCGGCGTTGATGGAGTCATGGTTCTGCTCGTTCCCGACTCCGGCACCAATCTGGAAGACGATTCGCGTATGGACCAGTCCGACAGCGACGGCTCATTCCAGCTCGGTGGAATTATTCCGGGAAAATATCGGTTGCTCGCCATTCAGGACGGCTGGGGCCTCGATTGGCGCGATCCAATGGTCCTGAAGCCGTATCTGGAAAAAGCGCAATCTCTCGAGATCTCCGCCAACGACTCCAGGAAAATGAGTGTCCAAGTGCAGCCCGGACCCAGGTAGCCCGACCAAGACCGCGCTCAAATCAGCAAAGTCAATTATGCTTGGTGGCGAATTTCGCGGACCTATTCGCAACCAATGCGACTGAATCGCCGGAAATTTCTCATCGCCAGCAGTGCGGGCTTCGCAGCCTCTCACGCCTCGGTTTCGGCGTCCACAGGCGAAGAACACCAGGAATGGAAAGCGCAATGGATCTGGTACCCAGGCCAACTCGCCGCTTATCGTCATTCCCGGCGCGTCCGGCTGGCCATGACTCGCTGCGCCTACGTTGGCTACCCGGCCAACTTTCGCCAGCCGGTGACAGAAACTTACTTCCGCAAATCAGGAACCGCTACTCGCGAAATTTCACTTCGCTGGGCCGGGCCGGTGGCGCGCATCCGGACAATGTTCGGTGGCCGCGGCGGCGACGTCACCAGCCGAGAAGGCGCCTTGCGCGCGCAAGAGTCCGGCATTGAAGTCCAGATCGACTTTGCGCAAAGCCTGCCGTGCTTGCTTCTCGAAGGCGAAGAGTTCTCCACCGGTCCTCTTTGGCAGGCGAGCCTCGATGGAGAGCACTGGGTGCTTGCGGAAACCGGCGCCGGCGGTGACCCGCTGCGTCCTCCCGACGCCGAGCGCGAAATCGTGGTCACTCTGCCGGTGGTCCGCACAATCGATCCTGACGGCCCGGCGCGCGATTCCTACACCGTCGAGCCCGGCCAAGATCTTTTGCTGGACTTTCAGGAAACTGAACTCGGTTCGCTCCGATTCGAAGCACGCGGTCAGGGCGACCTCACCATTCAAGTGGGCGAGTCCGTGCCCGAGGTCCGCGATCCCGATCCAAAAAGCTTCGAACAATATCCGCTCCCGCCAATCCGGCTCTCCGATCGGGCGAGCAGCATCTCTGTTTCGCAGCGCGCGCTGCGATTCGCTCGCGTTTCCGCATCCGGCCGCGGCGAACTTCGCAACGTTCGCTTTGACGCCAGCCTATGGCCGGCCGAGGAAATCGGCCGCTTCGAGTGCAGCGATGCCGCGCTCAACCTCATCTGGAAGACTGCCGTAGCCACGCTGCGCTCGAACATGCACGACTTCTATCTCGACGGAATCCGGCGCGACGGCTTGCTCTGGCACGATGGTCCGCTTTGTCTCGACGCCTACGAACGCGTCTTCTTCGACGCCGATCTTTCGCGCCAGACCTTGATCGCGGAGACGCTTCCTGAACATCCCTCCGTGCGCGACACTGGCATCATCGATTCGCCGATGTACGACGTCATCGGTTTCGAACGCGAGTTTCTCGTTCGCGGCGACGCTTCTTTCTCCCGCATGTTTCGCGACCGCATCGAAGACATTCTTCGCTTCTACGCGTCACTTCAGGACCGCCGCGGCTTCATCAATGCAGCGAACGTGCAGCCCTACGGCTTTTTTCCCGACTGGTCGGCCACGCAGCAGACCGGACCCGATGGCCACGGAACACCCGCATATGGCCAAATGCTGCTCGCCGCCACCTTTGCCGCAGCGGCACGCCTCGCTGGCGCGTGGAAGGACAGCGCAGCGCAAGCCAAATATCAGGCCCAAGCTGCGCGCATCCGCGCCTCGATTCGCGAAGCATTCTGGCGCGCGCAGGAAGGCATCTACATCAACGGCTTCGATCGCCAGGGCGCGCTCGACGCTAAAACCACTTCTTTCGCGCAGGCCTTCGCCGTCGCCTTCGGAATGGCAAAACGCGAGGAGTATCCCGGCCTCTTCCGTTTCCTGGACGACGAGTCCCGCCGCCCCGCCCACTACAGTCTCAGCCAGGTGGTCGAAATGGCGGCCTACGCCGCGGCAGGCCGCGCCGCCCAGGCCGTCAAACGCCTGAAGTCCGCCTGGTATCCCCTGATCCGGCAGGGGTATCGCCGCTTCTTCGAAGACATCGAGCCCGCCAAGGATTCCCCCGCGCAACTCGCCATGTACGGGCGAAAATACGGCGCCAGTCTTTGCCACGCTTGGGCGGGAGCGGCACCGGTCATCGCGATCTCGCGCGGCGTTCTCGGCGTTGAACCGGTCGAGCCCGGCTACGCCGTCTGCGCCATCGAACCTCAACCGTGTGGACTCGACTCTGCCCACGGTGCCGTGCCTACGCTTTCAGGTTTGATCGAAATTGAATGGAGTGGCGACTCCGGCGAAGTCAAATTGCCCCCGGGTGTTGCCGCCCGTTTGGCTGGCGGCAAGAATTTCCGGGGGCCCGGCCGTTTTTCTTTCACGCTGGGCTGAGAAACTCGACGCAGTCATTGCCGACTAGCGGCCCGCCGTCTTTTGCCCGGCGATCCACTTTTCTGTGCGCGCGTCGAGCAGGTCCAGCGGCATGCTGCCGCCGTTCAGCATTTCATCGTGAAATTCGTGCAAGTCAAACTTCGCGCCCAATTCTTTTTGTGCTCGTTCGCGCAGCTCGCGAAACTTCAGCTGTCCGATCTTGTAGCTGCACGCCTGTGCTGGCCAGGCAATATAACGGTCCGTTTCTGATTGAATCGTCGGCTCGTCAATCGCGCCGGACTTGCGCATGAACTCCACAACCTGGTCGCGCGACCATCCCTTGGCATGAATTCCCGTGTCCACCACCAGCCGCACCGCGCGGAAAAGCTCCGACGATAGCCTTCCGTAGTCCGAAACGGGATCCTGGTAGAAGCCAACTTCCTTGCCGAGTTGCTCCGAGTACAGCGCCCAGCCCTCGGTAAACGCCGCGAAGCCCAGTCCTTGCAACCGGAACTTCGGCAATCCCGTCAGTTGCCGCTGAATCGAAATCTGCATGTGATGGCCGGGAATTCCCTCGTGGTACGCCACCGCTTCGTCGTCCACCAAGGACCGTTCGGCAAAATTCGAAGTGGCAACCACAACTCGTCCCGGTCTCTTGCCGTCAGGCGTGCCCGCTACGTAGTGCGTCGCCGTGGCTGCTTGAAAAGCGGGTATCGCTTCCACGGTTACCGGCGACTTCGGCAGGCCGCCGAACAGTTGCGGCAGCTTCGGCTCCATCTGCGCGATGTAGCGCCGGAAATCGTCCAGGATCTGTTCCGAAGAAGTCGGCACGTACTTCGGATTCTTCTTGAGCGAAGCACGAAACGCCGCCAGGTCCACGAAGCCTTCCTTCTTGGCGATCGCAAGCATTTCCGCTTCGATGCGGTCGATCTCGCGCAAGCCGAGCTGGTGAATCTGCTCCGACGTCATGTGCGTCGTGGTGCGCGCGTAAATGTTGTTCTCGTAGCGCTTCTGCCCATCGGGAAGGGAAGTCACCGATAACGTGGTGCGTCCTTGCGGCGCGTATTCCGTCTTCACAAATTCCGCGAACGCCTTGTACGCAGGCAGTACTTCGCCGTTCACGGCGTCCGCGATCTGCTGCGTCAGCCGCTTCTGGTCTTCAGTGGAGATGCCCGCCGGGTACTTCTTGGTCGGATTCAGAAACGGATTGGCCTCGATGATGCCCTGGCACTGCACCGGCACCTTCTCCAGCAGAAACCGCACCGGCAGCAGTTTGTCTTTCATCCCCGCGCGCAACACGTCAATCGTGTCGGCAAGATTCCGTGGAATCTGGTGCAGCCGCGCGATGTAGTCCTCGTAGTGCTTCACCGAATCAAGCGGCACGGAATTCGGCAAGTCGGCCAGCGAGGTGTGGATGCCGTTAAACTGGTTCACCGGCATCTCGTATTCTTTGAACTGGAAATCCGCAACACGCTGCTCCAGCCCGCGCATCAGCAAGTCGTGCGAAAGCTGGTCCTGCTCCGGGAACCCGGTCGTCGCAATCGCCTCCAACCGCGCGAGAAACGCTTCATCGGTCTTCTCCCGCCGCAGAATCGCCGCCAGCGAGCGCTCTGAAAGCTTGTCGTTGTAGCGGTAGTCGCCGAAGCTCGTCGCCCTCTCGGGGAACTCGCGCAAGTCCGACTCATACTGGTCGTCGAACAGGGCATTTTGCGCCGCCCGCCGTTCAGCCGCCGGCGGATTGTCTTGCGATTTGTTCTGAGAAAACGTGGAAACAGGCAGGGCTAGAAGTACAACCGGAATGAGCCAGAGTCGCATAGCGTTGTAGCCTACCAGACTTTCGCCGTCACCTGAACAATCCGGCTGCAAGCGGCAGAATTGCCGCAAGCCCGAACACCGCGATACCAACAACGCCAGCGCGAAGAAGGCATTGAAGCAAAAACGCTTTGAGGATGTCGCCATCAGAACCGGATGTTAAGACGGAACGCGTCGCATCGCTTTTGAGCGGGCTGGCCACCGCGGCAGGGCCAGCAGGAACGCTGCGACTCCCAAAACCACCGCTACGCCGCCCCATTTTGCAGATTCCATCCGAAGCCCGGCCATGGCCTGCTCATATTGCGGAAGGCCAATCCATTTGCCGGCCGTCAAGCCTGATAAAAACCAACGGTCAACAGCGTAGCTGCACAGGCAGGTGATAAGGATCAGCAGGGCAAGGCGCGGTTTTTTCATCAGGAGAGGGCGGGTAAATGCCACTTACTTCTTTTGCGGCTGCGCCTGTTGCCTCTGCTGGTCTTCGGTCCACGGTGGCGTCACACCCACCGATCGCGCATACGCGATCGACTGTCCAAGATGCTCCGCCATGTGTCGCGTGATGAAGAGCAGGATTCCGCGCTCCGTATTTCTTCCAGCGAACCAGTCCAAACTCTTTTCCAGATCGGCCTCCGGCATCTTCATGATCGCTGCCTTTAGGTGCGCGAAGGAGTCTTTCAGCGTGCTCACGACCTTGGCCTTGTCGGTCGTTGATTTTTCCAGGGTCTTCACATCGATACCTGCCGGCACCGCCGTGCCAATTAGCTTCGGTAAATTGTAATTCGCTGCCGAAACATGCAAAAACACTTCGCTGACCGAACGCACGTCCGCCGCCGGTCTCCATGTATATTGGTCCGCTGGAATCGCTTCCGATAGCCGGGTGAACTTGTCCTCTTGGACCCTCACCTCCGCCAAAACCTCCGCCCGGTAACCGCTCACCCCCGGCGTCGGGTCCTTGTACGGATTCACCTGCGCAACTGCGCTGCTCGCGAGAAACGCCATCACTGCGAAAAACAAAACCGCCGATCGGCATTTCGTCATGTGGCCTCCGCCTTGCGACGAATTCGCCACATTCTATAGCTTCTTGCCTGCTCGTGTAGCATAACTCCGGGTCATCGAGGGAAACTGGCCGTAAGGGCGGACATAAGGGGCAAATCACCATGGTCTTTGTTGCTCCCCTTATCCGCCCAGCTGGCAAATGCCCACACGCCGGCTCGCTTTCAAGAGCCATCGAATCATCGTGTTCAGTTTGTCGCAGTCGATGACGGGGTCCGGACGGAAGTGCTCGACTGGGGAGGATCGGGAAAAGCGGTCGTTCTGCTAGCTGGCCTCGGTACACAGCTCATGTCTCCGACGACTTCGCGGAAAAGCTGGCTGCCACCAGGAGTTGTCGTGCTCGGCAAAGGGAGCCTCCACTCAGTCCGAACCGACCAGCTGCTGAACCGGTGAAGTCTTCGTGAAACGGAGATGCCAGCCTGCGCTGTCTCTCGTAAAAACGTCCGTATCGTCTTCGTTGAAGAACTTCGTAGTGTCTGGCGTCTGTCGATATTCCTTGATGTAGGTTACGACCGCGGTGTCAGCGAACCGCGCATGCCGACTTCGAGAGCCGCTCCTGTGGCATCTATTCCCTCGACGAGCATTTTCTTTCTCTCATCGGTCGAAGCTGCTTTTGATACTGCAGCAGACTTAGCGTGATCAGGGGGCGCAAGTGATGATGTAGAGTCGAGATGCCCATGCGGGCAACCGATGCGAAAGCCCCCTTTTGTCAGGCACTATGTGAATCGAGCCACAACGATTATTCTGAAATGTGACTGAAACTCCGGACACACAACCGAAGGCTGCGCCACGGAAAGTCTCTCTTCGATCCGTTGTTCGATGGCTTCTCATCGGAGCGGCGCTTCTTTGGTCGCTTGCCGTTCTGATCCTGGTGGCTGCCCGCTGGATCGACCCGCCGACCACCGCCGTGCACATGCAGCGTCGCATGCAGGCATGGGTTCACCACATGCCATATCACAAACGATACGAGTTCGTTCCGCTCAACCGAATCGCGCCTGATTTCCAGCATGCGGTTATCGCCGCGGAAGACGCGCGCTTCTACGAACATCATGGATTCGATTGGCATGCGATACAAATCGCTGCTGAAGGCGATATGGATGGCGGCCGCATTCGCGGAGCATCCACCCTTACGCAGCAGCTGGTGAAAAACCTTTTTTTCGGGACGGGCCGCTCGATCCTCCGCAAGGGCGCCGAGTTCACGCTTGTTCCGGTAGCCGAGTTGGTGCTGGGCAAGCGGCGCATCCTGGAGCTCTACCTCAACGTGGTCGAATGGGGCCCTGGTATTTATGGTGCGGAGTCGGGGTCCCGTTACTACTACCGAAGCTCAGCCCGGAATATCGACCGGCAACAGTCGGCCCAACTCGCCGCAATCCTGCCCCTGCCCCTGAAGCGGCGGCCCGACCACATGAGTCGCTACAGTGCCCTCATCCTGGAGCGGATGCGACAAGTGGGTTGGTAATCGCGATCCCAAACTCTTCTTGCGCCGTACGCGCGACACAATCTCTACGCTATACTCGCTGGCAATGGCCACCGCCGCTCATCCTTCGCCCCTTGCGGCTCACCGGTGCAGTTTCCACCCGGACCGCCAGGATCCCTACCTTCGTCTCGGAACCTTTTCCGTTTTTGTTCGCGACCAGGATCGCAGCCGGCGATTCTACCTGGATCAGCTCGGTTTCCGCCTGGCCTTTGACGCTCCGCTGGCGTCGGCTGACCGCTCGCCGGCCGTCACTCCCCCGGATGGCACTGCTGTGCTCTTGCTGGTGGCTCCGCGACCCGGTTCAGAGGAATACAACCTCATCGGCACGTCTACCCGGATTGTTTTTCTGACCGAAGACGTCTTTGCCAAATTCGAGGAATGGAGCAGGCGCGGCGTCCGCTTTCACCATCCGCCACACGTGCATCCCTGGGGCGCCATTTCCACCACCTTTGAAGACGTGGACGGGAATGTGTTTACGCTTCTCAGTTGCCAGGACGTAACCCGCGAAGTGCAGGAACAGCGCCGGGCTCATATTGAGCGCTCCGAATCCGAGCACCGCTTGAGCCAGGAGCTGGAACTTGCCCGGCACGTACAGGCCAGGCTTTTCCCGCAAAAACGGCCCGCGCTTTCGACCTTGGAATATGCGGCGGTCTGCATCCAGGCTCGCCACGTCGGAGGCGATTTTTACGATTTTCTAGAACTTGGCCGGAACCAGCTTGGGCTGGTGATCGGCGACGTTGTGGGCAAAGGAGTCGCCGCCGCTCTGCTGATGGCCAATCTCCAGGCGCATCTTCGCGATCAGTCGACGGCTTACTCGAGCCGCCCGTATGTTCCGATTGTTTTGGAGCAGCCCCAGCGCTTTTTACTCTCGGTCCATCGGCTTTTTTACGAGAACACCGCCGAGAGC
>Ga0157378_10004172_pt1 | contig 12759 bp, 10 predicted proteins | sample M65metaG_FD_115309 | JGI IMG/M metagenome (GOLD analysis project Ga0157378, IMG submission 115309) | Miscanthus rhizosphere microbial communities from Kellogg Biological Station, Michigan, USA - M6-5 metaG | ecosystem: Host-associated > Plants > Roots > Rhizosphere > Soil | place: USA: Michigan...
GCCCTTCGTTTGCGCAAAAGCGATAACCTTCTCCGTGATCCTCACGGCAGGAGCACTATTCCCCGATTTATAATAGATAAAGGCAAGTTCATCGTTCAGTTGCATGAGCTTCAGAGAATCGGATTTAAGCGCGTCGGGGAAAGAATTAAGTTGCAGCCTTTTGTAGTAAAAAGCCTTGTCATAATTGCCGATCAGCCGGTAGTAAGAGGATAGTGAATGGTAACAGGAGTTGACCAGGTCGGAGTCCTCGGCGCGAGAGGCAACAGAAAGCGCTTCAGAATAATCCCGGAATGCCTCTATTTTCAGGTTCATTGATTCAGAACACTGGCCCAGCAAGATCAGTCCAAGGCATCGTAAACGGTCATCGCTGCCTGCGCTCACGAATTGGTAAGCGCGGTTTGCACTTAGGAGCGCTTGTTGATTGTTTCGATAATCAAGATTTAGTTTCGCAACGGCTCTGTACGCAAAGAATAGCCAGTTCGTATTATTCCGGGTATTGGCGATACTCTGCAATCTTGCCGCGTAGCGCTCAGCCAAAGGGCGATTGCGAAATTCATCCCGTTCAAAATATTTTTTATAGATATCCACCTCAAGCGCTTCGTCATTCGCCGATCTTGCTATCTCCACTGCTATTTCAAAAGTACTGTCCGTCTTGCCGTCGAGCAATGCCATATAATAGTCATCTGCAATTTTGAGCAAAATTGCTACTTGTTCTCCCGGTTGTTTTTTCAGCGTCACTTGCTTCCACAGTTCATCGGCCCGCTGCTCCATATACCCGGCCTGCGAAGAAAATGGGCCAGCTAAGATGCAGAAAACAAGTAATAATAATTTTATATTTCGCATAAAGAAATGCAATTTCATTAACTAAGAATCAAGCACAAATTTATCCGTAATAGTTATATTTGTTTGAAAATCTACCTTCTTTTTTTAAAAATTACTTTATGGCTAAACGTATCCATTTATTGGCTTTTATTTTTCTCGCAGCAGTAATTTCTCAATCATGTAAAAACTGTAAGGAAGGCGACGTACTGGAAGGCGGAGCAACCGCCCACCCCATCACTAAAGCGCTGACGGATCCTCAGATAGCTTTTGTTGAGTATGCGATTCACACAGATAATGCTGATGTAAAGTCGTTGCTTCAGTCTGGAAAGGCTTGGATTTTCGACGCTACCAGCGGCGGCGCCAATGCCTTTCGTCTGGCATCGGCGACTGTTTCTGCCAGCAGCGGAATCACAATTGAGCCTTCGTCCAGAACCTTCCTTGAGACAAAATCGGGTTTGTGCCCCGACATGTGCGATCTTGTCAGGATAGTCGCGGCCGACCCGTTGGCCATGCTGCCGTATGATGATAAAAATAAACCGGCGATAGATAAAGAAATAAACGACTTCGCTAATGGAAATACCACGATTGCAAATGCCTTAATGATCAACCCGGGATTGATAACCAAAGTGCTTACCGACAATAAAGACGCCACCTTTATTATTGTTAGTGTATTTGCGGGCGACAAAGGAGAAATGATGTACCAGGGATTTCAGACAAACTCGTCGAATACGATTACTGCCACAACCAAGCCATATATTGACGTCGCGCCCACGACTTTTATTAAGGCATTGGTGCCGTAGGAAGGCGGGAGCTCACGAAATAACAACGGCTAAAACGTCAGAGAGTTGTCGTTGCCGGGCTGGAAGTTATTGCTTTACAAACTGCGCCACCCTCAAACCATTGTTCCCAGTTAAGCGGACATAATAAACACCCGGAGCCAGCGATTTTAAATCGACTGTAGTTTCGGCGTTGCCAATATCGTTTCTGGTGATGATTTGGCCAACATTGTTGGTGATATCAAATGCCATGTATGTCCCCAAAGCGGTTTTAATAGTCAGCTCCTCAGTTGCGGGATTGGGATAAATCGCAAATTCGCGACCTGCGGGTAATGTCTCATTTGCCTCCAGGTACATGCAGGGAAGTGCGACAACCTTGAATGAAACTGTCGTGCTACAGCCATCTGGCAGCAAGTAAGTAATGACGGACATACCTGCAGCAACCCCTGTTACTATGCCGCTGGAAGGTCCCACTGTAGCTATGGTTGTCGTTGCACTGCTCCATACTCCGCCCGGTGTAGCATCGGCAAGAGTTCTTGTATGTCCAACGCATACAGAATCAATTCCCGTGATAGCAGCAGGTGCAGGCTGAACGGTAACGGCTTTTATCGCAAACACGGATCCTATAGAATAGGTGATGGTCACTGAGCCGCCTGAAACGCCGGTTACTATCCCGCTTACTGAGCCTACTGTTGCAGCGGGGCCGCTGCTGGTCCATGTACCACCGGGTGTGGAATCGGCTAACGAGATCGTTGCTCCAGCACAAAGTATATTCAGACCTGTTACGGTAATGGAAGGGGTGATCTTGCGGAGGCGTTGATTGAGCTGGTCGCTGATCACAATATTGCCGTAGCTATCCACTGCCAGCCCGCTCGCCTCATTGAATTTGCAAGCAGTTGCATAACCACCATCGCCTGAAAAACCGGGTGATCCGGTTCCGGCGAGGGTGCTGATAATACTGGCAGTATTCACTTTCCGCACTACATTGTTGGCGTATTCGCTGATATATAAATTTCCCGCCGCATCCACCGAAACAGAGGTAGGATCATTCAACTGCGCAAGCGTCGCAGCGGCTCCATCGCCGCTATAGCCAGGGCTGCCGTTGCCGGCGACTGTGGATATAATTCCTCCTGCATTTATTTTTCGAACCCGCTGGTTCGCCCTGTCTGTGAAAAAAACATTGCCGAGCGTATCGGCCGCTACCGAATAGGGAAAGTGTATGTTGGCTGAAGTTGCGGCAAATCCATCACCACTGAAACCAGGTATGCCCGTTCCGGCAATAGTAGTGATGATGCCGGCCGGATTCACCTTACGAATACGAGAATTATTGTAGTCTCCTATGTATATATTTCCGGAATGGTCAGCCGCCACGCCATAGGTGCCATTCATGAGCGCATTGGTTGCCGGAAATCCATCGCCGCTGCTACCCGTGGAGCCGCCGACACCCGCAACAGTGGTAATGATGCCAGCCGTATTTACCTTGCGTATGCAGTTGTTGTCGCCATCGGCAATGAAAATATTACCGATGCCGTCCACGGCCACAGATGTAACCCTGTTCAATTGGGCGTTGGTCGCAGCAAAACCGTCTCCGCTGAAGCCGATAGTGCCGTTTCCCGCCACAGTGCTCATGATACCTGCCGGGCTGATCTTGCGTACGCGGTAATTCGAATAATCGGCAAAATAGATGTTGCCTGCAGCATCTATCGCGACGCCATCTGGGTCATGTAGTATTGCGGTGGTAGCGGGCAGTGCATCTCCGTAGTACCCTGGAGTGCCATTTCCCGATATTGTGAAAATAATGCCGGACTGTGCGTGGCAAAGAGACGTGCCGGACCATAACGCAGTGAAACCGGTCAGTAAAACAAATAGGTATTTGTTCATAGGTAAAAAAATTAGCCAAATTAAAATTAGGCATTTCAACCCAGTTTAAATCTGCCTAACGGAAATACTTTATTGGACGCTTGGTTTTGCCCTGAGATACGGAAGGCTGACTGAAATTAAAACTGATAAGTCTTACTGGCACGAATTTTTAAACACGCTGCGAAAAAAAAGTGGCAGATGAATCATAGTTTTCAGAAAAAGGTGTTGCTCGCATACGCCACTGTTGTTTGTTTCCTACTTATGTATTGCAGCAATAACAGGCATGGCGTGATCGCCAGAAATAATATAACTGTAACACAGAAAAAATAGGTTGTAAATGGTGGCGGAGCGCAATTCCGCTTATTTTTGCCGCATGGCAGATATCTCGTCTTTCGACCCCAATTCGGTAGGGCTTACAGCTAATAATATTTTTGGTTTACCCTTCAGCGAGGCCGAAGCGCAGCTGGTGCTGCTGCCGGTGCCGTGGGAGGTAACCGTGTCTTACCGCGCAGGCACCGCCCGTGGACCTGAAAGTATATTTGAAGCTGCCATGCAGGTGGACCTATATGATCCCGATGTGCAAGATGGCTGGAAAAAAGGCTTCCATATGCTGCCGGTCGATGAGGAGATCATGTCTATAAGTGACGATCTGCGCGTGGACGCGGAGGAAGTGATCGCCAGCCTGGCCGAAGGTATTAGTCCCGAAGAGGATGAGGACCTGACAACTGCGATGAAGGATATAAACGACGGTGGCGGAATGCTGCGCGATTGGGTATATGAAAAGACAGGCGCCCTGCTGCGACAGGGAAAGAAGGTGGGCCTGGTGGGGGGTGACCACAGCACGCCCCTGGGATTCATTAAGGCGCTGGGCGATGTACACAGTGAGTTCGGGATTCTACAGATAGACGCCCATGCCGATCTGAGGGTGGCTTATGAGGGCTTTACGTACTCACATGCCAGCATTATGTACAATGTGCTGCAGCAGGTGCCGCAGATGCAAAAGCTGGTGCAGGTGGGCATCCGCGATTATTGCGATGACGAACTGGCAATGATAGAGACCAGCAATGGCCGGGTGCAGACCTTCTTTGACAAAGACATAAAGGCGCAGCAATACGAGGGCGCCACCTGGAAATCTATTTGTGAGCAAGTGGTGAATGCGCTACCGCAAAAAGTATATATCAGCTTTGATATAGATGGGCTCGATCCCAAGCTATGTCCTAATACCGGCACTCCGGTACCCGGCGGTTTTGAGATGGAGCAAATATTCTATCTCTTCAAAATGCTGCATGCATCGGGCAGAGAGCTGATCGGCTTTGACCTTAATGAGGTATCGAACGGTGAGGAGAATGAAGATACCATAGATACCATTACGGGGGCAAGGGTACTGTATAAGCTGTGTAATTATATGGTGGCTTAGGTCTTATCCAGCGAGTACATAATATCCTCCTCATGCTCCTGCAGGTAGCGGATGAGCTCGTCGTTGACCTCTATTTTGCGGTTCTGCGATTTTAGTTTCACTTCCATGCCGTTCCAGTCTGAGACGTAGAGCAGGAGCTCGGTGTTGCCGGGATGCGTCTTAATGTTTTGCTCCAGGAAGTTCACAAAGTCGTTGTCCACCTTCAGCAGGGGCAGCTTCACATGCAGGCGCTTGGTAAGTAGTTTGCGCACCTCATCGAGCAACATGATGTTCTGTATCTGGAACTCCATGGTACCGGGCCTGAATCTATGCTCATCATACACGCCCTGAATCATCAGTTTCTGGCCGTTCAACAGGTAATTGCCATACTGCACATAGTTCTTCTCCCACATCACTATCTCGTGGTTACCGGTATAGTCGTTGATAGTCATTTTACCAAACTTACTGCCCTTCTTGGTGGTCATATGTCCGGCATCGGTGATGAAGCCTGCTATGCGGATATTGCGACCCCTGTTGGCTTCCAGTTCATTGATAGCAGTAATGCCATAGTTGTCCATCTCGAACTTAAAGCCATCAAGCGGATGAGCGCTGAGGTAGATACCCACCACTTCCTTTTCACGGTCCAGCAGCTCAGGCAGCCCCCACTTCTCACACTCGGGTATAACAGGTGGTTTTATTTCGGGCATGGCGGTATCGCCAAACAGGCTGTTGAATGATACTGTGGAGCTGGCCTGGCATTGATTGCCGAACCTTGTCAATCTTTCAAGGCCGGATATAGGATCTGCTGCCGGTGCATAGAAATACTGCGCCCTGTGCATCTGCGGGAAGCAGTCGAGTGCACCGGCCAGCACGAGGCTTTCCATGGACTTCTTGTTCACCGTGCGCTGGTTCACACGCTTTATAAAGTCGAATACAGAAAGGTAGGGGCCATTTGATTCTCGCTCGGCAATAATATCTTCCACTGCGGCCTCTCCCACCCCTTTAATGGCATTGAGTCCAAAACGCACCACATTTTCCTTGGCTACTGCAAAGCCTTTCAGGCTCTCATTCACATCGGGACCAAGCACCTGCAGGCCCATGCGCTGGCACTCCTCCATGTAGAACTTGATCTTATCAATATTGCCCTGGTTATTGAGCACGGCAGCCATGTATTCAGCCGGGTAATGGGCCTTAAGGTAGGCAGTCTGGTAGGCTACGAGGGCGTAACAGGTAGAGTGCGACTTATTGAAGGCGTACTGGGCAAATGCTTCCCAGTCGGTCCATATCTTCTGCAGCTTGTCTTCGGGATGGCCTTTGGCTTTGGCGCCCTCCACAAACTGGCCTTTCATCTTATCCAGCACTGCCTTCTGCTTCTTACCCATGGCCTTGCGCAGCACATCGGCATCGCCCTTGGTAAAGCCAGCCAGGCTTTGAGAAAGCAGCATCACCTGTTCCTGGTAAACAGTGATACCATAGGTATCACCCAGGTATTCCTCCATGGCCGGCACATCATAAGAGATGGGCTCCTGGCCATGCTTGCGCTTGATGTAGTTAGGTATATACTCCATGGGCCCCGGGCGGTACAGGGCGTTCATGGCTATGAGGTCGTCGAATTTATCGGGTTTCAGGTTGATCAGGTGCTTCTGCATGCCTGCACTTTCAAACTGGAAAGTGCCGTTGGTCTCGCCAGCCTGGTAAAGCTCGTAGGTCTGTTCATCGTCGAGGGGCAGCGTATCGATATCAATTTCGATACCATAGTTGCGCTTGATGAGCGCAAACGCGTCCTTGATGATGGTAAGGGTTTTCTGGCCCAGGAAGTCCATCTTGATGACACCGGCGTTCTCGATCACATTGCCCTCGTATTGGGTAATCAGCGAGTCCACGTCCTTGGTCATGAACACAGGGAGCAGATCGGTAAGATCGCTCGGGGCGATGATAATGCCTGCCGCATGGATACCGGTATTGCGCACCGATCCTTCCAGTTTCTCCGCAGAGCGCAGCACATCGCCATGCTGGGTGGGCTGCTTGTATATTTCTCTGAGTTTATTTACCCATTCTACCTCCTCGCCACTTATGCCTTCTTTCTGGTCAAGGCTACCCTCTCCCTTCATTTCGGCATGCAGCAGTCGCTTCAGCGATATACCCGGCCGCTCGGGCACCAGCTTCGCGAGGGCGTTACTCTCACTTAACGGCAGGTCCAGCACACGGGCCACATCCTTAATACTGCTCTTTGCGGCCATGGTACCATAGGTAACTATCTGGGCCACTTGGTTCTTACCATACTTCTGCACCACATAATCGATCACTTTCTGGCGGCCCACGTCGTCAAAGTCAGTATCAATATCGGGCATGCTCTTACGGTCAGGGTTCAGGAACCTTTCGAAGAGCAGCTTGTACTTGATGGGGTCTATATTGGTAATGCCGATACAGTATGCCACCGCCGAACCCGCAGCCGAGCCGCGGCCCGGCCCTATGAACACGCCCATATTGCGCCCTTCCTTGATAAAGTCGCTCACAATAAGGAAGTAGCCAGCAAAACCCATGGTCTTGATGGTAAACAGCTCGAATTTTAGCCGTTCTTCAACCTCTTGCGTTATCTCCTTGTAGCGCTCCTTGGCGCCCATCCAGGTTATGTGCTCCAGGTAGGCTACCTGGTCGTCGTTGAACTCTGGTGGCACCTTGAAGTGTGGTAGCAGTATGTCGCGGTCCAGCTTCAGCGGCTTTATCTTCTCCAGTACCATATTGGTATTGTCTATGGCCTGGGGAACATCGCTGAAGAGGGTTGCCATCTCTTCCGTCTTCTTGAAATAAAAACGGTCGCTGGGGAATGCAAAGCGGCCCTTTGATGATGATGTTTCATCATCGTCGCCGAGGTCTTTCCATTTTTCGTCGCTCTGTTTCTTGCCCGTATTAATGCACAGCAAGATATCGTGGGCGTTGGCATCGGCCTGGTCCACATAGTGACTGTCGTTGCTGGCTATGATAGGCACATTGTATTTCTCAGCAAAGCGTAGGAGCACTTCATTTACCTTATCCTGGTCGCCTATGGCGTGGCGCTGCAGTTCTATGTAATAGTCGTCGCCAAAGAGATTGTGCCACCACTGAAACACTTTCTCGCCTTCCGCTTCTCCTTTCCGCAGTATGGTGCGCGGAACCTCGGCTGCAAGGCAACAGGTAGTGGCAATGAGCCCCTCATGGTATTTCTCGACCAGTTCCTTGTCTATACGCGGATACTTGCTGTAGAGGCCCTCCATATAGCCGAGGGAGCATAGCTTCACAAGGTTCTTGTAGCCCACTTCATCCTTGGCCAGCAGCAACTGGTGGTAACGGAGGTCCTTATCGTCTTTGGAAAACTGGCGCTTGTGCCTGCTGTCCACAAGATAAAACTCGCAGCCTACTACAGGCTTCACCACCGGTTCTTCAATATCCTTACCGGCCTCCGTCTTACCTACTACTTTTTTCTTCTTCCAGGCTTCGGCCACAAAGTCGAACACACCGAACATATTGCCATGGTCGGTGATGGCCATAGCAGGCATATTATCGGCCCTGGCCTTATCAAAAAGCTTTGAAATATTAGATGCTCCGTCGAGCAGGGAGTATTGTGTATGATTATGTAAATGGGAGAATTGCATCGTTCCAACCGCACGTTTTCCGGCTTTACAAAGTAACGAAAAAGGGGGCGGATTGGAGTTGGAAGTTATTCACAGATTGTTGGGATTAGTGTTGGTACTATACCTCATCCCGTTTGTCATTTTTTGAACATCACCTCACTATCACCCTGTTCTTCTTGCACGGAAATACCTCATCTACAAACGGGTCAATGTATTCGGGTACCGGGTTGTTGCCCCGCTCACATCTAATCAGGTAAATATGTTCAGCCAGGATGAAAAACGTTTCTTTTTCCCATGTAGCGTTCTTTTCACGGTTTTCGAAATAAAGATCAATTGCAAAAATGTTGTGCGCCCCTGTCTCGAAACCGGGATGATGGCGATGGAATTCTTCGGGCGTGGCCAGCCGGATGAGATCGTTTCCAAAAATATTCGTATCCCGCCACTCGCCCGGAATATTGAAGAAAGTTACTTTCTTGAAAATGAGGTCGAAATCCCGGTAGTAAATTCTGTCGAAGCTGCAAGAAACAACCAGGGTATTTCTTTTGAAAGAATGCACCCAGAAACCATCCCACATGCTATGAACCGGGAGAGTCGCATTTATTGTTTCAATTACCTCGTTGAAATCGGTCATTTTGCAATGGTCAGTGCCGCCAGCTAAACGCTAATCACCTCTCCTCGAACAACCCCTCTAAAATCTGCTGATTGAAGTGGTCGTTGAGATCGCCGGTAACGTGGTGGTAAACAGCGCTAACAAAAATGGTGCTGAGGGCGCTGGTAATCGTTATCGCAGCAAGTGCGCCAAAAACGAACATGTAAATACCTAATTGTTCATTGATCGTCGAGCTGACAACAGCCCCGATGATGCCGATAATCAGGAATATGAGCCCACCAACAAGATTCAGGCTGAAGTTGGCTCCTATGGTTTCGCCCCATTCCTTTTTCATCATCTCTACCGATTTTTTAAAGGCATCTATGGGTCCTAAGTCTTCATAGGCGAGAATGGGCACGACAAAGAACGTACCCACGCTCCAGGCGATACCCACAATGCTGATCAGTATCCTCCCAAGCCAGCCTAAATTGTCCTGTATTGCACGTAGCACCGTGCCCACAGTGGCAGCAAAAACCGACCAGGCAAAGATGCGGCCAATGCGTCCGGCACTGAAACTTAGTCCCTTCGACACAGACGCTTCCTCTCCCTTGAAATAAAGATGGGTGCAATGGATCAGCGCCATATTGAAAAAAGCGATAATGAAGTAACTGACTATGTAAAAACAGAACAGCGAACTGTACACTACAGTATTGTTCAGATGACTGGCTATAAATTCTTCACCGCGACTTGAATAAACGTAATAAATCGAAGATGCAATGACACCGCCCAATGTAAGACCCGAGAGTATTGGGAATATAATCAACTGCCGGTTTGCGTTGAGCACCTTCATACTCGTTTTGGCTATCTCCCAGCCGTTGGCCATGCGCGAAAAAATTCCCATAAAGCTTAGATTTGCCTAATAAAGATATCAAAGAATGCCGAACCGCCAAAGGCTTTAATGCGTAAATAGCTCCATGAAAATTATTCTTACAGGACCCACAGGCATGGTGGGGTCGGAAGTGCTGCGCCAGGCATTGCTTGATGAGCAGATAACGGAGATAACGGCACTCAGCCGGAAGCCGCTCCCGGCGGCGCCAAAGCTCAAAACCATTATTCTTACAGATTTTATGAACTATGCCGGATTGGAAGAAGTTTTCCGCACACATGACGCCTGCATGTGGTGCCTCGGCATATCTCAAAATGCTGTGAACGAACAGGAATACATCACAATTACATACGACTACACAATAGCTGCCGCCGAGGCCATGCTGAAAGCCAACCCCGGCATAACGCTCCTCTTCCTGAGTGGTGAAGGGGCAAAAACTGATGAAAAGAGTCGGTACCTGTTTGGCAGAATAAAGGGTCGTACCGAAAAAGCGCTTTCAGATATGCCCTTCAAAAGGTTATTGATTGCGCGACCTGCAGGCATCATCCCGGTTGACGGCGGCAGCCGTTATCCCTTTGCGCTCAGGCTGCAGTACTTATTTGCGCGTATTATGAAATACATTACTCCAGCCTATGTCATTACCTCAGTAAAACTTGCAAAAGCAATGCTCTATATTCTGAAATATGGCAATAATGCCACTTACTCATTCACGGACATAAATGCAGCAGCACAACGCATCGAAGCATAGCAAATAAACAACCGGGCTGAAAAAGTAGCGTAAGGATTAATACCCCTGCTTGGCCACTCCGTCCTTTATGGCCTGAAGCGCCTTGGCTTCGCTAAGGATAGCGGCCATCTTGTTGCCCTTACCATCATTACCATTAGCAATATAGCCACCCCTCGATGTGCGTGTGATCACTGCATCCTGCATAGGGACATTCTTTTCTTTGGTTTTCAGGCAATACGCTTTGAGCATTTTTGAAGTATCCATATATCAGATTTTATTAGTGTGTGATTTTTATGAGTTCTGCACAATCTACAAAACATTTCACAAAAGAAAGAATAGCAAGATATTTATTTGCATATATCCGGGTTGAAATCTGGCTGTAAGTCAAGCCGGAAGTAACCGGGACTAATCGTTGCAGTCGCATTCGTCAGGCTCCTGGAGAAAGTGGTCAAGGCGATCAGCAAGCTTGAAAGAGACGGATGTCTCATCGGCATACACGATCTGGCTCACGATCCAGTGCGTCCCATCGGGAACGCAAATGAAGAATAGCCCGGTCTGGTGGAAATCTATTTTGCCGCCCTCAATTTTTGCTTCTTTTTCCAGAATTGTATTGAACGTGCGGGAATAGAACTTGTAGTAAACTTCCTTTATCTTCTTATCGGCCGTGTTCTTGATCTTCACCTGGTAACGCAGCTCAGAACAAGTATAACACTCGGAGCATTGCTTGTGAATGGAGCACAGGTCAAAGAACTTCCGGTGTTTCAGATAGTCGTTCGTTTGGGCTTTAGTGCCCGCCAAACAGAAAAACAGCAATGGGACCAATAACAGTAACCTTTTTGTAAACGACATCTGATTGTGATTTTAAAGACTGGTGAGCCTCGGACACATTCCCGGGCAATACCTGCAAATATATAAAATGGAGCATAAAGAAGAAACTTCGGTGCATATTTTTAGACAGCAAAGCGAAATTTCATCGCGGCATCTTTATTAGCTTTCGAAAAATTACTTTTGCGGAAACCATTAATATGCAAAGACTTCTATTGCTGTTGTTCCTTACAATGGCTGCACCGCACCTGATGGCGCAGGTAAAAAGAGAACCCCTGGTGAAGAAATACAGTTATGCCGCTCAGAAGAAATACTATCCTGAGCTGATCAATAACGTTTTCCTTGGAATGACCTGGAACGAATTCAGAAAGGCTGTAAAAACAGAGGACCTCGAATTTGAGCGCAACTTCGCGGGTACTTCGGTCACTTTTAAGGCCCATTTTCCGGTAGGCAACAACTTTGATAATATTTCCTCGGTTACGTATAACTTTCCCGGTAGTGACAGTACCTATGATGCAGGTACCATGGATAGCAACGCCCGGCTTTACGAAATGGCGGTAGAGTTCGAAAGGGTTGAAGACCTAAACATTTTTCTTGTTGGCTGGCGCCAGATAAAGGGGCCTAAAATACTTTCTTACTACGACTGGATCGTAAAGACCAACGACGGCATGGAGTGCCGGGTTGCCGCAGGCGGCTTCAGTATGACCTATGTTGGGAAAATACCGGGCACACCCTGGAAAGAGGACATAGAGCTTATAGATGCCCATAGTAAGTAATCCCACCCAACAATTTATCAAATTATTATAAATATCAGGACGCATACTGAGCGCTTTTACCTATTTGCTCTTTACCTTTGAGTTTCACGATCCCACTTATCCGGTATTTTTTCGTTTATAACAAAGCAAGCACCTATGCGCATATTCATTACGCTCGCAACCTGTTTACTATGTACTGGCCAGCTTTTGGCACAGGGATTACCGGCTTCAGGTAATAACGGGACGGGAAAAAGCAATCCGAACAATATCAATGATATCAAGCGCGACTTCCTCTACAATGAGCTGCACAATCCCAATGATAAAGACAATGAGGATGACAATGACCTGGCCCGCTTCAACCGCTGGTTTCATGAGGTAGCCATTCGCACCTACCCTACCGGTAATCTGCCCAGCCCCGACGTGCTGATACGCGAAACGGAAGCAGCCACGCAAAAGGAAAGGAACGCCCACCATAAAACGACCGCTGGCGGCACCTGGCAGCCCGTGGGCCC
>Ga0157378_10004175_pt1 | contig 12756 bp, 9 predicted proteins | sample M65metaG_FD_115309 | JGI IMG/M metagenome (GOLD analysis project Ga0157378, IMG submission 115309) | Miscanthus rhizosphere microbial communities from Kellogg Biological Station, Michigan, USA - M6-5 metaG | ecosystem: Host-associated > Plants > Roots > Rhizosphere > Soil | place: USA: Michigan...
GATGGCGCGGATGATGCAGGCGGCGATCCAGAAGAACAATCTGATGAAGCAGCCGATGGTGGTATCGCTGAAGGGCGGTGCGTCCGGCGCCGAGGCGCTGATGTACATGAAGTCCAGCGACGGCGATGCGAACAAGGTCTTGATCGCGTACTCGCTGATCTACATGCTGCCGCTGTCGGCGAAGATTCCGTTCAATTGGCGCGAACTGACGCCGGTGTCGGTGATCGCGCTCGATCAGTTCGTGCTGTGGGATAACGCGGCGGGTCCGAAGAGTGTGAAGGACTTCATCGCGGCGGCGAAGGCCGCCAGCGCGCCGTTCAAGATGGGCGGCACCGGCTCCAAGCGCGAGGATCATGTGTTGACTGTGTTCATGGAGCAGAAGACCGGCGCGAAATTCTCTTACCTTCCGTACAAGTCGGGCGGCGAAGCGGCGACGCAACTGGTCGGCAACCACACCGAATCCAACGTCAACAATCCCTCCGAGAACCTCGAAGTCTGGCGCGCCGGCCAGGTCCGCGCGCTCTGCGTGTTCGACAAGGAGCGCATCGCCTACAAGACCAAGGTCACCGAGACCCAATCCTGGAACGACATTCCGACCTGCAAGGAGGAGGGCCTCGACGTACAGTACCTGATGCTGCGCGCGATGTTCCTGCCCGGCAAGGTGACGGCGGAGCAGCAGGCGTTCTATGTCGACCTGTTTCAGAAGGTGACGCAGACGGCGGAATACAAAGACTACATGGAGAAGCAGGCACTGAAGCCGATTTTCCTGACCGGCAAAGACATGGTGCAGTTCCTCGAGGACGACGACAAGCTCAATGCTTCGCTGATGAACGAAGCGGGCTTTGTGGCGAAGTAGGCTGCACTATCCAACGTCCATGGTTACTTGTCGGCAGGACCGTATCCCGCGATCCTGCCGAGCACGTTTTGAATTTCTTCCTTCGGCAATAGTCGTGGCGTGCCGATTTGCAGGCAGCCGTGATATTGCCGCGCCAGCGCCTCGACCTCGACCGCTAGCCACATCGCCTTCGACAGCGACGCGCCCACCGCGATCATGCCATGATGCTCCAGCAGGCAGGCCAATCGGCCTTCCAGCGCCTTGACGGCGTGCTCCGACAGTTCCTGCGTGCCGAATGTCGCATAGGGCGCGACGCGGATGGTGTCGCCGCCGGCACAGGCGATCATGTAATGGATCGGCGGGATCTCCAGATTCATGATGGCCAAAATCGTCGAATAGGTCGGGTGGGCGTGGACCACGGCGTTGACCTCGGGCCGGGCCCTGAGGATATCGAGATGAAAACGCCACTCGCTGGAGGGACGCTGCGCTGGATCGTGCGATCCGTCCCTCTCCATGAACACGATCTGCTCGGGCTGCATCGCCTCGTACGGCACGCTGGTCGGCGTGATCAGCAGGCCCGCGCCATGGCGCAGGCTGATATTGCCCGACGTGCCCTGGTTGATGCCGAGCGCATTCATGCTGCGGCAGGCGTCGATGATGGATTGGCGCTTTTCCCGGTCGTTTGTGGTCGGCATTTCGGGGTCCCTTGTATCTCGCCGAGAATGCTTGATTATCGCGCCGCAGTATAGTCGAACATCCCTGCGAAGCGTTTGATCGGGAGCAGTCATGACGAATGCCGTGTTGGGTATCATCGGCGGATCCGGAATCTACGACCTGCCGGGACTGGAGGATGTTCGCGACGAGGCCATCGCAAGCCCTTGGGGCGAACCATCCGCCGTGCTCAGGCGTGGTGTGATCGCCGGCCTGCCGATCGTATTCCTGCCGCGGCACGGCAAAGGACATGTGCTGTCGCCCTCCGACATCAACTACCGCGCCAATATCGACGTGCTGAAGCGGGCAGGGGTCACCGACTTGATCTCACTCTCGGCCTGCGGATCGTTCAAGGAGGAATTGCCGCCCGGTAGCTTCGTGCTGGTCGACCAGTTCGTCGACCGCACGCACAAGCGCGAGAGCTCGTTCTTCGGCAGGGGCTGCGTCGCCCATGTCTCGATGGCGCATCCGGTGTCACCGCGGCTGCATGTGCATCTCGCCGCCGCCGCCAAGGCAGAAGGCATCGCCGCGGTGCAGGGCGGCACCTACGTTTGCATGGAAGGTCCGCAGTTTTCCTCGCTCGCCGAAAGCCTCACCTACAAGGCGCAGGGCTATTCGGTGATCGGCATGACCAACATGCCCGAAGCCAAACTCGCCCGCGAGGCCGAGATCTGTTACGCCAGCGTGGCGATGGTCACGGATTTCGATTGCTGGCATCCCGATCATGACGCCGTCACCGTACAGGATATCATTCGCGTGCTTAATTCGAATGCCGAGCGAGCCAAGGGATTGGTCGCGCGCCTCGCACGGGACTTTCCGCATCAGCACGAGCCGTGTCCGATCGGTTCCGACCGCGCGCTCGATACGGCCTTGATCACGGCGCCGGAGGCGCGCGATCCGCAATTGCTCAGGAAACTCGACGCGGTGGCCGGACGGGTGCTGCGGTCATGAAGGTCGACGGTCGTCATTTTCGCAGCATCTGGCTTGAACCCGACGGCTGGTCGGTCGGCGCGATCGATCAACGCCGGTTGCCGCATGAATTCGTCATCGCACGTATCGAGACCGTGCAAGCCGCGGCGGATGCCATCCGCACCATGCTGGTGCGCGGCGCGCCGCTGATCGGCGCGACCGCCGCCTACGGCATGGCGCTGGCGGTGCGCGACGATCGTTCCGACGCGGGGATCGATCGCGCCTACCAGTTGCTGAACGCGAGCCGACCGACGGCGATCAACCTCAAATGGGCGCTGGACGAGATGGTGCGTGCGATCAAACCGCGGCCACCGTCCGAACGTGCGACTGTTGCCTTTGCCCGCGCCGTGGAGATCGCCGAAGAGGACGTCGCGATCAACCGAGAGATCGGCCGCCACGGTCTGGCGATGATCGAAACCATTGCCGCGGCCAAGGCGCCCGATGAGACGATCAACGTCCTGACCCATTGCAACGCCGGCTGGCTGGCGACGGTGGACTGGGGCACCGCCACGTCGCCGATCTACCAGGCCCATGACCGAGGCCTGAAAATTCACGTCTGGGTCGATGAAACCCGGCCGCGCAATCAGGGCGCTTCGCTGACCGCCTGGGAGCTCGGCCACCACGGGGTTCCGCACACGGTGATCGCCGACAATACCGGCGGCCATCTCATGCAGCACGGCATGGTCGATCTGGCGATCGTCGGGACCGACCGGGTGGCCGCCAATGGCGACGTCTGTAACAAGATTGGAACCTATCTGAAGGCGCTGGCTGCGCACGACAATGGCGTCCCGTTCTATGTTGCGCTGCCGTCGCCGACCATCGACTTTAGTATCGATGACGGCATCAAACAAATCCCGATCGAGCAGCGCGCCGCCGACGAGGTCTCCTGCATGACCGGCCGTACCATGGACGGCCGCATTGAAACCGTGCGTGTGGTGCCGGAAGGCTCGCCAGTCGCCAACTTTGCCTTCGACGTTACGCCGGCCCGGCTGGTCACCGGCCTGATCACCGAGCGTGGCGTGTTGCGACCGGAGCGTGCTGCACTTGCGAGCGCATTCCCCGACCGCGTCAAGTCGCATTGACGCGTGGTATACCAGCACGCTATCCCCTCTGGCCAACGAGTATGCCGGGATAAGCGTGGTCCATGTCCAATACCGATATCGAAATTGTTGTCGATGATCCGACCGCGCCGGAGGCGGATTCGCCCGCGGTGACATCGACCGGCGTCGTCGATGTCGTGGTGTCGTTGTTATTGCTCGCGCTCGCCGTGACGCTCGGCTGGGACAACTGGCGCACCGGCGCGGCCTGGGATTCGACCGGCCCGCAGCCCGGCTATTTTCCGTTCTATCTCTCGGTCATCCTCGGCGGCGCCAGCCTCTATGGCCTCGCAGCCGCCTTCCTGTCGCGCAAGGAGGCTTCGGAAGTTTTTGTCACCCGCGCACAGCTCCGCCGCGTCATGGCGGTGTTCGTGCCGACCTTCCTGTTCTGCCTCGCCACCCAATATCTCGGGCTCTATGTCGCGAGCTTCCTCCTGATTGCGGGCTTCATGCGGCTGGTCGGCAAGATCGCGCTGTGGAAGTCGCTCCTGACCGCCTTCATCTTCACCGCGGCGATGTTCGTGACCTTCGATATTGCCTTCGACGTCATCATGCCGAAGGGACCGCTCGAAGCGGCCTTCGGCCACTAGCAGATCGCAGGACCCTCATCATGGAAGCCTTCGGTTTGCTCGTGCACGGCTTTGCCGTTCTGCTGACATGGAAGACGTTGCTCTTGATGATGGTGGGCCTCGTGCTCGGCATCTTCGTCGGCGTGCTGCCGGGCCTCGGCGGGCCCAACGGCGTCGCGATCCTGTTGCCGTTGACCTTCACCATGGACCCGACCTCGGCGATCGTGATGCTGTCCTGCATCTACTGGGGCGCGCTGTTCGGCGGCGCCATCACCTCGATCCTCTTCAATATCCCCGGCGAGGCCTGGTCGGTCGCGACCACCTTCGACGGCTATCCGATGGCGCAACAGGGCAGGGCTGCGGAAGCACTGACGGCAGCGTTCACCTCGTCCTTCATTGGCTCGCTGGTCGCGGTGTTGCTCATAACTTTCCTGGCGCCGATGATCTCGTCGTTCGCGCTCAAGTTCGGGCCGCCGGAATTCTTCGCGGTGTACCTGCTCACCTTCTGCTCCTTCGTCGGCCTCGGTCGCGAAGCCAAACACAAGACCGTGATTTCGATGTCGCTCGGCCTGCTGCTGGCCGGCATCGGGATGGATACCGTGTCCGGCAATTTGCGCATGACCTTCGGCTCGTCGGAGTTGCTGCGCGGCATCAATTTTCTGGTCGCCGTGATCGGCCTGTTCGGTATCAGCGAGATCCTGCTGACGATGGAAGAGCGTCTGGCGTTGCGCGGCCATGCCGCCGGCATCTCCTTGCGCGTGGTGTTGTCGGTCTGGAAGGACCTGCCGAAATACTGGGTGACGCTGCTGCGCTCGTCGTTCATCGGCTGCTGGCTCGGCATCACGCCGGGTGGCGCCATCGCGGCCTCGTTCATGGGCTACAACCTCGCCAAGCGCTTCTCCAAGGATCCGGACAGCTTTGGCAAGGGCCGCATCGAGGGTGTGTTTGCGCCGGAAACCGCGGCGCATGCGTCGGGCACCGCGGCGCTGCTGCCGATGCTGGCGCTCGGGATTCCCGGCTCCGGCACCGCGGCGATTTTGCTCGGCGGCCTGATGGTGTGGGGTCTCAACCCGGGACCGCTGCTGTTCGTCGAACACAAGGATTTCGTCTGGGGCCTGATTGCTTCGATGTATCTCGGAAACGTGGTCGGCCTCGTGCTGGTGCTGACGACGGTGCCGATCTTTGCTTCCATTTTGAGGGTGCCGTTCGCAGCCGTCGCACCGATGATCGTGGTGTCCTGCGCGATCGGCGCCTATGCGATCCAGAATGCGATGTTCGACATCTGGCTGATGCTGGGCTTTGGCGTCGTCGGTTACGTCTTCAAGAAGATCGGCATTCCGCTGGCGCCGCTTACGCTGGCACTGGTGCTCGGCAACCGCGCTGAGGATGCGTTCCGGCTGTCGATGATCGGCTCCGGCGGCGACATGAAGGTGTTCTGGTCGAATGGCCTGGTCGGCTCGATCACGACGCTTGCGATCGTGCTGCTGTTCTGGCCCGTGATCGACAAAATATTCGGCGGCATCACGCGAATGCTGGGGCCGGCGAAGGCGTGATCCGACAAGACTCGATCGCGTTTAAGAGTGTGATCGCTCAGAGCTCGTATCATCGATGGCCTCAAAGAGGTCCTCAGATGGCTGGCTTGGTGAATACGCGGCTCGATGCAGTAAAAAGGCGCGCCATGAGCATTCCCTTTCCCATCATGGATCGATTGCTTAGTGCGGTGACAAGACGGCCCGGAGCTTTGGCGATGAGCTGGGCCAAGACGCTCATCCCAGTTAGCAGCGACGAAAAATTGTTTGTAACGGTCAGGCGCGCAAGTGCCGGATGCGTCTTACGTAGTCTGATATCTTGCCAAATCCAATTGCGGCGTTCCTTCTCTTTCAATCATCTGCGGGGTAGATCCAGTCATTAATAAATGTCTGGAGCCTATGAAGGTATTATTTCTCACTTTTTGCTGGAGACGACGCGAGGCGTCGAATCGCTTGCCCATATGGCGCGACCCTTATCGCATCGGCAGATGGCTATTGCGACGGTCAGCCGAAGGGAGAGATTGCCCGTCACCGTCTTGCCAGTATGCAAGCGATATGTTCTCACGCTTCAACCATCGGTGGCCTGCGACTGCATTTTATAAAGGAGCTGCGCACCGCCGTTGCTGTGACCGGGTCAATCGGCTAAACAAGACTTAGTTGAAGCCATAAATCGGTTTTCTCCAAAGGCTAGAATTACCTTCTCGAGCTGACCTGTTTTCGCGAGAAGATTCAGTTGGTTACGCGTGGATCGATGTTTGCTAATCCACTCAAGGCACGGCGAAAGTTTGGGCTTGCGTTCTTCAAGTCTAATATCTCGGCCGGCGCCATCGCCTGAGCGGTAGGATCTGACGGTTCATGATATTGTTTGGTGTACGCTCTCCGCTTGTCGTCGAGTTCGAGGAGACTTGCCAGCGCCTGAAAATTACCCTTACCGCCTGCGTAAGCGTGAATGGCACTCCCCGGGTTCTCGATCAAAGCAAAATAATATCTCTGGAGGAGTTTGATCGAGCTCCGCTTGTCGCTCCTTTCATCGCTTGCGCGTTTGAACCTCAAAGACGGCAGGTGCTCATTCAAATGGGGCTGCAACGCGGACTGCGGCTTTCGACAGCACTCATTGATCCGACGGCGATCTTGGCTCATTCCGTTCGAGTTAGTGAAGGAACGTTCATCAATGCGGGAACGGTGATCGGCGCGGCCTCGATTATCGGGCAGGGAGTGCTGATAAACCGCGCTGTATCACTGGGCCATCACACACTACTAGGCGATTTTGTCAGCATCGGCCCCGGATCCACGTTAGCTGGCAACGTCCGCGTTGGCCCTGAGACAATGATCGGTGCTGGAACAGTTGTATTGCCGCACGTTCGTATCGGCTCCGGTGCGATCGTAGGAGCGGGCTCGCTTGTTCTAAATGATGTCCCAGAGGGCGGCCGTGTAGCCGGTCATCCCGCAACCCCGCGTACCTTTAGGTCCAAGAATAATCCACTCGACCTGACGGGGCCCGAATGAGCGAACTCTCGGTCAGTCTTGCCTCTTTCTTTGAATTGATGGAACGCCGGGCTAGCGCTGAATTTCTCGTCGACGAGCAGGGAGTCATGTCTTACGCGAGCCTTTGTGAGAATGTTCGGCGCTGCTGCTCATTATTCGACTTGCACCAGCTGTCGGAGGGAGCGCGCGTTTTGATCGTTACTCGCGATGAACGAGTTGCTATTGCCGTATTTATTGCTGCGCTACTTGACGGAAAGGTGCCTGTGATGTTGGCGCCGGATATTCCTGAGGCCCACGCCGCAGCAATAAATCTATCTATCACCCCAAGTCTGACCGTAGTCGACGGCACTCGGCGCGAAGAGGAATGGACAAGAGGGGCGATCATTACCCGCGCTAAACGGAAGGCGCCATTTATATCGGCATTTAGCAACTCTTCTGTCATCAGAATTCCAATGCCGAACGAAAGTCGAAAGCCGCGGCTTCCTCCTTCGGTTGACGCACTGGCCTATATTCTCTTTACCTCGGGCACGACACAGTCGCCAAACGGCGTTATGATCAGTCGTCGGAATCTATTCAGCCAATTGCAGACGTTGTCACGACTCTTTCATTTTGAACAAAAAAGTCGAATCTTTAATTCTATGGTACTGGCTCACGCTGATGGCCTCGTCCAGGGACCACTGCTGGCAATATTTGCGGGCTGCACATTAATACGCATTGGAGCGTTTTCAATCTCTCAAATGGAGGATTGGCTGAACGCCGTGCGCGCCAATCGCGCAACTCATTTTTTCTCGGTGCCAACTGTCTATAATCTGATCGATAGGTATGCTGGTCATAATGATTATTTTGATGCGGCCGAGTTTTTATGTCTGATCTCTGTTGCGGCAAAGCTTGAAAGTGCTCTGTGGGAGCGATTGCAAGTGCGCTTCAAGCGTCCGCTCTATAATCAGTACGGCCTCACAGAGACAGTGGTCAGCGCGCTTTACGCGGGACCCCATCCGGAAATGGGTCCGTTGGGTACCCTCGGAAAACCTGTTGATGTCGAAGCTCGTCTGTTGGGGCTGGACGGAGCCGCTGTTTTAGACGGTAACTCTGGCGAATTGCTCTTAGCCGGCAAGAATATATTCATTGGCTATTGGAATAATCCTGTACGCACAGCTGAGGTGATGACTGCGGACGGATGGTTTCGGACTGGAGACCTAGCGCTTAAACGCCCTGACGGGGCCTATGAAATCCTGGGGCGATTGAAAACTGTAATCATGTGCGGAGGAATGTTGATTCGTCCCGATGAGATTGACGAGGTGCTGAAAAGCCATCCCGGAGTGGCTAGCGCTGTAACCGTCGGCATTCCAAATTCGGATTTTGACGAGGTCCCGATCAGCGCCGTCATTCTCGACAATTTTGTAAGCGAGTCTGATCTCACAAACTACTGTCGCGAGCGGCTAGAGCCTCTAAAAGTACCAAAGCGAATACTCGCTTTTGATGCCATTCCCCGAGGCAATTCTGGCAAGCCGCTTTTGGCCAACTTGAGAACGATCATCTTGTCGCGATTGGAGATAGGGCCCTCCGATCCAGCAGACCAAAATCACCTAGACCTAGCCCGGGATACTATTCGTCTCGCCGCTACGATATTCCGGGTGTCGCCGGAGATGTTAAGCAGACATTCCTCTCCCGAAACGGTTCCTGGTTGGGACAGCTTCTCACAAATTAATCTAATACTTGCAGCCGAAAGTCGATTCTCCGTACTTATCCCCGCGGCAAAGATTGCCTCCATTCGGACCTTGCATGATTTGATCCAAGCAATCGAAACATGTCAATGAGGACGCGATGAAGGGGATCTGGCTTGCGGCCGTCTGTCTTAGCCTTTTAGGGGCGGGGGTGTTTTGGCTAATCGATGAAGTTAGTGATGTAGATTGGACAAATCGCAGAAGCGTTCCGTTCGCAGAAATAGCATTTATCGGAACGTCGCTAACGCAGAGTGCGATACCAAACGATGCGGCTCCAGATGGATTGGTCGGAGACGGGCGTCGGCATATTCGCGTCTGGGTTCGTTCAATGAACGAAACGATCGAAACCCAATTCCTGAACGAAGCTATCGATGCGAAAATTCCAACAATCGTTTTGGAAATTCATCCTTTTACTCGCGAACTCTCCGGTGGCCAACATAGATCGAAGAAGTTTGGAGCCATCAATTTCGATCGCTTGGAAGTCAAGATGCGAAACGCAGCGTTTCATTTGCGGCATGGTGCTAAGGTGCTGGTAAACCACATGCGAGGGCTTAGCAATCAGGAAGCAGCAGAGCTCTATCATTCGTTTAATGGCGATCTTTCGGGTTACAAGTACCTCTATCCCGTTACTTTGCGCTTCCCCAAGGAGCCAGACAAACTGCGATCCGCATTGCGACGGGCAAATGAATCTCGATTGCGGGTCGTGCTTCTTACATTTCCTCGTTCTGAGACACTCGTCAATTATTTGGGGGAGACAGACGTCAGAGCCGACAACGAGAATATGGAGGCATTCGCCAAGTTGTTCGGACTTTCGTTGTGGCGGGTAGCGGATGCTTGGCCGGACGATCATTTCAGTGACCAGGCCCATATGAATGCTCGTGGTCGGCAGCGGTTCGTCGACGCGATGCGCGCAAAACTTGCTGTTGCGCCATGACAGTGATTGGACTCCTGCTTGTTCTTCTCTCGTTGATTTGCGTCGGCGTTTTTTGGTCCGTTCCGCGGCATCTCGGCCAGAATGGCGTGGCAATCATTACCTTGGGTAGCGTTGCGATTATCTCACCATTAGGAGCGGCCTGGCTATTGCTCACCACGTTGGTAACACCCTTTATTATGTTCATCGGGGAGAGAACCGGACTGCGCGGCTTTATGATTTTCGTGTGGATCTGCATATTGACGTTCGCATTGGTTCTATCTCGCACATTCGAGGTATTTGAGAGCTCCCAGATAATTTGGGTTGGCGGAGCATACTTCACATTACGACACATTCATGTCTTGATGGATTGGTGGTTCCGGCGTCTGGCTGCGCCTCGTGTAGGGAGCTATATCCGCTACCAGTTCTATTTGCCTACGATTATGGCAGGACCTATCAATCGAATTCAAATATTCGAGCGTCAATGTGCGCGCCGTCGGTGGGATACTAAGGAATTTTTCACGGGCGCTGAGCGAGCGCTCTTTGGCTTAGCAGCAAGTGTTGTGGTTGTCGGGTATTTGTTTCCACGCCTAAACAGCATGGTTGGTGGGGCACTTGCCGTTCTCTCGCCATTTGTGCGGGGTTGGTCGCTTTCTGCAGTTGAATGGCTTGAACTTTATGTGAGCTTTTCGGCGCTCACCCATATAGCCCTTGGCCTAAGCCTTATGATGGGTCTGCAACTGGAGGAGAACTTCGATGAGCCTTGGAGAGCGCGAAATCTCATTGCATTTTGGCAGCGTTGGCACATCACACTTTCTAGTTGGTGCAGAGACTACATCTTTGTTCCGGTAACAGCCGTTACAAGGTCTCCAATTGTTGGCGTGTGCTCGGCAATGCTCGTGCTCGGACTTTGGCATGAAATATCTAGTTACTATTGTTTCTGGGCCATTTGGCAGACCTTGGGGATCGTACTGACGAGGATTTACATGAAAGTGGGCGATCCGATAAAGTTGGCAGCACTGCCCGAAGGTGCGCAGAGTATCTTAGGGCCAGTTTTTGTGCTTATTTGGCTCTCTCTCGCGCGACCGCTTGCGGACTTAATGTTGTTGCGGGGTAACTTATGACACCAACACTGTGTTTGTTGGAGCGCGTGTTCCCAGCACCTATCGCGAAGCTTTTGCTCGTTTTTATTTATGCAGGCCTTATCCTGAGCATTGTCACTCTCTTCGAGGTCGACTCAGTGCGCAGTGTCAAATATCTCGATATACGGTGAAAGCGCGTTTCATGTGGGGCTTGTTATCCCAGAGATCGATACGCGAATTCGCACGATCTTGCGCTTTGAAAAACAACCTGAGAAGTTTCGGCTGCTATTTTCTGCGTGCGGTAGCGTCGCCAAAGATCGAAATTACTAGGGCGACGCCGACGACATTGATCGACATATCGGTTGCCCTCACAGAATGGTCCGTCGGAAGGTGGAAGACAGGGGAAAGATGCTGACCAATTGAAAAGCGGCAAGGCGCCGCGCGTACCGCTCGCATTAGAAAGACGACTTCGTGTTCGTGCCTGATGACTGCACAGCGCAACACCTAATCGAACGGTGACATTCCGTTGTGCATCGCGACGGGAAGCGAGATCGCGATGAACAGCCGAAGTCGACGGAGACCAGGACACGGCCTATTCTCGTCACCGAAAAAGACCGATTGCGGCCAGCGCACAGGCCGAGAGCCGGCGACAACCAAGGCCTCCGGTAATGATGCAGATCCTCAGAAAGCCTATCGTCGCCGATGAGCATCGCGGTGAAGGCGGCCCGCCAAGTGAGAATATCCGTACTCCGTCCTAATGTGTTCCATCAACCAAGACGCCTTGCGCGGAATTGCATGATCACACCACCTTGCGCTGTCTGAGCTCCGCGATCTCATCCTTGCCGAAGCCGAACTCGGCCAGCACTTCCTCGGTCTGCTCGCCGAACTCCGGCGGCCGCGCGGCCATCGAACTTGGCGTGCGCGACAGCGTCACCGGCTGGCCGACGAGCTGGATGTGGCGGTTCTGGTCGTTGGGGACGTGCTGCGCGATGCCGAGATGCTTGACCTGGGCGTCGTCGAACATCTGGTCGATCGAATAGATCGGGCCGCAGGGCACGCCGGCGGCGTTGAGTTCGCTGACCCAGGTTTCGGTGGATTTTTTCTGCGTCAGCTTGTCGATCACGGCGTTGAGCGCATCACGGTTCTTCGAACGCGCCGGTGCGGTTGCGTAGTCCGGATTGCTGACGAGTTCGGGCGCGCCGATCGCCTGCGCGCAACGCTCCCAGATCCGCCCGCCCGTGGTGGCGATATTGATATAGCCGTCGGAGGTCCTGAATACGCCGGTCGGAATGCTGGTCGGGTGGTTGTTGCCGGCCTGCTTGGCGACTTCCTTCTCCATCAGCCAGCGCGAGGCCTGGAAGTCGAGCATGAAGATCTGGGCCTGCAGCAGCGAGGTCTGCACCCACTGGCCCTGGCCGGAGACGTCGCGTTCCAGCAGCGCGGTGAGGATGCCGATGGCGCAGAACAGCCCGGCGGTGAGGTCGGCGACGGGGATGCCGACCCGCATCGGCCCTTGGCCCGGCGCGCCGGTGACCGACATCAGCCCGCCCATGCCCTGGGCGATCTGATCGAAGCCCGGCCGTTTGTGATAGGGGCCGTCCTGGCCGAAGCCGGAAATGCTGCCATAGACCAGTTTGGGATTGATCTGGCGCAGGCTCTCATAGTCGATGCCGAGCTTGGCCTTGACGTCGGGGCGGAAGTTCTCGACCACGACGTCGGCCTGTTCGGCCAGCCGCTTGAACACCTCGAGGCCCTTGGGGTCCTTCAGGTTGAGCGTCATCGCCCTTTTGTTGCGGTGCAAATTCTGGAAGTCCGAACCCTGGCGCGGGCCGCCTGGCTGTTCCC
>Ga0157378_10004179_pt1 | contig 12749 bp, 22 predicted proteins | sample M65metaG_FD_115309 | JGI IMG/M metagenome (GOLD analysis project Ga0157378, IMG submission 115309) | Miscanthus rhizosphere microbial communities from Kellogg Biological Station, Michigan, USA - M6-5 metaG | ecosystem: Host-associated > Plants > Roots > Rhizosphere > Soil | place: USA: Michigan...
CACGCGCCCACGACCGGCGGCACCAGCCAGTGAGCCGGGATCGCGAACTGACCGCTGTACCGATCCCCCAGGTGCAGATAGAGGCCGCTGGGCCGGCACGGCTCCTTGGTGTCCGTCCCCGGCACCGTGTACGTCGCGATGTCCCAGGACGCCCCGTCCGTCGCCGTGAGCTTCAACTTCAACCCAGCACAGGCCGGAATCTGCACCAGCGTTCGCAGGGCCACGACATGGCCTTCGTGCCACGGCTCCAGCACGGCCTTCAGTTGGCCCTTCGGGGCCGTGATGATCGGGTTCGGCATTACATCCCTCTCCCGGCCTGGATGCGGACGTTCAGCACATACCGCGTGTCGAACGTCTGGCTGTCGATCTTCTCGATAAACCAGTCCACGCCGAACTTGTCCGTACACTTCGCCCGGTTCTGTGGCACGAAGTCCCCCAACTGCGCCTTCCAGACGTGGAACCGTGTGGTGACTGTACTGTACTCGAAATCGCCGTCCGTCACCCGCACGTCTTCCCCCGTGCGCCGCAGGGCGTTCTCCACGCAAACGCGGGTGCCATCGGGGTTCACGATCCGCAATGGCTCCGGGTTGTCGATGTAGACCCAATCGCCTTGCACGCTCGCCGGCCCGAAGAACGTCGGCGCGGGGTTCGATGGGGCCACCGTGAACTGAATGGCCGGGTACGGCGGCAGGTTGTTACCGTCCACGATCAGCCACTGGCGACTCCAAACGCCCACCATGTTGAAGTCGGTAGCCAGCGTATGGTAGTAGATCAAGCCGCCGGGGGCGTTGTAGACCGTCACGGGTTGGGTGAACGTCGTGCCGTCCGGTCGGGTGAAAGCGACGGACACCAGCGAGTTCGACAGGTCGTAGGGTTTACCGCCCAGCCGCACCTTGCCCGGCAACTGCGTTACCGTGCCGATCAGGTAGGTGGCGTGCCGCGTGACCGTCTTGCCCAGCAGGATCGGATCGAAGCAGCCGGCGGGATCGGGAACCAAGCCGATGAAGACCGACCACGGCGGGGCCACGGTCCAGTCGAGCCGCCACGGGGCGAAGCGGGCCAGCGGACAGGACACGTCCAGCCCGACCGCGAGATTGACCGGGATCGGGCTGAAGAAGTACAGCGGCGGCTGCGGGGACTCGACTGGCACGAATCGACGCTTGAGCGGCACGAACACGTCCACCGCCGAGAAGAACGGCATGGCCCCGGCGATGATCGGGTTGCTGGATTCGACCGGAGCAAATGCATTTGCTCCGCGACGGAACACGTCAACCGGCGTCATCCCGAACGTCGCCAAGCCGGGCGGGAGCAACGGCGGGGCCGTCAACGCATCTTGAACCCGCTGGCGAACCTTATCGGGCTGAATCAGCATCGTGCCCCACGCATTGGCGTAAGTGGGCAACAGGGCCGTGATGATGCCAACGCTGGGCGTCTGGGCGTCCCGCTTGGGGCGTGGCAATACTTCCAGCGGCGTCGAGCCGAACCCGACCGGCACGCCCGCGAAGATCGGCCCCTGTGGCTCGACCGGGATGTTCCGCCGCAACTTGGGCTGCGGTACATCGCTGTAATTCCACGGGGCATTAATCAGGTCCGGGTTCGGGATGGGCAGCGGGCAGGCGTAGCTCTGCGGCTGCACCGTCCGCACCGGGCGAGACGGCAGGAAGGACAGCGTATTGCCCCACGAATCCTCCCGCACCCAATTGGTCGTGGACCACGGCGGGGACATCGGCCCCGCGTCGGGTTGTCGTAGTTTCCGTGCGGGCACGCCGCTCAGGTCCGCAGGCAATGGCATCTGCGGCAGGGCTTGTGGCGACGGGTTATGACACGATTCGCCGACCACCGGCCGCTTCTTCGCCGGCACTTCGTTAGTCGTAAACCCGGCTAACGGAATCGCATCGACCGGCGGGGAACCGGCTGTTGTGTCGGGGTAGGTCTTCGCCTTGACCGGCTGCTGATCCGGGAACTGGTACACCGGGGAAGGTGGAGTCACCGCCCCGACCAATGCCACGAACTGCTGCATCGTGTTCTGGGCGTTGGCCCGAACTCGGATCGGCAATTCCGGCATGGCCAGCGTCGGGGCGATGACCTGTGGGTTGGGTTGAGGGAGGACCGGCGAAGCGTTGTCGAAGCCGCTCTGGCAGTGAATCTTGCGTAGCCGAGTCTGCGTGGCGTCCACGTCCAGGTCGGTATTGCCCGGCGCAGGGATGACGCCCACCTGAACAGGCGGCATCATCAGGCTCTGCACTGGCATGATCTTCGGCACTATTCCCCCACACTTCGCGGCACGCTGACGACAATCGGAATGTTGCCGATGGCGATTTTGCCTTCCAGAATCTCCAGATACAGTTCAAACGGCACACAACCGAAGTGGTGCAACGGGCACTTGGGACCACACGTCCGTTTCATGCACCGGCAGCAAAAGCCCCGGATTGTCCCAGAGCCTTTGACCGGCACCCAATGCTGGCCGCAGTGCCCGCACTGCACTGTGTCTGCGACGGGCTTATTGTCGTACAGCACGACCCCGCCGTAATCGGTTGCGGACACGGCCCCCTTGTACTGCTCAGCCATGAGTCACCAACTTCCGTCGTTCGCCGTCGGTGATCCATGCAATTCGTCCGGCGCTGCCAGCGTGACGCCCGCCAAGTCCTCCGCTCGCGGCCGTTCCGTGGTCCGCTCTTGCACTGCCCCGTTGATAAGCAGCTGGCCATCTGGGGCTGGTAGCGGCTTTTGCGTAGCCGCCATCATCTGTCGGGGAGCATCGGGGCACGTCGCGTTGGGGTAGGCTTCGGCGAACGCTTTGGTGTAGCAATCCCAGCACAGTTCCTCAAACATCCCCACGCGGCCCGGAACGCCGGTGCCCTCCACCGCTCCCAGGTGGAAGTGGTGGGGGCGCGGCGATCGGAACCCGGCCCCGAACATATTCTCGTAGACGCCGACCAACTCGCCGCAGCGGGCACACGGACGCGGCGGGCGTCCGTCCACCCGCGGCCCCAGCTTCTGCCGCATGGCGGTCAAGGACGCCTCCCACGCCGCGCAGATTTCGCAGGGGCCATCTGCCGGGTCTACCAGAATCGGTCGGGCCATCAGACTTTCCTCATTCTGATTTTGATGCTACTCTTCATAAAGAATAGTATAGGTTTGAGCGACAGCTGACCCGCCGACGGTCGCGGAGAACAGGCCGAGGCCATTGGCGGCGGTCGCCGGGGCGATGAGTTCGGAGCGGTCGCGAGCCAGCCACCGAGCGGTCGTCCGCTGGTTGCAGGAGATGGACAGCAGCAGGGCGTTGGCCGTGTAGGTCGGCTCGACGGAGGCGTTGTATCCCGACGTGGCCGTGGCGGCCGGGTCGGCGTTGTCGATGGCCTGCGGCGTCAGGCTAGTCGTGGTGCCGGCGGCGGTGAACCGCTTGATCTGGTAGTTGGCCGCGTTGTCGGCCGGGGCGGCGGCGCTGCCGATGAGCAGGTCGTAAATCTGCGGCCGGATGGCGGCGGTGCTGGTCAGCACCACTTGCGTCACGGAGGCGGTGTTGGTCACACTGGCCACCAAGGAGTACCTGCGAGCCATGAGCGAATCTCCGAGAAAGAGGAATCAGTAAAGCACTACCCGAGTCGGTTCCCGCATGAACGGTTGATCCTGGGGCGTTCCCCACGCGGCTACGGCCTGATCGGCGGCGACGGCGACCACCTTGAAGCCGGTCAGGATCGTGGCCCAATTACTCGCGGCGTCGGCGGTCACGGCCGTTGAGTACGTCGAGGTTGAACCCACGATCCGGTCAGTCAGCCCACCACCCAACCCGGTGATGGACGAATCCTGCGCTTCCAGCGTAAACGAATTCGTCGGGGCTGACAGCGTGATCCCCGATACGGCCGGGCTGACGGCCACCGCCACTCCCAGCACTAGCAGTTCGTCGGCCGAGGTCGTCGTGATGCTGCCCGATGTCGGGGTCGTGTTCGTTCCGGTGCTGCTGGTGGTCTGGTCCACCGCCAGCGAGCCGCCGGTGGTGTTGTACCTTCCCGTCGCCCCGACCACGTTCGTCGCGTTGACCCAGGACCACGAATAACTCGTCGCCCCCGGCCAGAACCCCCGCAACCACATGCTGAGCCAGCAAAAGCCGCCGATGCCGCTATTCGCCACTACCGTTGAGCCAACTTGCGTCCACCCGGAAGGCGCGGTGTAGGCACCCGGATCGGCGCTGTGACTCAGGGTCACGACCCCGCCGCTGGCCGTCCCCACACCGATGCCCACCGTCGGGTTAAGGGCCAACGCGGCGGTCCCGTTGTTCGACCCGTAATCGACGGGGGTAATCGTTGCCATGTCACCCCACTAGCAACTTGGCCTGTTCGGGCGTCGGCGTCTGAATCTTCGGCTCGGCCAGCAGTTCTTTCCGCTTCTGTCGAGAAGCCGCCATGATGCCGAACACGAACTCTTCCAACAGGTCTGGGCGGTGAATCGGGCCACTCACCTGAAACCCAAACTCTCCCGGCCTTCCGGTCGGCACCATGCGAGCTTCAAACAGCGGATGGGCTTGCAAAGTCGGGGTCATGGTTCTTCCACCGTCAGGGTCGGGGCGACGGATTCCGAAGCAATCGTCCAGCCGCCGTTGAGCCAGCCCGTTTGGGCTTGCAGCCGTTCGGCGTCGGGGCCGAACAGTTGCTTCGGTTCGGCGTCGGTCAGCAGCTTCAGCGTGGCCACCAACAAGCCATCAGCGCTGGTGGGGCGGCTGTAGACGATCTCGGCCACGTCTTCCAGGTTCAGGCTGCCTAGCGGCGTGTGAAACCAGTTCACGTCGATCCCCTCCGTCGCCGCACCCGCTGGAGTATGACCGGGATGTACGGCCGGCGGTACAAGTGCTTGTGGACGTACTTCCCCTTGCTGGGGTCGTTCTTCATGCCGTAGTAGTAAACGTCGGTCACGTTCGGGTAGCGGATCAGGGCCGTCAGTTTCTTGTGCCGGTCCTTGAACTGCACGTCCAACGCCTGCGAAGTGGGAATGTAGTCCAGGTACACCACCCACGTTGATTGCGGCACGTCGATCCGCGGGTATGGGTCGAACTTCCCGGCCTGCGGCGGCACTTGCAACGTGCCCACCTGTCGCACGATCCGCCCGGCGATGCCGCGGACGGTGCGGACCACCCGCCCCAAGATGCCGCGTGGGATCATAGGACGGCCCGCGACTGCACCGCCCACGGCCCTTCCAGCATCTGAATGACCTTGAGCGAGTCCTGAATCCGCTTGAGCATCTTGTCGCGGTAGGTGTCCCAATCGACTTGTTGGCCGTCCAGCCCGTAGGCCGGTTTTGGGATGCCCGTCGCTTCGACCTGTGCTTGGAAACCGGCGAGTTCCAGCACCCAGCTTTGCACCGTGCGCGCGAGTTGGTCGGCCAGTTGGCGGCCGGTCAGCGGAGCGGGGGTTTGGAAGGTCGGGAAGGACACAGGCACCGTGGCCGCGCTGTGGCGGCGACAGGTGCCCATATCCTGAAATGGACCGATTGGCCCGGCAAAAGGTTGTATCAGTGTCGTTGTCCGGCTGGCCCACCAATCGGCTGACGCCCAGCGCCCATTCGCCTGACGGAATCGAACCGTCCACCAACACAACGACTGCCGAATCGAACGGCCCCCTCGCATCGAATTTCAATTCTTCGCGCTCATCGCCGTGGCCAGGGCCGCGATGCCTTCGGCGTCTTCCGGCGTGGCCACCATGATTCGCTTCTCATCATCCGCTGGCAGAACGCCATCGACGTTGCCCAGCGACAGCTGCACCGAGGCGTGGTCCAGCATCCCCTTGGCGAACATCTGCGGCATCGGGGTCGTGTGGACCTGGAACCGCTTGGTCGGGTCGGGAATGCTCTCGTCCAGCGTCACGACGATTTTGGCCTTCAAGTGGACACCCTCAAGGGCGAGTCGGCGAATTCTTTGTCCCAGGACCATTCGCCCCAGGCACTGTGGTTGTTGTACCGTTCGTGGTCATGGAACAGCGGCACGATCCGCGTGGCCATCACCTTGCCGCCGTGCCGCTGTACTTCGCGGCTGAAGTGCCAGTCCTCCGGCACGCACTGCACCGTCCGTTTCACCACCCGGCCGTCTTGCCTCTCCCGTACAATCCGGTCGCGGATGGTGAAGCAAAAGTCGTCGTTATCGTACCAATTCCGGTGCAGATTGCAAACGAAAAGGCCGGTGTTGACCAGCAGCGCGTGGCCGGGGCACACGTCAGCGGCCCCGAACGTGATCGGCAGGCCCATCACTTCCGTCATCGTCAGGCGGCGTTCTACGGCCCAGAAGTGCGTGCAATCTTCAACCTCATAGCCACCGCCATCACCAGCTAAATCGCCGGCTAATTCGAGATCGGTCAATGCCACTCGATCAATCGCCGTGGAAGTCAATCCATGCTCGCTCTTGAGCGGCACCACGGCCGACAGCACGTCGGCCCCGACCCGCTCCATCTCGGCAATCATCACGTCGGCCCACCATACCGGCGGCACAACATCCCCGTGGATCATCGCGAAGTAGTCGGCCTGCCCCCGGTCCCGCCACTCCAGGGCGTGGCAGAACAGGAGGTTGAAGTTGCGGGCCAACAGACTGCTACCGTCGGTCTTGTTGACCATGCGGCACGTCTTGCTGGCCTTCAGGAACGCTTCGGCCGCGCCGTAGTGGACCGTGCGGCTGTACAACGGCTGGGCCACGAAGATCGTCTTCTTCACTTCTGCACCCCCGCAGGCGTCGTCTGCAACGCGCCGCCCAGCATCAGGCAGCCGCCGCACATCAGGAACATGCCGAACATGAGCAGCAGCAACGCCACGACCACGCCGAAGACGCAGCCAAGGGAGAGGCCGAACATCTTCGCGGCCGGGCGGGTCAGGTCGTCCTCGTTGTAGCGGCGGCGACTCATGAGCCGTACTCCCGGAGAAAAGCGTCGATGTCGTCCATCAGCGGCAGGACTTTCTCGATGTCTTCCGGTTTCCAGTTCCACCACGCGATGCAGCACATGGCTTTGGCCTTTTTGCTGGTCAAGGTGAATTCGTCGATGTACCCGCTAGTCGGCATGTCGTCAAAGCGACAGTTAATCACTTTTGCCGGGTTGCCCGCCACAATGATGAATGGATCAACGTCTTTGGTCACGACCGACCCCGCCCCGACGATGGCCCCATGCCCAACAGTCACCCCGCCGAAGATAATCGCCCCGGTGCCAATCAGCACATCCGAGCCGATGGTAATGCCGTCCGCCGGATACTCCCGGCCGAAGTTGTAGTTCGTCACCGACTTCGGGTTCACTTCGCAGGCGTGGCGAACCGAAGGGCCGGTGAGGAACGTCACGTTGCCGGCAATCGACGTGTAGTTGCCGACCGTGATCCTGCCGCCGTAGCTGATGCAGAACGGCCCCAGGTAGGAGCCGACGCCCAGCGTCAGGTTGGGCAACGGCTGGTCGGGGGCGGAGACGTACAGCGTGGTCATTCTCTTCCTTCCAAGCGATGCCATTCGTCGATGCGGTCATCAGCCCAATTCCACACACGACTTCCCCACGGCAGCAGGCGGGCGATCCACCAGTGCGTCTTGAGCCAGTAGGCCAGACGTGGTCTGGTCATTTCGGTGGCTCCGGCGGGATGTAATGTCCCATAAACTCTTCCAGACTGCACATCGCACCGATTTTGGTCGTGTCCTTGAACCGTGCTACTGCAATGCCGTCCGAAACCGGCGGCGGTTCGCCATCTTTGGTTACAAGCAGCATGTCCCAATGCTGGTTCGGCGGGTTGCGGGGGACTTTCTGCCCCGACGGCGAGTACCAGCCGATCCAGGTTCCATAAACCGGGGGCGGCACCGTCTCCCGTCGTTTGCTGGCATAGCTGTTTGGCGTTCGCGTGATCGTTTCGATGTCCTTGAAGTCGAACCAGATTTTGCCGTCCTCTTCGTCGTCCCACGGCCAGAGTTTCAGGCACGGCTCCCGACCCGGATCGCTGTTGGGGTGACAACCGATGACGCCCGCGAAATCGACGTAGCGCTTGCCGTTCGTGCTGGTGCCGGTCAGGATCACTTCATCCCATTCGCGGCATTCTTCGGGTTTCATTCTGGCCTCCGCAGAACATCTGGCCAATCTGTTGGCCACAAATCAGCTTTCGGCGAACCCATGAAGGCGTCTTCGTATTTGATGCTTTTGCATTCCATTTCGCGACAATACGCTTGCACCGCTGCGGGCATATTCTCAAATAAGATTCGGCGTTCTTGCTGGAAGGCGTATTGCGATGATTCGTCTGTTCTCGCCAACCGCAACAACCGGCCGCGCTCGATCCACCGCCATGCCATCGTGTGCAAGGTGCGTTCGGCTTCGCCGGGGAGCAGATTCACCGTGGCCATTCAATTGCCTCATTTTTGTGGTGGGTCGCTCCGAAATCCCAGGCACACGCGATCTTGCCGCCGCCTGCACGGAGCCATTTGCAGAACTCGAAATCCTCAGTCCCAGCTTCGGTGTGCGACAGGTTGGCGTAGGCGTACTTGAAATACGGCGGCGTCATCTTCGCCAGACCGGACAGGCGGATCATCATGCAGCCAGTGCCGATCCCCCAGACCAGTTCGACGCCTGTTCGCCGCTCATCATTGCCGACATGGCCACCGCCGTCAATGACGTGAACCGCATGATCCGGCGCGGCCCCCAGATATGGAGCGCCCACTACGTCCACGGCAGGATTCTTTTCAAGAATGGCCAGAGCGAAGGGCAGGAATTCGTCGTGCGGGACCGTGTCGTGGTCCACCATCAACAGACAGTCGAACCCGAAGGCCACGGCCGCGTCGATGGTGTGATTTCGGGCCACGTCGGTTGGGGAGATGTCCACCAGAGCGTCATCGACCTGGGGCGCAGAAGTCGGCTCGCCGTCGCGTTGAGCGCCTAACGCCCCCACCAGTTGCATCGCCAGCCAGTGAGCCAGTTCCGCCCGCACCCAGCCGCCGCGAGCAAACAGGGTAATCAGGACTCGCATGACGGCCCCTCGAATTCCGCCTTCAGAGCGTCGTACTGCTTTCGCCGGGACGCCCGCCGAGATTCTTCGGCCTCTTTGATTTGTTCGGCCCAAAGGTCTTTGTACTCCTGCCCCGAAATCAGATGGGCCAAGTGCAAATCCAACGCGGCCACTAACGGCTTGGCGATCAGGTTGATTTCGCCGTCGCGTTCTAGGTCGCCGGCAATGCAGGTATAGGTGCCGTCCGTGAAAAGAAGGATCAGCCGAGTGGTCCAGTTCACGACTTGCTTGATGCTCTTGCCGGCGATGTCTTTGGGGTCGATGAACAGGTGGTCGAATTTGCTCATGGTGCCTTCAGGTCGTGCCGGGCGAGAAGTGGGCACCAGCATTATGCGACGACAACGCCACGGCGTCAATGAAACAAGCCGCAGGGAAAACCCTGCGGCTTGCTGGCGTAACGGTGGTAGCGACCGTTATACTCAGGAGTTTTCGTTAGTCAAATTCTCTTCCTGCCATTCGATGGCCAGCGCATGCGTACCAAAGGCAGCGGCGTTGGCGGCAATCGCGATCCAGCAGCCGGGTTGGAGGGCGTTGAAGCCGTCGAAGTCGTCTTTGTAGAACACTCCCGGCTGACCGGCGGTCGTGGTGAACACGGACGCCCACGGCCGCAGATAGGTGCCGGCCACGACCGTCGCGGCCGTCAGCAGGCTCATCACCGAGCCGGTCGTGTTGCACGTCTTGCCGCTGACGATGTTGTTGGCGGTGCCGGTCGGAGCGGCCGACGAGGACGACGCGATGTTCTGCACGACGTAGCAGACGTGGCCGATGACCGGCGTGCCCGAAATGTACCCCAGGTACGCGGCCCGCAGTTTGGCCACCTTGCCCGAGCCGACCGGGTTGTACAGCACGAACTGCTGCGTCGTGGACGTGTAGATCGGGATGTTGACGCCGGTGGCGGCCGTCGAGCCGGTGAACGTCACGCCGCGGCGGTTGGCGTCGGCGTACTTGCCGCCACCCTCCATCACGCGGAACGCGCCGGTGAAGTCGGTGGTCGGCGTCAGGTTGTTGCCGGTCGGAGTGCTGGCGGCCGAGTACGGCGTTCCAGCGATTGGCAGACCCATGAGAATCACCTTTCAGGACAGAGAATCATCGGGCACGGAGAATCACGAAATCAAGCGAGAGCCAGAACATCGGCTGCGGTCATCACGGAGGCGTCATCGTTGTCGGCCATGTTTTGCAGCGTCAGCAGCAGGCGGGCCAGCAAGAGGGACTGGTTGGCGTTCTGAGCGAGGATGGCGGCCAGGAACGCGGACTGGCCAATGTCAAAATTTCCGCTGATCGCCGTCACGCTGATCGGCCCACCCGTCGCGTCACTGGTCGCCCGCACCCGCACCACTCCGAAGCCGCCCGAGGGCACGGCCACGACGGCAGCGGCCGTGCTGGACACGGTGATGGTGACGCCGCCGGACGTTTCGTTCAGGTTCGACAGGTTGACGAACGGCAGCGGCTGCGGGGGCGTCTGCACGTTCGGCGACGTGTAGCCTTCAAACACGACCGGGACGCTGCCGGCGGTGCCGAAGAACGTGAAGATCACCGTTCCTTCGGTGATGAGTTTGGGCATCGCCACGACGTTGTTGGCGAGCGTCAGCGTGCCGTTGACTGGAGACGATTGCATGGGATACCTCAGTTACGCGGCGACCACCGTTGCCGTGACGCGGCCGCGCTCCATCTGCGCGATGCCGTTGACCATCTGGTAGCGGGCACGGGCGTCGTAGTCGGCGTCGGCCCGAATGCGAATGACCGGGAAAGCCGACCGCTTCAGGTCTTCCCCATCAGCCCCGACTTCGATCAAGCGGCACTCGAAGACCCGCGACCCTTCCTTGAACAGTTCGTCCGCTTTTTCCTGCGTCAGTTGCTGCACGCTCTTGCTGTACTTCCGCTTCATCTCTTCCAGGAACCGCTTGCGGGCTGCGGGCGTCTCTTCCGCCGGCACGTCGGACTTCTTCGTTAGCTCGAAGCCTTCCGGCACATACGGCTGGTACTGGGTCGCCTGAGCCTGTGCAGAAGCCGGCAGCACCTGCGCCAGTTGTTCCGGCTTCAGTTGGGCCAGCAGTGCCTTCAGTTGGGCCAGCACGTCCGGCTGAGCCGGGGCTGGCTGGGCGGCTTGGGGCTTGTTCTCATTTGCCATATCTGAATCTCCATCAATCAATTATCGGCTTGAACGTAGCGCGCCTCATAGCAACTGAATTGGCCCATCAGCCCGACCTTGTAGCGGGACACGATGTCGCGCTCGAAGCCCAGATACTCGCTGGCCCCGGCAGTGACGGTTTCGATGTCCCACGCCTGCATCCACATGAAGGCTTTCTTGGGGATGCCGTAGAACCACCGGGCGGTCGGGTTGGGCACGCCAGCCGCCGTCATCGCGATCTTGAAGTAGGGGCTGGCCACCACGTCGAACTTGTACTTGAAGTCCGACTTCACCGGGTTGGGGGAGTACGTCGCCACGGTGCCGAAGGAGCCGTCGCCGACGCGGATCATGTCGCCGCCCCGGATGCGTTCGGCGGTGACTTCCAACTCCATCGGGCACCACAGACAGTCGGGCCGCATCAGGATCGGCTCGTTGGTGTTCGGGTCAACATTGTTGAAGAACTGCAAATGTGCAGTTTCCAACGATGTATAATCAATCAGAGGATTTGGGCTGATGGCGTTGACGTAGGGGCCGCTGGACAGGTAGGTGTTGGTGTACACGCCGTTGCGGTTGTAACTGTTCGTCGCTCCGACGAACATATTCACGCCCCGCTTGAAGCGGTTCAGGGCCAGCCACTCCGCACCGCCGCTGATCCGCTGACCCAGCAAGCCGGTGCGGTCGCTCAGCATGGCCTCACGTGTGGCGCTGGCAATGAAGCCGCTCTTGAGCAGTTGCGGGGTCGTCACCCACTCCTGGCTCAGTCCCACTTCCGGGTAGGCGTCGCCTTCCTTGACGACCTGCGCCACGTCGCCGAAGCTGCCGATGCCGGCGATCTTCTCGCCCTGGATGATGTTGGTCGTCGTCGTCTCGCACATGCGGCGGAAAATCTGTTCCGTCGGGTGCAACTCGAAGGCTTCGCGCGTGCGGTTGTAGACGATCTGGCCGCTGATCTGGGCGAACGCTTGCGTGGAGATCACGTCGGTCGCTTCCAGCAACCGCACGTCCTCCACCCGCGTCTTGTAGTTCGGCCCGCAGACAGCCTCGAAGGCTGCTTCGCCATGCGTGGCGAGATAGATTTCGCCCAACTGCATGGCATTCAGCGCCCCGGAGTCCTTGGACTCCAGCAGTTGCAAGTGTTCGCGGACGAAGCCCTGGCGGTCGTTCTCATACGACAGACGCAGTTGCTTGGCACGCTTGTAGTTGAAGTTGCGATTCAGAAGCACGGGTAGGCTCCGGTAGGGTCAGACGGCGTTGACGCGGCGCTGAGCGGCGACGAGGTAATCGACGTAGGCGAGTTCTTCAAACAACCCGCCGTTCTTCAACCCGACGGTGCCGTACATCGGGACGGCCGTGAAGTTGTTCAGTTGGAAGTTGATCCACGTCGGGGTGGCGACGTTGCTCAGTTGGATCGGCTGGCCGTCCACCAGCGGGACGCAGTTCCACGAACTCGCCACCGTCCCGCCCGGAGCGCCGACCGGCGTGATTTCGATAGCCAGCGTCGTGTACGCCCCGGTGACTTCCAGCCCTTCGTTGGCAATCGCCTGGCCCTGGGCCGACAGCCGCTGTGTCGAGCCGTCACTGACCAGGAACTGCCAGACGCTGGTATTGCCGACCTTGTACA
>Ga0157378_10004182_pt1 | contig 12744 bp, 11 predicted proteins | sample M65metaG_FD_115309 | JGI IMG/M metagenome (GOLD analysis project Ga0157378, IMG submission 115309) | Miscanthus rhizosphere microbial communities from Kellogg Biological Station, Michigan, USA - M6-5 metaG | ecosystem: Host-associated > Plants > Roots > Rhizosphere > Soil | place: USA: Michigan...
AGATATCGTCCTTGATTGCGGCACCAGTTTTCCTAAGTCCCGACATCCAATCCGAAACATCCTTTGGATCAACTGGATCAACGCCGCCACCCTCCGAAAGCTTTTGCATCTTCATGATTTTCATCTGATTTGCAGGATGAATATCTTTTTTGGCTACATGAAACGTTTTATTGTCCCTTTGATCATGAATGACAAAGTGTTTGTCCGTTTCTGAATGCAAAGAATAATGCTTAGGAAACACGACCCCTCCTTGCCTCTGCCACACCTTCGTAGCCACGTTTTTTCTTCTTCAAATGTTTCATAAACTCAGCAGCTTTAGCTGGAGCATCTTGTGCTTGAGCAACCGATCTTGGAAGAACGACTTCACCAGGAGAGAGCATGGTTGGAACCGTGTCGTTCTTTTCAGAATCACCCTTAACGCTCGCTTTTCCAGGAACGCTTCCGCCTGCAAGCATTTGTCCAAAACCAATTCTTCCGCCATGCGCATGATTTTGAAAATCAGGATTTTGTTGTCCAACTTGATATTGCGGGCCTACGCCAGCAAAAGGATCACCAACTACGGGAGCATAAACTCCGGGTCCGCCAGCAACTGGAAGTTGCTGTGTAGGATTAGGCATTCCGTATTGTTGATCTACTCCGGTATCTGGAGGCAATCCTCCTGCTTGTATAGCCGCTTGCCTTGAAGCATCGTTTGACATGGCTGCAGGATCAAGACCTGAGGCTGCATATTGATTATAGCCGTTGTTACCATTCGGATCCGTAGGAGAGGGAGAAAAGAGGGAGGCTAATCCCTTGCCAAGAAAACTTCCAAGGCCATTTCCCGTTTGAGAGGCGCCACCACCAAAAAGAGGCACACCACCTTGGCCAAACTGAGCGATACCACCAGCTGCCATATGTGGAACCTGCCCACCATTTGCCAAAAGCGCTAGTGCGCCAAGGCCGCTTCCGCCCCCTCCCCCGCCATCACCCTTAGGTTGATACGCTTGAGTTGTGCTTGGAAGAGCAATGGGGCCATTGCCACTGTAATTAGTAATTCCCATGTTGTCATTGACCGGACCACCAACCGCCATTTTTTTAACTTCTCCGCCCTGATTGAAGAGTCCACCAAGAGCAGATCCAAATCCGCCCACGAGACCACCAAAGATCCCGCCATTTGTTGCAGCATTTTGTCCAGCCACGCCAGCATTGACATTATTGGCCGCTGCAATGGCCCCTTGAGCAATCGACTGGCCTTGCAGAGATTGATTTGCCATTCCAGCTTGCTGTTGAGCCAAAGCATTTTGACTTTGTAACTGCATGGCAGTTTGCGCATTAAGTACCTGATTTTGTCCTTGCTGGCCCGCGACCTGAGCGTTTCTTGCCACAAGCCCTGGATTAGCACTTGCACCCCTAACACCCGCTTGCGTCGCCGCTTGCTGAGCCGCAAGATTACCTCCTTGTTGGGCCACGAGAGCATTCCCCGGTCCTCCGCCTTGCGTTTGTGCTAAGAGCTGATTAGCTAAGGATTGTTGCTGCCCGTACACATCTTGGTATTGGCCGGAGAGTTGTCCGATTTGGCCAACGTTATCTACTCCAGCCGCTTGAAAGTCGTTGTTAGACCCAGCAACGCTGCTGATAAGGCCCCCGACTCCGCTTCGTTGCTGATTGACCATCCCGCCAATATCGAAGTGCTGCATTCCGGCTTCCATCAAAGCCTGAGCTAGTTTCTTTGGCATCACTGTATGTGTATCAGCCATTTCTTCCCCCCCCCCTATCCAGTCCTATTTTTCGAAGCAATGTTACGAGCAAACGTTTTCTTCTTGCCGTAAACTAAATTAATCGCACTAATCGTAAGGCCTGCACCGGCAGATCCGCTAGAGATTTCATTGAAAGTTAACTGAAAACTCTGACACTGATCATATTTAAAGAACACATCCCATTGCTCAACCATCGACCCAGATCCAACGACGTTATATGGACTAATCGTTGCCGTTTGAATGATTGTCGGGTTGTAGTCATAGGCGATGCCGAGAGTATAAGTGTGTGGAGATTGGAATGTTCCTAAAATCTCCATCCAATAAGCTCTTTGATACCCTTGAAGGCCAGAGAGATTAATCCATCCAGTGGTAAATCCCATTGTCACTGGAATTGAGTTATCTAAATAAACACCTGGAGCTTCCTGATAAACCTGGCCCGTAGTCGTAACGACCGTGTCCAAATTATTAATGATCGTTCCAGATTGAATGTTTAATCCAGAAAAAGAAGTCCATTGGTCAGCCAAGAGATCATAGACAAGTCTTGTACCGTTATTGAGAGAAAATCTAACTTCATTAGTCCCGGGAACGCAGACAGCGGATGTAATTGGAATGCTGTTATAAGCTTCGACATCTTTACCAACGAACTTAACGGATAGATCTCGACCAAGAAGCCAGATGCCATTATCGGATTGAAACATGACGCCAAAAGGCGTTTGCACAATACTTCTTGGGTTAGAGCAACCAACTTGCGATGGAATCTGAATGGGTTCTGAATATTGAGAACCAGCTCCAGTTGCATCAGGACCAGATCCAGTGATGAAAAGAATTGAGCTTTTACAAAAGATAATCTGTTTTTCATCCATCGGAGCAAGACAAAGTGGTTTTTGTGCTGTCCCTTGAGATGTTTGGTTTGGAGGAACGTAAAGAGAGAAGTCTCCATTCGTTTCAACCGGAGTGTTTGATACGAGCGTTTTCGAATACCAAAGAGTTCCATCTTCGGCAGAGATACCCCAAAGCCTTTCATCCCAAATATCAGTGGCAATAAAAGATGGAGCAGGAGAATCCTCTACGACATTGCCATTGGTATAGATGATTTCGTTTCCAGTAATAGCGCTATCGCCTGTCTTATCGGTAAATGTGACTGAATCAAAAAGACCTGTCGTTGCTCCGTTTACTCCGCCAAACCAGCTTAATCTATTTGAAATAGTGCCCTGGTAATCGATACCGTTGTAAACCAAGGAACCAAGCTTATAAAAAATGGGTTGAGCTTGCGACCATCTATAAAGCGAAACCGTAATAGGACTTTGGAAGTTTCGATAACTAAGTCTCGGCATTGAGATACCAATGGTCGCAAACATAGAACCAACGCCGGATGGGGCAGAGGGAGTGTTTCCAATTCCAAGTTGAGACCTTGCGATATTTCCCTGGTTATCCATGCTCTCAAAGATGGCTTGATACTGATATCTCTGAGCTGACATATCGGTAAAATTAGCAATCGCAGTCCCAGAGCTAACTGGTGCGACCGTTGTTTGAGGACCAACTGGAAATTGGAAGAAGTTATTTTCAAATGGCAAAGACCCATCATAACTCCACAAGAAACCACCATTGATTGAGACCGTATTGCCAGTTTGGATGGCAGAAATGGAAGAAGCTGTGAAAGTGAAAGAGCCGTAATTGATTCCTGTTTGGGAATAGAAGGGATTTGTGATCAGCAAATTAGTATTACTTCCAACAACACCTGTGTTTTGCGGAACCAAAAGGTCCTGTTTTAAATAAGAAACAGAGGCGCCAAAACTATCAACATAAGGAGAAGGAACTCCATAAGAGTAAAAGGGTCCAGCATTCCCGTACGCAAACTGAGAGATAACCAATCCTGTTGAATTAATCAGATAATACGATGGCTGAAAGTTATCTTGATTGGTTGCGAATGTATAAATCGATCCGTTAAATACAAACGGTTTAGACGCCAAACCAAGAGATGGTCCAATGACGCTTTCTGAACCCAAAACTCCAACAGATGTCATGGGTCTTAAGCAGATATTATCAACTCTTGCAGATTGAAAGATAGCGCCATAAAAGGTTGCTACGTCATAAAAGGAGAACATCGTTCCATTTACGGCCAAAGATCCGATATTGGCGACACCCATATACTTTGGGTAATCCGGGGCAAACTGGCCCACATAGACGGTTGAATCAATAAAGTTAAGGCTTGCCGAGGAAATCGAGGCTGAAACAGGCGAGAAGCTTTGAGAGAAGTTATAATTCGTCCCAAGGTAAGTGAGGGCTGTTCCAGATCCAATAGTCGTAAACACGGTTGATGTTTGAGTATCAAAGCAAACACTAATCGCCGCACAAGAGTAAGACCCAACCGCCACGGTTGCAGATGAAACCACTCCTGTTGGCGAAATCTTTAATCCAATAACGTTATTGCCGCTTGCTCCAATTCGGCTTGTGATTTGAGATAAGACGATGTTGCTACTCGCAACAACACCGTCAAAAATCGCTCCATAGAAAATATCATTCGTTAAAACTAAGCTTCCGCTTGAGATCTCACTTGCAGTCGTTTGCACATAGTTTGTGATGAAGGCATTAGGAGCTATGAGCTGAGTTGAGGAAGTAAATGGAGCCGACGTATTAATCTTTGTTGCCACGATACCATTTGAAGCATTCGCTGAACTTGTGACGCCGTAAACAACAAAGAAGCTACTGCCTAAGGTAAACGTCTTTGGCTGACCAATAACATAAGTCGTAGTCGAAATTACCTGAAGCGTAGTTGGTCCAGAGATAATCTGGCCAGTTGAAGAATCAAAGATCGAATACTTATAGGTTTTGGATGGATCTCCTAAAGAATAGGCCACACATCCAATGCCGTTAGCTGCAATCGCGCTATCTTGCTGGGACTGAGAGTAGGAATTCCTAATAAGGCTTTTAGCACTCACCGAAAGAGGCTGATAAAAACCCTGATTAAACCAAGAGTTTGCCGTTGGAGAAAACTGCTGGATAGTTCCTTGACCAAGTCCCACGATCGATTCGTTATAGTTGCAAATGTAAGAAATAGTAGAAACAGTTGCCGGCAGAGGCTGAAAGCCATTTCTTTTCTTTAAAGCTCCAACTAATCCAGTGTTTGATTTGATGAAAACAGTATTAACAAGTGAAGTAAACTTACCAAGTGGTACTTGATTTGGATCATCAAGGGTGTCTAGTCCTTGCCCAAAATTAAGTGATACTGTTTCCTTCTGAAGTGGCATCTCAATACACCCATATGTTGACAGTAACCGCAGCACTACTTGTAAGGGTTAGGTTCTGGTTATCAAACGGAGCGGACCTATAAATGGTGGCTGGACCGGTAATATCCTCAATTCTCCATCCCTTTGGAACGCCACCGAGGCCATGAGGAATCTGAGTTGAGCCATTGTTCAAATTCACATTTGTTAAAAGCTTTCCACTGACGTTTGGATTAGAAAAGATAGGATCTAACTTTGCCTTCCATTTTTGCTGAATGAGATTCAAGTTCTGATTTGGATCATGAACAATAGGAAGAGCCATTAGTATAATCCTCCATAGCCACCAAATCCCCAGCCACCATCGTCACCATCTTGAATCGAATTAGCTCCAAGAACGTCAGAGACGTGAAACGCTTGTCCAGCATCTCTTGCTTCAGCCATTGCTGTGATCTCTGAAATCATGGCATCTCGCTCTTGTTTCATATCGGTCGCATCAAACTCTTTCTTAGACATGGCCTTTCTTGCGGCATCAATGATGACAAACTGATCCCAACCAGAAATTCCTTCCATGAGAGTTGCATCACTCCACGCAGAGAATATGAAAGGGCTTTGAGTGCTCTGAGCAGTGGCCGACATCGTCACTGTCGTTGATCCAACTGCCGTAATCGTTGTTCCTTGTGGAACAATGCCTTGTACCTGATTAGCAGTGATATTCATTCCAACCGTAAGACCTGTCGTATCAGTGATTGATCCAATGACATTAGTTCCTGAAACCGACCAACCAGGAAGCCTAAACTGAAGATTAGTTGGTGCCGGAACATACCAGAGCTGAAGAAGCTGACCTTGTTGCGGCAAGGGCACGATATAAAGACTATCAGCTTGAATGGTGTATCTTAAATTCGAATATCCATTCCAGTTGATCGTGATGTTGGGATTAAGATATTTGTTTCGCTCAATCCACTGAAAGTTCTTAAGCGTAACCCAACCACCAGGTGCCGATGAATACTGAAGATCAACGCCGGTTGCCTTATAAAACTTTGGTGCAACATTCCCATTTACGGTTCTAAAACTAGATGAACCATCTGGAAGTGGATAACTCTGTGCACTCGTGAGCGTAAACTGATAGGGATTAGCAATGTAGTAGTCATTCCCATAAGCAGCCACGAGCATATCGTAAAGGCGCTTATAAGACTGTGAAAGGAATTGATTCCATACTTCTGTGCTAACAGAAGGATTGTTTTCAAAGTCGGAGGCCTCTTGAGCTGCAAGTCTCATAGCTCCGAGCGAAACTTGTGAGCTCGTACTCATAAAGCCCCCTTATTTAGTAATCTTCTCGTCCTGTCACCGAATCATGGGTATCTCCATCTTGATCCGGATCAGAATCGTAGTGCATGAACAAAGCTTTCGTCGCATTTGCAAATCCCACATGGTCTTTTGCGTGTACTGCGTCGATTGCTTCTTTCGCCATCGTATGCGCTGGATCTTCTTGAGGGCTCTCCTTGTGAGGAGAACCCATAATTTGATTAAGTGCTTTCTTACGATCGAACAGAATCATTTTCTCTCCCTTTACGGCGCTGTCGTATTGCCGAAAGTAAAGTCAAACTTGATTGCTGTACCAGGAGCCGGAACCGCTGGAATAAAGACTGAACCTGTTGGCCCACCATTATTACCGAACTGAACGATCAAGCATGCATCAGTGCTAGATGAAGTCGCAACGGCTGGAATCGTTTTTACTTGCGTATTGTCTTTCACAATAAAATATTCGCTAGTCGTTGGAGTAATCTGAGCCTGAGTCGCTGTTCCGATCGATGAAGCAGTAGACGAATCATAAGACATATTAAAGTCTAAGAGCCTGTTGTAGGTATCAAGCCTTGCGTTGCTTGATAACGATCCAACCGTCGACTGAACACCAAATTGAATGATGTACTGTCCACCAGAAACAACCATCGTTGCACCTGTTGATCCAGTAAACCCTGAAGCAAATCCACCGTTGATGACGATAGAGCCTGTTGAGGCCGAGATCGTTCCAACCGTAACCCCTGCTGGAATGTTCGCAGCATTCAGAAGTGCCATGCCGGAGAAAATTCCTAAGAAGGAACTGACACTCGTAATGGTCGCACTTCCAGAACTGGTCACACCAGTAAAGGTAGGAGTATTTTGCCAAATGTTGGCAATACCCTTATTGATAAACTGAGGACCTTGAGAGGTTGCAACGCCTGCAACGTTAAGCGCTCCACCAGAACCAACGTTATAAATCCCAAAAAGATCCCAGACGTTTTTTTCTTTTGTGAACCTGACCGGTACACCATATCCAGTAGCCATAGTTTTATCCTTTCCAAAACCCTAAGGGCGTATCTCAGCCCTTAGGGAGGATTATTATTAGATCGAGAGTTTCACAAACATCGAACGACCAGGAGCTTTACAACCAATTTGACCGTAACCAGCCAAACGGAATTCGAAAGCATCCGCAGAAGTTTGACGTAAGAAAGAAACTCCGTCGTCATCAACTACGTGTGGCATCGACTTCAAGCTATAAAGTGCCCAATCTTCCATAGAGAGAAGGAAGGCTCCGTAAGGCGGACAGTTACGATCCGCAATTACTGTAAAGTTACTTCCTGCACCTTGGATGTTGATCCCTTTAAAGAAGACGTGTGCAACACCGTTTTCATCTTGAGGACCTTCGATTTCGGTCTCAAAGATGTTTCGAGCTGCAAGCGACTTTTGAAGAGCTGCGTATGCGTTAGGACCAACAAAGGCGTGTGTCGGATATCCACCCTCCATGAAGAGAGCTGTTGAAGCATCGTAAAGAGCTTCTTCAACCGACTGACCATTCGTTGAACCGTCATAGAAACCACCGCCGAGACGCCAAGGATCAAGCGAGCGGTTCACACCAAAGAACACATCACTCGATGAAATGTTCTGTGAGTTACCAATCCATGCCTGAAGACCTGTCAATGCTACTGGATAGTTGTTGCTATTAATGGTTGGACCATTAAGAGGCGAAGTACCAGAGATGAACAAGTAATCGTTTGCTGCCCAAGCGGTCGGACTTTGAGGAGTCGTACCAGGAGAAGCAGACGTTGCATCACCAAATGTAAGAACACCTTTTGCACGGTTAATGCTTTGAAGGAAGCCAACACCTGTGCGCTGAGTAACAGTTTGGTTTTGGATCGGATCGGCAGAAGTCGCATAATAAACCTGACCTGCCGTGAAGTATCTCACGTCGGTTGGGTTAACGAGCTGCACTTGACCGTTTACGAGAGTTCCAGTTGAACCTGAACCAATCGTTTGAATCTGACCAACGCTACCAGAACCAGAGCGATAGATTTGTTGGCTGATTAGGTTTGTAACACCTTGGATGATGCCGTCCATTTGTGCCACTTGACCGTTAACGAAAGAGCCAATGTTGTTTGATGCACTAAGCATCGCTTGGCGATCGATAACGTGAACACCGTAAACGCTCGCACGAGTGAGCATGAACTTACGGAATGTTGCTGGATTTAAGTTACCACCTGTACCAGAACCACCATTGGCCAACTGGTTGGGAAGTTGTGCGTTGGCAAATACGTTCGCGATACCAGTTGGTGTTTCAACCATAACTGGCAAAGGATATGTTTCGCCGTAGAAGTCTTCTTTTTTACTGAGCATACTAAAGAGTGGGTTGTTCTTATAATAAAGAATCCCAAGCTTTTGACCGTCGTAGATCTGTTTTAAGATCCCCGCGATCTCTTGCATCCCAAGGACGCCGGACGTATTCGCTGTAAATGGACCATTCGCGATGGTTCCATTCCCTTCGGAATACTGACCGATAAATGGAGTTACTGTAGACATTTTCCCCGCCTATTAAATTAATTAGCCCGCAAATTGCGAGCGCATTTTGGCCATATGTTCTTGGACGATTTTCTCAATCCTCTTATCCTCAGGAGGTCTATCTACCTTCTGGGAAACACGTGGCCCCAAGTTATTGGTTAATGTCTTCAGCGGCTGACTAACTTCCTGCTTCTTTAATTGATCTTGTAATCCCTTTGGCATATTCGACCAAAAGGCCTTCACTTTGTTCTTTTCTTTTGCAGCTAGATATTTCTTCTCGAGATATTCCTCGACCCGATCTGCTGCTTCCTGAATTGGCATTACTTTACCAACTCCGGTTGTTTGATCTATGGTTCGGTTATAATGCTCATCGATCACTTCATAGACCAACTCATTGGCCTGTTCGAAATCGATTAACTCATACCGCTGGGCATTTGATTTCAAGTAGTCATTGATCTCAGATTTAAATTCAGAGACCGCACGAGTTTCTTGTTCACTCACCTTTTTTTGCTGTTCTTCTGCTTCTGTTTGAGCCTTCAGCTTCAATTGCTCTTTTAGTTGATCGATCTCATCCCTTAAGCCTTTGATTTCGACGCTTGGAGGGATCTCTCCATCTTTCAGAATACTTTGAGTCAGTTCGTCATAGCTTAAACCCAAGAATTCTAATGCTTTCTTGGGATCTTTCTTAACGGACTCAAACTGTTCTACCTTTTGAAGTCGCTCTCTCAGCTTCTCTTCTTGGGTCTTTGCCATCTTCTCGCGATTAAGAGCCTGTCTTTCCCGCTCCATTAGCACCGCTAATTTGGGGGAAATTGGTTCTTCTTTAGGAGTGGAGGGCAATGGCTGAACATCCTTGTTCGCCACGCCCGTAGGTGTAGGAACAATGCTATCAGCTTTATCCAAGATTTGGCCTGCTTCTGTAGTGCTCACTGTCATATCCTTTCTGAATTGGGGCTAACCTGGGAGGTTGCCTCCAGCTTGTGGAACATTAGGAATCAAATTGCTTTGTGGAGTAGGAGTTGGATTGGCCATTGGTTGACCAGCTGTGGGAGGCGCCATAGCAGCCATTGCTTGAGCTTGAAGCCCATCGATTTGCGTCATGAATCTACGTAAAAGCTCTAATCGTTCTTCTGCGAGGTTATTAAGCTTTCCTTGTGCGTAGTATTCAAGCGCAAGTTTTCTGGCCGTTTGAAGATCGTCAAATGGCTCTGGGGCGGTAAACTTACCTTCTTCAACAATGTCATCTAAGAGCTTGTGGAGATAATCGAGAGTAGCGTTGGCTAGGTTTTCTTCAGCCTCAAGGTCTGGGAAATCAAGCAATCGTTTGCCCGCTTGTGGCTCAATAAGGCCTGCCTGCATCATTTCTTGGATAGTGGCTAGACGTCCTTCTGGATCATTTGGAAGCTTAGAGACTGGGTAGATCTGGAGTTGGAACTCATCGTCATCTAGATCGACTTCTTTCCAGTCGATCGTCTCAATAAATCTCTTGCCAGGAACCTTAACTGATAGTTTACCCTCAGATTCATATGCCCGACGAGAAACCGAAATCGTTATCTTCGCAAGATCTACAAAAAACTGTTCGTAAGCTTGAGCAACAGTTTGGAAGCGCTGAACTTGAATATCATCTACGGCGCGTAGGGCTTTGCCTGAGTCAACACCGAGTGGTTTTAGACCTGCTGAAGACAACTGACTTATCCCCACTAATTCATAACCACTTGTCTTCATGTCTTTCAGATGCTCATAAATCTCTGGCTGCACTAATTGAGGAACTACATATTGCGGAGGAGTATCTCCGGCGTATTCCATGATCGTCCCAATCATATTATCGAAGTGGGACTTGATTACTTTTGATCCGGATTTAACGAAGATTTTGTGAGTGCCACCGAGATATAATGATCTTTGGATCGAAATGAGAGTTCGATTAATTTCCACCTGGGTAGGTACCAGCTGTTCGGCCATTCCTTGTGAGAAAAAGCCATAAACTCGAGGGTTATGCCGGTAAATGGCAAACGGAAAGAAATCCTCTTCATAGTCTTCATCACAAAGACATGCTCCCGGAGCTACAATTACATGTCTACCTTTTTGATTTCCAGTTGGTAATCTCCAGGCCTCGACCACTGTAACGGTATCCGCGACAGAGCGTGCGCTCGTCGATATGAAAATAGAAGTATTAGGCATCTTCGCAATATCTGCTGCCTTGTCTGGCCAGCTTTCCATAAGCTCAGTGCGATCGATGTTTTTGATTCTAAATAAGCTCTTTGTAGATTCTGGTCCGTAATGGCTCTCAAGGTAATCTGCCAAGAGTTCATAGGGGAGGACTCTTTCATATTTGATACTTCCGAATTCTTCATATGGATGGACAATTCCCTCTCCAAAAATGCAACCATCTCTAAAAGCCTTTGGTCCCATTTGATAAAGCTTGTTTTCATAGAAAAGTCCGTAGCAAAAAGAATCTAGCTTCTTTGCTTTTCTTTGAAGCTTTGAGTCTCCGGCTTCTGTGAGGAACATGGGCTTTGGTTTATTTTGAGAGATTCTAGCTGTGAGAGTGTCAATACAGGATTGAACAATGTTATACGTAAGCCTCTCTCGCATTGGGGCTGAGGGACGTCCTGAGCTTGCGAGCTGATATCCGTTCCAAAAGGTTGGTGTCCATGTGCCGTAGAGTTTTGCATATGTGTTGTACGCGTCTATGCGCCCCTTATCTGCTTGAATGATCGCCGCCACTTGTGAAAACACAGCGTCCGAAAGCATCTCCTCTTCGGCAAGCCACCATCTAATCCCTCGATTTCCAACATTTACTTTATCGAGGATCTGGTTGGTGGAACCCTTTTTGCCTTTTTCTGTGAACTGAGTGTAATCAAGAGATCTAACGTCTTGGCTCATAAGGCCTCTTCACCGGTTAAGGGCATTGGAGGCTCATCAGGCGATTGATCAGGGCTAGACCAGTTAATGATCTTGTCGTAGTCCATAAGACTGTCCGCCCTCAAATCAGGCGGCATAGCCTCTTCTTGTTTGCGTAATGTCTCAGCAATTACTTGCGTTGAATCAACATTGCCAAGATCGCCAACTTTGCCAACACTTGATGGTTGGCTGCCTTGAAAAGAAAGCTCAAGCCCCTGCATTTTGATATGCATGACGTTGTGCAGCTTAAGGATGGCAAGTAAGTCTTGTAGATACCTAGTGTCGATCACATAGGATCTAAATCGGGGCTAATTAAGCCTGATAATACTTATATCTCTTTATGGCTCTATCGATTGTGGATCTATGGACATTGAACTTACGTCCAATTTCAGACTTACTGATTCCAGCTTTAAATAGCTCATTGATTTCAAAAAGGTTTTCTTTTGTGAGTTTTGCTTTCGGATTCTTTTCGCAGACATTCCAGCTCATTTGTTCCCCAGAATCGTAGATGGATATTTATACCATTTGAATTCAATAATGTTGTTGCTTGGATCTTTCAAGAAGAAGGTATGATGCTCCGCCTGCTTTCCTTCATGTCTAACGAAATACTCTTCGAAGACAAAGTCGGCATACTGCCATCTATTCCAAAGATCCTTTAATTCCTTCTCTGTACTACAGATCACACCAAAGTGCCTTGGATACATTTTGACATCACGATCCCAAAGAGTGGACTGATGACAAACAACCTGATGCCCAAAGTAATCTAAAATTACATGAGTATTATATTTTCTCCCAATAGAGCAGCCCAAGTTCTTATAAAACTCTTCTGACTCTTTCAGATCTCTACTTGGAATTGCTAGATGAAACACTCACACCCCACCAGCTTCTTCCAAAGCCGCCACGAGTGCTTGCTCTTTGGCCTCTTTGTCACGAATAATAGTCTCTAGGATCCCTATCCTATTCCATGCGCCTTCTTGAAGTTGCTCCAGCTCCTTGATGCGCTCTTGGGCTTGGGTGAGCGCTTGTTCTCTCGAAAGATCAAGAATTTTTGCCTCGCCCATCAAAGACAAATC
>Ga0157378_10004184_pt1 | contig 12739 bp, 14 predicted proteins | sample M65metaG_FD_115309 | JGI IMG/M metagenome (GOLD analysis project Ga0157378, IMG submission 115309) | Miscanthus rhizosphere microbial communities from Kellogg Biological Station, Michigan, USA - M6-5 metaG | ecosystem: Host-associated > Plants > Roots > Rhizosphere > Soil | place: USA: Michigan...
CCCGGACGGATGATCCCAAACTCGACCTTCGTCCCGCGCGGGGCGTTGATCGCTTCTGCGCCCCACATCGTCGCTGAACGGATCACCTCCAGCGGATGGAAGCCGGCTTCCTGCAACAGCTCCAGCTCGCGGATGTAGTCGAAGCCGTAAAGCTTGAAGATGTAGCCGGAGTCGGAGCCGGTGGTAACGCGGCCACCGCGATTCTTGTAGTCGTTGAGAAAGCGCATCCAGAGGCGGTAGTTGTTCTTCCACTCCACCTCGTCCGCCGTGGTCCAGTTGAACCAATACGCGCCGTGCGCGGCGCGGCTCGGCTGATACCAGCGCCAGAGCGACGGCAGCGTGTAGCGATCGTGCCACTCGTTGCGCATGGCCCGCGAGAGATCGCGGCTGGCCTCGTAGATCGTCAGCGTCGGATCGATGTTGAACTTCTTCGCCACCAGCTCGTCGATGACGGCGTTCCACTTCTCGCTGCCCGGCGGCGCGGCCTGCTTCCACAGCCGGCCGGCCTGGCCGAAGCGATCGCTCTCGTCGTTGTAGTTGTAGCCGAGCGGGTAATCCTGAACGGTCTTGTCGGTGAAGAGCGCTTCGGGCAAGCCGTACCAATGCTCCATCCCGCGCAGGCCCCTGCGCGCGGCATCGACGATGTTCGCGCGCGCCACGCCCATCTGCGCCAGATGGGTCGTGCTGCCGAGGTGCAGCTTGTTCGCTTCATCGATCAGCGCGGAGAGGATCTCCGGATCGAAGACCGGATCGCCCGAGCTTAGGATCTTGATGCCGTCGGCGCCCTTCTTCGAAACCCATTGCACGAATTTGCGCGCCTGTTCGGGAGAATCGATCGGCCCGCCGTCCCACTGCCGTTGATTGGTGAAGACGTAGGGAAAGAGCCTCGGCGCCACGATCTCGTTGCGCGCGCTGCGCTCGCGCTCGTGAAGACACCAGTCGACGCCGTTGCCGCAACCCGGCTCGCGCACGCTGGTGATCCCGTTGGCCATCCAGAGCTTGAAGACGTATTCCGCCGTAGTCCCCTGCTCCGCGCCGCCCGAGTAGCCGTGCATGTCGATGAAGCCCGGCAGCACCCAGAGGCCGGTGCCGTCGATCTCCTTGACCGCACCCTTCGGCCGCGATTCCGGCTTGATGGGAACCTTCGGAAAGCCGACGCTGCGCACTTCGCGAATCCGATTCCCCTCGATGACGATGTCCACCGGCCCGATCGGCGGCGCACCGGTGCCATCGACCAGCGTCGCGCCGCGGATGATGACGCGCGTGAAGGGACCCTCGCCTTCGCCTGGTTTGCGATCAGGAGCGAAGGCGGGAGGGGCCGCGAATACAGCGGTGGCGGTAAACACGAGTAGCAGCGCGAAGAGCTGTTTCATCGCGGAGGATTGTACGTGCGGACGGAGCGCTGGCGTCCGCGCCAGCTGGCTCGGCGGCGTCCTCGCCACCGAGGGTTACCAGCAAATGTTGGGAGTCTGGCGGGTTGGCGGCGGGACGCACGCCAAGCCAGCCGGCGCGACGCCAGCGCTCCTCGCGCTGTTACAACCGCCGCAACAGAACTCTTTCCACCACGTGGCTCGCGCCCTTCCCGAGAATCAGCTTCGCCCTCTCTCGCGTCGGGAGGATGTTCTCGCGCAGGTTCGCCAGGTTGATCCGTTCCCACACCGAGGCCGCGATCCCCATCGCTTCCTCCTCGGAGATCTCGGTGAACTTGTGGAAGAACGACGCGGGATCGCGGAACGCCGTTTCGCGCAGCTTGCGAAAGCGTTCCAGAAACCAGGTCTCGAGATCGCTCTCCGAGGCATCGACGTAGATCGAGAAATCGACGAAATCGGAGACGAAGACCGCATGCACCGACCCGCTCTGCAGTACGTTCAGCCCTTCGAGGATGACGATGTCGGGACGATCGATGATCTGCGTGTCATCGACGATGTCGTAGACGAAATGCGAGTAGATCGGAACCGAGAGCGCCGGCAGGCCGGACTTCAGATCAGAGACAAATTGCACCAGGCGCGCGCGGTCGTAGCTTTCGGGAAAGCCTTTGCGCTGCATGAGATCGCGCTGCTCGAGCGTGGCGTTCGGAAAAAGAAAACCATCCGTCGTCACCAGATCGACGCGCGGATGATCGGCGCCGCGCGCCAGCAGCGTGCGCAGAACGCGCGCGGTGGTGCTCTTGCCGGCCGACACGCTGCCGCCGATGGCGATGACGTACGGCACCATCGGCGCGGAGGTGTTCAAGAAGTGCGCGGAGACCCGATGGAGCTGGCCAACGGCGGCCACGTGCAGATTCAGCAGCCTCGCCAGTGGCAGGTACACCTCTTCAACCTCGGTCATCGACAGCGCTTCGTTGATGCCGCTCAGTTCCGCCACATCCTCCGGCGTCAGCGTCATCGGCGTCTCGCCGCGCAGCTGCGCCCACGCCGCGCGATCGAAGGTCAGGTACGGCGAGGCATCGCTCATGACGCGGCTTTCTTGCGCATCGACGACACCGCCCACGACAGCGCCAGCCACAACACGCCGCCGGTGATGGCCATATCGGCCACGTTGAAAACGCCGGTGTGCAGCGGGCCGGCTTGGAGAAAGATGAAGTCGGTGACCCGGCCGCCGAGGCGGAAACGATCGATCAGATTGCCCACGCCGCCGCCGATGATGAGGGCGATGGCCACATCATCCGGACCCGGCTGCATCCGGCCGGTGAAGAGGACGAAGGCGGCAACCAGCAGGCCGATCGAGACCAGTCCGTCGAAGACGAGATGACGCACGTTCGGCGGAAGATTCGAGCCGAGGGAGAGAAACGCGCCCGGATTCTCGGTGTACAGCAGCGTCAGAACGCCTGCGTAATGCCGCGGATAGGCGTTCATCAGGGACGCGCGCGCCATCACCTTCGTCTGCTGATCGATGGCGATCGTGACGAGAATGATGACCAGGAGAACGACGCGGCGGCGGATGGTCATGCGGCGCGGGAGGGTAGCACGGACTACGCCGCTGGCTCTCGCATGCGCGTCGTCAGGCAGACGCCCAGCGCGATCACGCCGGCCGCGATCCAGAGCGCGATCCAGACCACCGGCGCCGATCGCATCCAGTTCCACATCGCCAGCGTGATCGACCAGAGCCCGTAGACGAAGAGGAACATGCGGCGGTGGCTGCGATCGTCATCGACGCCGGCGGCGATGCTCGCGCCGAGGATGAGCGTGGGGATCAGTCCGAAAACGACGTTGAGAATGTGGATCACGTCCGGTACCGCACGTCGATGACTTTGCGCACCACGTCCTTGGCCACGCCCGGCAGGTTCTGCACGCGCGTGAGGACATCGTTGAACGTGTGCGATTCGCCTCCGTGCTTGAAGCACTCCGCGCAGCGCGGCAGGTTGGTGAAGTCGCGGCGGGCGAAGGCATCCTGCATAGTGGCGAAGCGGGGCGAGTCGAGAATCTCGTGGAGCGACTGCGTCTTCAGATCGCCGAGGACTTGATCGCCGTGGGCGTCGTAGCAGCAGTGCGTGACACGGCCGTCGGCGAAGATCACCACCCAGGTGAAGAAAGCGCCCTGCACGCAGCCGTAGAACTTGCCGTGCAGATCGGTCTCTTCGTTCACGTCCAGCGCTTCGCAGGTCTTCTCGATGACGCGGGCGTTGCGGTACTGCTTGAGATCGAAGAGATTGCGAAAGTCGTCGACCGTTTCCTCGAGTGTGAGGCGCGAGCGCATTTTCTGAATCTCGATGCGGATGGGATGACCTCTGGCCTGATTCAGAAAGGCACGGGTGAGCACGACCAGTTTGTCGAAATCCCCCCCGGTCCGCAGCTGCGGATAGACCTCGGGATTGACCGAGTCGACGCAGATGCGAATCCGTTTCAGCGGCGAGGCCAGGAGCTTGGCGCCGATCTCTTCGGTCAACACCAGCCCGTTCGTGGAGAGACTCGCTTCGGGAAAGAGACGGATAGCGTCGTCGATGCGCGAGTAGAGCAGCGGCTCCCCCATCTCGTGCAGCCATTTGAGCTTGAGGCCGGCGTCGTGGATTTCGCGCTCGGCTTTCTCCACCATCGGCCAGTCCATGTCCTCGTACGGACGTCGCAGCACCGGAAGCGGGCACATGCCGCAGCGAAGGTTGCACTTCGAGGTCAGCTCGAGGCCGACTTTGATGCGGCGCGGGTTGAGTTTCATCTCCCGTCCACTAAGGCCGCGAACACAGCAGCGTATTCCGGCCACGAGTACTTGCGCGCCGATGCCGCGGCCGCGCGTTCCATCGATGTGCGATCGCGCGTGGTGAAGAATTCATCGATCGCCTTCGCCAGCGCCTTCGAGTCCTCGGGCGGAATGAGGATGCCGTTCCCGCCGTCGATAATCTCCGGTAATCCGCCGACAGTCGTAGCGATGACCGGCCGCGCAAAATGAAACGCGGTAAGCGCCACGCCGCTCTGCGCTTCGATCCGGTACGGAGCGAGGACGACGTCGGCGGCGGCGAAGTAGGTGGCGATCTCGGAATCGGGGATGAAGCGGAAATCGAAAAGCACTCCCCTGTCATCCTGAGCCCCCGATGCCCCGGATGGGGCTGAGGACGGCGAAGGACCCCCGGCTGCTAACCCGGTTGGGCGGTGGCTAGTAGCCGGGGGTCCTTCACCGTCCTCGACCCCTCCGGGGTGTCGGCGGTTCAGGATGACAGGGAGGTTTAGCTCTCGCGCCAAGTTCTCGTACTCCTCCGCGCTCTCCCACCACGCCTCTCCCGCCACGACGAGCAGAACATCGCTCGTCAGCTCCCTCCATGCGCGCAACGCGATGTCGAGTCCCTTGAAGGGGCGAACGTGTCCGAAGAAGAGTGCGACATTGGCGTCATCGTCGATGCCGAGGATCGCGCGCGCTTCGCTACGCGACGGGATCGCGCCGCCGAGCTCGTGAACAGGCAGAAACGTTCGCACCACCCGCCGTCCGCGCGATCGCTTCCACGCCTCGCCCGCCTCGGTACGCGCATGGGTCACGAGGGCGTTCGCGCGGCGAAGCACGCGATTCGTCAGCCAGCGTTTCCACGCCGCCGGCTCTTTGTCGCCGACGTTGTGACATTGCAGGATGACCCGCGTCCGCCGCCGCTTCATCGCGATCATCGTCAGATACGCCGGCGCAAACAGCCACACCCACCAGACGAAGATGACCGCGTCATACCGCCGCAACCGCCACCCCGCCCGAATCCACGTCAACGGGTTCATCACATCGACGATGAAATCCGCCTCGGCGCGCGGCAGCGTCGGATCGACGTCATCCCCGCCGGGGTAGAAGCGCTTCGGAAACTGGCGCGAGAAGGAGATGACGTCTGCCCTCAATTCTTCTGCCAGCCGCGTCGTGCAGTAGGCGATGCCCGCGCGAAAGGGGAAGACGGGACCGACGATGGCGACCTTCACGGGCGGCATGGTAATGGGTTGATCACGCGGAGGCGCGGAGACGCGGAGGGAGATCTCGACTATCGCTCGCGATGAAGCCGTTCGCGAAGTTCCGACCATCCGATGGTCTGGACCCTTCCGGCGCGATAGTCGGCCATGCGCCGCTCAACTTCCGTTGCCCACGCCTCGTCAACATTCTCGTCAGCCGGGACGGGATCGAGGCTTTCGATCTTACTCATGCCGCGCTAAGAAAATTCACCACCGTCGAGGCAAAGTACGCGCCCCAGGTCCGCACGTCGAATACCAGCGACGACGACATGAAACACGAGTGCGTGCAGTGGCACTCCTTCGCCTTGATCGAGGCGCGCTGCGCATCGGCTTGCGGCGAGAACCAGAGCTTGCCGAAGTCGTAGCCGGTCTCGCGCACGTTGCCGACGGCATCGCGCAGTTCGCACATCCGAACCTCGCCGCGGGCATCGAGCACGCCGGAGATGCGGCCGGCGTGGCAGGGTTTGACCTGCGTCTCCTGCTCCAGGATCTCCAGCTCCAGCCGGCGGGTATAGATCTTCACGAACTTCAGGAAGCTGTCGTAGTGCGAATAGGTGTTCCAGTACTCCTCCAGCCTCGGCAGCAGCTGGCGATACTTCTCCGTCGAAATCGGCTGGATGTTCTTGTCGGGCTGGTCGCCGCGCAGCATCTCGAACGAGTGGAACGAAATGTCCGGAAAATCGCGTCGCACGGCGGCGAACAGCTCGTCGAGATCGTCGGCGTTGTAGCTGCACAGGCAGGTGTGCACGTTGACGGTCAGGTTGCCGTACTTCGCTTTCAGCGGCATCAGCGCGGCGTAGGTTTTCCTCGCCCGCTCGTAGTTGCCCGGCACGCCGCGGATCCAGTCATGTTTCTCACCGACGTGATCGATTGAGAGATTGACCACAATCTGCGTCTCCGGACAGCGCTGCAACGCGGCCTCGGTGGACTTCGCCGTCAGCTCACTGGCGATGGCGCCTGTGGGGATAGTGATCTGTTTGACGTGATTCTGCGACGACAGCATGGCGCAGACGTCGGGCAGGTCGCGCCGCAGGAACGGCTCGCCGCCGCTCATGACCACGAAGAGCAAATCGCCGAGGGAGGAGAAGGTCTTCTGCAACTCCTCGAAGGAGAGCTCGTGCTCCTTGTTTTTCCGGAGCTGCTCCCAGTTGAAACAGGTGCGGCAGAACGAATTGCAGTCGTAGGTCAGCCCGAGAATCATGTAGACGGGCTTCATCCCCCGCTTGTCGACGAGATATCGGAGGTACTGCAGCTTGTCGGTGAACTTCATCGCTCGAACGCGGTCAACGGGGAAGCGGGGCGGCGTAATCCTTCACGGCACGGACGGAGCAAAGTAGACCGAACGCTTCTGGCCGTTGGCGGTCTCGATCTCGAGCACATCGGCCGGCTTGCCATTGCAGTCGACCACCGAGCGTTTGGTCACTTTCGCGCCGGGATAGTTGTCGGCAAGCCACCGATCTTCGTTTGCTCCTGCGCGTCCATTCGCGCCATCGACCACGACCGCGCTATTGCAGGAGACACCCCGAGGAGCAATCACGACCGCACCACCCGAACGTTCCGGCCGGGTTTCCGCGGGGGCAACCGGCTCAGGCTGTGGCGCCGGTGCAGTCGTCTTCGAAGCACATGCGGTGGCGAGGAGAAGGAGGATGGCGAGTTTGCGCATGAACAAATCCTAGCGCAGCTTCGCGCGGATGGCCCCCCACACGATCCCGGCAAAGTACGTGGCGTGGTGCGCGGCGAACGCGAACGGCAGCACGATCCAGTCGCGCCTCGGCAGCCGCGTGGTGCGCGCGCCGAGGATGAGCGTGGCCACGAAGTAGGGAACGATGGCGATCGGCGCGGCGATGATGGCGATGGCACCGACGACGAGGAACGCCCAGATCTTCCGGTTCTTCGCGTATGGCGACGATCCGCGCGCGAGCATCTCGCCGGTCTTCACTCGGTAGCGCCAGCGCTGGCGGAGATATGGTCCCGGGAAGGCCCGCCGTCGATGAAACACCCGAACACCGGAGTGATAGACCACCTTCGGCAGCAACGACGCGATCAGCGATGTGTCTTCACCGATGTAGCCGATCGACTCATCGAATCCGTGAAACGACACCCGCCGAACGAAGAGATTGACCAGTGCCACATCGCTCGGACTGGTCACGGCGAAAACTCCCGGACGATTCTCGTGGCAGGCCACTCCGCTGCCGATGTACCGCGTCGCCAGGAGCGTTTCGGAGATCAACTCGGCCCGCGTTGAGTCGTGCGGCGCCGGATCGGGGCCGCCGAGGACGAGGACGTCGGGATGTGTATCGAGATAGGAAACCGCGGTAGCGAGCCAATCCGTATCGGCAATAGCATCGTCATCAATGAAAGCCAAGATCTCTCCCCTCGCCTCGGAAACTGCTCGATTTCTTCGAGTTGCGGGATTACGATTCGGCTCGATGACGTTCCGTACGCCGGTCCCCGCTCCGATCGCCAGGGGCGCCGCGGAGACCAGAATCAATTCGAAGGGAAACGGCACCTGCTGACGCAGCACCGACTCGATCGCGCGCTCCGCGTCGCCGCCGATCCGCTCCACAGGCATGATGACTGACACTTTCACCGCATGAAGCTTATCGTTCAAATCCCCGCCTTCAACGAAGAAGCGACAATCGCGCAGACGCTTCGCGACATCCCGAAGAAGATCGACGGCATCACCAGCATCGAGAGCCTGGTCATCGACGACGGCTCCTCGGACAAAACGGCTGACGCCGCGCGGAAAGCCGGCGCGACCCACGTCGTGCAGCTCAAAACGCACCGCGGCCTCTCCTCGGCGTTCCTGGCCGGCATCAACGCTGCGCTGCGCCTCGGCGCCGATGTCATCGTCAACACCGACGCCGACAACCAGTACGCCGGTGCCGACATCCCCAAGCTCATCGCCCCGATCGTTCGCGGATCCGCGGATGTGGTCATCGGCGATCGCGAAGTCTCGAAGTCGCCGCACATGTCGGCGTTCAAGCGCCTGCTGCAGCGCCTCGGCAGCCGGACTGTCGGCCTGGCATCAGGGATTCGCGTCAGCGACGTCACCAGCGGCTTCCGCGCGTTCTCACGAGAAGCGGCGATGCAGATCAACGTCTTCAACCCGTTCACCTACACGCTCGAAACGGTCATTCAGGCCGGCAACCGCAACCTCGGCGTGCAGTCGGTTCCCGTGCGCACGAACGCGCCGACGCGCCCGTCGCGGCTGTATCGCGGCATCGGAACGTATCTGCGCAAGTCGACGGCAACGATTTTCCGCATCTACACGATCTACAAGCCGCTGAAGACGTTTTTCACCATCGGCGCGATCCTGATGCTGGCGGGCGCCGCCCTCGGCGGGCGCTTTCTCTGGCACTTCGCGAACGGCGATCGCGGCGGTCACATCCAATCGCTCATCCTCGCCGCGGTGTTCTTGATCGTCGGCTTTCAAACGCTGCTGATTGGATTGGTGGCCGATCTGATCTCGGTCAATCGCCGCCTCAGCGAGGAAGTGCTGGTCCGCCTCAAGCGGATGGAGACGCCGTCCGATGAACGCCGTCCGATGGCGCCGCGGCCATCGCGCGAGACACGGTCACCGGCTGTCCGTCCGCCCCTTCCGAAACGCGAACGCCCCGACGCCCGAAACGCGGCCACGCAGTGGGTCTGGCTGCTCGACGAAGACAAGCTGCAGGACCGCGGCGTCAAACCGGCACCGATCACCGAGCCCGATCTCGACGACGACATGCCCGAGCAGCCGGCCACGCCGTCCGGTCCGCGCCGCCGTCGTCGCCGCCGCGGCGGTTCGCGGCCCGGGAATTCGGAACCGCCGACGTCGTAGGTCCGCAAACTGTCGCTACAATTCCGCCGAGGGACGCAGACATGCGGATTGTCTCGGGGTTCGCTGTTCTTCTTTTTCTCGCTCATCCTCTCGTGGCGCAGACGGAGCAGCACGAGCACCACGGCGAACCCGCCGAGCGCCTCGGCACCGTCTCCTTTCTGATCTCCTGCAACGCCGAGGCGCAGAGCCGGTTCACACGAGCCGTAGCGCTGTTGCATTCGTTCTGGTACGAGGAGGCGGAGAAGGCATTCGTCGAGACCGCGAAGGCCGATCCGCAGTGCGGCATGGCCTGGTGGGGCGCGGCCATGAGCAACTACCACCAGGTCTGGCCTTCGCCGTACTCACCGGCGGAGCTGGCGCGCGGCGTCGCCGCCGCGGCGAAGGCGAAATCGATCGGCGCAAAAACGGCGCGCGAGAACGGCTACATCGACGCCATCGCCGCGTTCTATCGCGACGTCGAGCACGACGACATCATCACTCGCGCCCGCGCCTACGAAGCGGGGATGCAGCAGCTCACGGCGTCGTTCCCCAACGATGACGAGGCGGCGATTTTCTACGGACTCGCGCTCGTGGCGCACGGGATGTCCACGCCAACCGACAAGACCTACGCTTATCAAAAACAGGCGGCGGAGATTTTCAACCGTCTGTTGAAAACGCATCCCGATCATCCCGGCATCGCTCACTATCTGATCCACTCGTTCGACTATCCCGCTCTGGCGCCGCTGGCGCTGAACGCCGCGTATGCATACGCGAAGATCGCGCCCTCATCGCCGCACGCACTTCATATGCCCTCCCACATTTTCGTGCGCCTCGGCATGTGGGACGAGACGATCGATTCGAATCTCAAGTCGGCCAGAGCGGCGCGCGATCATGCAACGCACGAGCATCCGGGCACGACGTCGTTCGACGAGCTTCACGCATCCGACTACCTCGCGTACGCCTATCTTCAGCGCGGGGACGATGAGCCGGTCCGGGAGTTGGTCGACAAGCTCGCCGCGATCAAATCGCTCGATACCGAGAACTTCGCCGGCTACTACGCCCTCGCCTCGGTACCGGCACGCTTCGCGCTGGAGCGCAAGCGCTGGTCGGACGCCGCCGCACTCACCGTACGTCCGGCCGGCTTTCCGTGGGATCGCTATTCGTACGCCGAAGCCGTGACCTGGTTCGCAGCCGGAATCGGCAACGCGCGCAGCGGCGACGTGGCCGGTGCGCACGCGGACGTTGAACGGCTCAAGCAATTGCGCCAGAAGCTGCTCGATCAGAAGAATGGCTACTGGGCGGATCAAGTTACCATGCAGATCAATGCCGTCGAAGGTTGGATCGCACATGCCGAGGGACATGAGGACGTCGCCGAAGCGCAGCTTCGGAAGGCGGCCGATCTCGAGGACTCCATGGACAAGAGTCCCGTCACGCCCGGCTCGATCCTCCCCGCGCGCGAGATGCTCGGCGACTTCCTGCTGGCGATGAACCGGCCGCAGGACGCACTCGACGCATTCGAGCGCTCGCTGAAAGACTCGCCGGGACGATTGAACGGACTGTCAGGCGCGGCGCACGCCGCGCAGCTGGCGGGCGATCGCGAGAAAGCGCGCGGGTATTTCGTTCAGATCGCCAAGCTGATCTCTACGAATACACACTGACGAATCGCGCTGTCAGCGCGGCGGCCATGCTCAGCTCGAATGGCACGTTGATCAGCGGATGGATGGCGTTGTACGTGTGGCTGGCCTTGGCGATCACGATGCGTGAGGCATCGTTCGCGTACGAGGCGATCTCGGCCGACTCCGCCACCGGCACGCTCTCGTCGCGCCCGCCGTGGATGACCATGATCGGCTGCTCGATCTGGGTCACGCATTTGAGAATATCCAGCCGATCGCGATTTGCTTCGATGTCGTCGAGCATGCGCGGCGACATGCGCATCATCTGTTTCGTGCGCGTGTTCTCGACTTCCAGATAGCCGATGCGCCGCCACATTGACTTCGTGGCGTCATCCCAGCGATCGGTGTGCGAGATGGCGCTCCAGGTGACGATCCCGCTGAGGTTCTCGATCCCGGCAGCGGCGAGCAGCGCCACCCCTCCTCCGCGCGAATGGCCGACCAGGAACGCGGGCGCGTCAACGCGCTGCTGGCAGTAACGCATCACCTTTTGCAGGTCGGCAATCTGGGCCGAGTACGTATCCTCGGCGAAGAGATCGAGCCGCTCGAAGGTCTCCGGGCTCTCGCCGATCCCGCTGCGCGACATGTTGAATCGGCAGACCGCGAAACGGTGCGCCAGAAGCGTCTCGGCGAGCCACGGAAAAAAGCCCCAGTCCTTGAACCCTTTGAACCCGTGGACGATGACGACGAGCGCCTTCGCTTCGGCCGGCGCATCGAGATCGCCGCGGATGGGGAGGCCTTCGTCAGAAAGAATCGTGAACTGCATCGTCCGCGGAAATCTACCATTGACCGGATGTATTCTTCGCCTCCATGGACGAGCCCGAATACCTCATCTGTCTCCAGTGCGAGACGCCCACCTATCAGTTCGAATACAGCAACGGCAAGCTGGCCTCGGTGGTCTGCAACACCTGCGGCGCTGACGACGTCGCCGACTTCGTCACCGAGTCGGAGATGGAAGAGCAGGGCGGATGAAAACGCCCGTCATCATCGGCATCGCCGGCGGCACCGGGTCGGGCAAGACCACGGTGGCGCGCGCCATCTACGACCGCGTGGGCCGGGATCGCATCGAATGGATCTCGCACGATTCGTACTACCGCAACTTCGACGGCTACACGCCCGAGCAGCGCCACCAGATCAACTTCGACCATCCCGATTCGCTCGAGACCGAGCTGCTGGCCAAACATATCGACGTGCTGGCGAAAGGAGCCTCGGTCGAAGTTCCGGTCTACGACTTCGCCACAGATTCGCGAAGTCTGGAAAAGACGCAGCGCGTCGAGCCGCGCAAGGTGATCATCGTCGAAGGCATTCTCGTGCTCGCGGAGCCGGAGCTGCGCAAACGCATCGACATCAAACTGTTCGTCGACACGCCTCCCGACATTCGCTTCCTCAGAAGGCTCACGCGCGACATCGAATCGCGCGGCCGGAGCCTCAGGTCGGTGATCGATCAGTACCTCACCACCGTGCGTCCGATGCACGAGGAATTCGTCGAGCCGTCGAAGCGCTATGCCGACCTCATCATCCCCGAGGGAGGGGAAAACCAGGTGGCGCTGGACGCCATCATTTCCCGGGTGGAGCACCTGCTCGCTTAGTTATTTGCGGGATGCTAAACCGCAACCAGCGGCCCTTCAGCGGGTTACAAAATTCACCAATCGCCGGAATGGAGACCCGCTCCCGCCCCGTTTCGGTGTGCTGCCGTAGCTGGGTCCGACCCCGCCGCGGCGCCTCCGGGAATCACACCCACGGAACCGCTACACAGAAGGGGGGGATTGGGATTGCCTCTGGTACATGTCAAAGAGGACGAGAGCTTTGAAAACGCGCTTCGCCGGTTCAAACGGAAATGCGAGAAGTCGGGAATCCTC
>Ga0157378_10004189_pt1 | contig 12725 bp, 7 predicted proteins | sample M65metaG_FD_115309 | JGI IMG/M metagenome (GOLD analysis project Ga0157378, IMG submission 115309) | Miscanthus rhizosphere microbial communities from Kellogg Biological Station, Michigan, USA - M6-5 metaG | ecosystem: Host-associated > Plants > Roots > Rhizosphere > Soil | place: USA: Michigan...
ATGCGTCGCAACACATCGCGCACCCCCTCGGCTATATCGTCGACGGCGTCGTGAAGATCGATCTCGACGTCAAGCCGGCCAGCTGATCGGCGCACTCCCGGAAACGAAAGGATTACCAGCACATGCGCCGAGGGCTTGTTCTCGCAGTTGTGGTGTTTGTTGCATCGAATGTCTTTGCCGTCGCACCGCAATTCTGGCGCGTACGAAACGCCGAAGACTTTCTATCCGGTGACATCGACGGCTTCGCCGTCACCTCGCGCGGCGAACTGCGCCCCGGCCCGTCGCTGAAAAAAGTGGGCACCTTCACCGATCCCTTCGTTCTGGCCCAGGTGGCGGCGCCGAACGGCGATCACTTCTTCGGCACCGGCAACGAGGGGAAGGTCTACCGTCTCCGAGGCACGGAGCTGAAAGCGATCTACACCGCCGCCGAACCGGAGATTTACGCCGTGGCCTTTCACGACGGCGCGCTCTACGCCGGTACGTCGCCGAATGGGAAGGTGTATCGCATCGACCCCAACGACGGCAAAGCGACCGTCTTCTACGATCCGAAGCAGGCCTACATCTGGGCCATGGCTTTCCTCCCGAACGGCGACCTCGCCGTTGCCACCGGCGTCGACGGAAAGCTCTTCCGCGTCACGCCGAAAGGCGAAGGCAAGCTCCTCTTCGATTCTCCCGAAACGCATCTCCGCTCCCTCGGCGTGAAGAAAGACGGAACGATTCTCGCCGGCGGTTCTGCCAAAGGCCGCATCTACGAGATCCGGCCTGACGGCTCCGCGCACGCGCTCTACGACTCGGCGCTCTCAGAAATCTCCTCGATCTATGTCGACGCCAACGGCATCGGCTGGGCATCGGGAGCGAGCAACGTTCTCCCGTCGACCGCGCCGGTAAAGGCAAGTCCAACGAAACCGGCCGCACAGACGGGCGCCGCATCAACCTCAGCCACCGCCTCGGCCGGCGAACAGAAAAAAGAAGAGCCGTCCGGCAATGTCGAAGTGAGCATGTCCTTCGACGACAGCGGATCGTCCAGCGTCGCGACCGGCGGCAGCGGCGAGATCTACAAGATCAATCCCGACGGCTTCGTCGAAATCGTCCGCAAATTCGAGCACGAGATGGCCTACGGCATCACCGGCGGACCGAACGGCTCGATTCTCCTGGCCACCGGACCGCAGGGCCGCATCTACGAACTGAAAGATGGCGAAGTCGCCCTCATCGGCAGCGTGCCGCAGAAGCAAGTCGTTTCGATCTCCAACGCCGGCAATGAAACGCTGGTCACGACCACCAACAGCGGCGCCGTCTATCGCATGGACGCCGGTCCGAGTTCGAAAGCGGAGTTCCGTTCCGCGGCGAAGGATGTGGAACGCTTCTCCCGCTTCGGCAACTACCGCATCGAAGGGGAGAGCGTCGGCGACGGCCATCTGGCCATCGCGTTCCGCTCCGGCAACACGCGCACGCCCGACGCCACCTGGAGTCCGTGGAGCGGCGCCTCGGCCGCTTCCGGCGGTCCGATCGACGCGCCTCCCGGAAAGTTCATCCAGTGGAAGCTGACCATGCCCAAGCCGGCGGCGAACATCGTCGTCGACACGGTCACGGTGGCCTTCATCAATCGCAACATGGCGCCGTCGATCGACAACGTCGTGGTGCAGGATCCGGCCGTGGTCTACATCAACGGCAGCTACCCGCAGTCGCCGCAGATCGTCGAGGCGACGAATCCCGACGAATACGGGATCTTCACCAGCCTCGACACCCCGCGCGACAAGAACGAGAGCGGCAAGAAGGTGTACCGCAAGGGTTACCGCACCGTGAGCTGGCGCGGACACGACGACAACGGCGACTCGCTGCGCTACACGCTGTCGTTCCGCCGCAAGGGGGCGGACAAGTGGCTCCGCCTGCGCGAGAACGTCGACGAGACCTCGATGAACTTCGACACCTCGCAACTTCCCGACGGTACCTACGAGCTGCGCCTTTCGGTCACGGACGGCCAGGACAATCCCGACCTGCCGCTGGCCGACGCCAAGGAAGGAATCGACTTCGTCGTCGACAATACGCCGCCCGCCATCGCCTTCACGTCGGAAGGGGAGGACGTGGTCATCCGCATCACCGACAAGCTGTCCCCGATCGGCAAAGTCGAATACTCCGCCGACGCGCAGAAGTGGATCCGCCTGACCCCAGTCGACGGCATCAGCGACTCGCCGAGCGAGACGTATCGTTTGAAGCGTGCCGCGTTGACCGGCAAGTTCGTCATCGTGCGCGCGGTCGATACGTTTTACAACGTGGCCACGGAGTCAGTGACCCTGCCTTAGGCACCACATTCCGCTTTCGTCTCGCGAAGGAACGTTCGTTCATCTTTGATGTAACGTACTTTGGTGCTTCCCGCTACCTATCTCGACAGCAACGTGATCAGCTACCTGACGGCGCGACCGAGCCGGGACATCGTCAGTCTGGCGCACCAGGAACTGACACATGAATGGTGGAATCGACAGCGACACAATTTCGACCTTCATATTTCCGAGCTTGTCATGTTCGAGATCGGTCGCGGCGATCCGATCGCGGCGGCGTCGAGGCGCATGCTCGTTCGAGACTTGCCAGTCCTTCAAATCACTTCCGAGGCGCGCACGCTTGCGGATCAGATCTTCAGCGCGACCACTCTTCCGGACAAGGCCGCTCCAGATGCCTCTACACGTTGCGTTGGCCGCGATCAACGGAATGGATTTTCTGCTAACTTGGAACTGTACTCACATCGCGAACGGAGTTGTTCTGAAAATCGTAAACGCGATTTGTCGTGAAAACGGATATGAACCTCCAATTGTCTGCACGCCCGAGGAACTGCTCACGCCATGAAAACCACCGCAGATGATCCCGTCGTCGCCGAAATTCGCGCTGTCAGGCAGGAACTGGCCGAGCGGTTCGGCAATGATGTGAACGCGCTTTGCGATTTTCTCGCGCAAGAAGAGAAGCAGCATGCGGATCGCTTGGTCAATCGTCCTCCAAATGCCCCTAAACGCATTCGTGCCGTAGCGCGCGGTCGCGAATAACACCTTTGGCCTCACGCCTGACCTGCCGGCCTCACCTATAATCTTCGCCGTGAACCGCATCAGAGTCGCCTTCTCTCTCTGCCTGCTTTTACTTGGCGCCTGCTCGAAAGAGAAGCCGGTGCAGCCGCAGACGGCGGCGGTCGAGGACGACACCACTCCGGTCGACGGCGGCACATTGCTCCGCCGGCTCGAGGGCGACGTCAAGACCCTCAATCCCGTCCTCATCGACAGCCGCTACGATCACTACGTCGCTTCCTATCTCTTCACGCCGTTGCTGCAGCTCGACGCCAACATCCTTCCGACCACCAACGGCTCGCTGACCGACAAATACGAAATTTCGGCCGACGGAAAGGCATACACCTTCCATCTGAATCCGAAGGCCACCTTCTCGGACGGGACACCGGTGCTCGCCAGCGACGTCCTCTTCACGCTGGCCAAGATCGTCGATCCGAAGTCGGAGTCGGCCCAGTTCGCCGGCCAGTTCGAACAGTGGGATCCGGCCAATAGCCATGCAGACGACGCCAAGCACATCGTGGTCATCGCATTCAAGGACGTGCTGGCGACGCAACTGGTCTCCTTCACCATGCTGCGGGCCATTCCGCAGCACGTCTACTCGCGAGGAGACTTCAAGACCGGTTTCGTCATGACCGCCACCGGTTCCGGTCCCTACCGGCTGGTCCGGCGCGTCCAGGGAAAAGAGATCCTGCTCGAGCGCCGGCCGGATTTCTGGGGCGCGCGGCCGCACATCCAGAACATCCTGTTCAAGATCATCGGCGACGACGGCACTGCCTGGCAGGCCGTCAAGCGGGGCGACGTCGACGAAACGATGATCAACTCCGACGCCTGGAAGCGCGAGAGCCGCCGTCCCGAGCTGCAGAAGATCCTCGACTTCCGGCGCTTCTACACGCTCAGCTACAACTTCATCGACTGGAGTACACGTGACCCCATCCTGTCCGACAAGCGGATGCGCCGGGCGCTGGCGGAATGCGTTGATCTGCAGTCGGTGATCAGCAATCTCTACAACGGCACGGCGCGGGCCATGAACGGGCCGTTTACGCCTGACGAATGGTCCTACAACCCCGACGTGCCGGTGATTCAGTACAACCCCGCCGACGCCACGAGAGTGTTCAACTCGCTCGGATGGCTCGATACCGATGGTGATGGCATTCTCGACAAGAACCACAAGCCGTTCGCGCTGGAGATGTTCGTCGTCGGAGGAAATTCGGCCTCGAACCCGTTCGCGCAGCTCTACCAATCCGAACTGAAAAACGTCGGCATCGATCTGAAAGTCACCGCCCTCGATCCGAGTGCGATGCTGGAGCGAGTGATGTCCGGCAACTTCCAGACCTGCTACATGGCCTTCGAGCTCGATCCTGACCCTGATCCACGAGCTCTTTTCCACTCATCCCAGTTTCCGCCCAACGGACAGAACATCACCTTCTACAAGAATCCAACCGTCGACGCGCTCATCGATCAGGGCCGGCGCGAGCTCGATCACTCCAAGCGCATAGCCATCTATCGCCAGCTCCATGCCATCCTCGCCGACGATCAGCCCTTCACCTGGACCGTGCAGGTCTCGACGAAATGGGCCATCTCGAAACGGGTGAAGAACGTCCGGGAGAGCAAAGGCTACGGCCTCTACCTCTGGTACCCCGGCGAGCTCGATTGGTGGATCCCGAAGAGCCAGCAGACGAAGTGAAGACCCCACTCATCCCCGCGCAATCCTTTCTCATGGGATCGGAGGATGGGCGCGATGATGAACGGCCGGTGCATCGCGTTTGGGTCGATGCGTTCGCGATCGGCGTGACGCAGGTGACCAATCGCCAATACGCCGAGTTCGTTCAGGCGACGGGACATCCTCGCCCGCCGGCGTCGTTTCCTGATCCCGATCAGCCGGTTGTGGCGGTGTCGTGGTTTGACGCGGTAGCGTTCTGCGATTGGCTCAGCGATGTCGAAGGGCGGCGCATCCGGCTACCGTCCGAGGCCGAGTGGGAGTGCGCGGCGCGGGGTGGAGTGGAAGGGATGCGTTATCCGTGGGGGGATGAGATTCCGCTGCAGGATGACGCCGATGGTCCGCATCCTGTCGGCCGAGGGGAGTCCAATCCGTACGGCCTGTACGACCTTTGCGAGAACGTTCATGAGTGGTGCAGCGATTGGTATGCGGCCGACTTCTACCGCACCTCGCCGGAACGGAATCCGCGCGGACCGGAGAGCGGCACGCGTCGCGCGTCCCGAGGCGGATCGTGGCGGCATCAGATCAAAGTCAGCCGCTGTGCCGCACGATCGAGCATTCCGCCGGAGTTTCAATATGCCGACTATGGATTCAGGATCGCCTGCGACGGCGAATGATTTGCACGTAGTAATGTTTCCGCATGACCGGCTTCCCTGATTCCTTCGCGCTCGTCCTCACCGGCGGAGGGGCGCGCGCCGCGTATCAGGTGGGCGTGCTGCGCTGTCTGGCGCGCCATCTTCCCGACGTCGGCGTGGATGTCATCACCGGCGTCTCGGCGGGAGCGATCAACGCCGCCTTCGTGGCCTCGCGGAGTGCGCCGCTTGCGAAGGTCATCGATGAATTGTCCGAGGTCTGGCGGAATCTCCAGCTGAAAGACGTGATCCGGATCGATTCGCGTTCGCTGGCGCGCAACGTCTTCGGTTGGGGCGGGAAACTCATCTCCGGCGGTTCGCGGGTAGCGCCGCGCGTCCACGGGCTGGTCGACACCACGCCGCTGCGCGAGTTGCTGCAACGGCTCTTTCCGTCGAACGACAAAGGAGAGATCGCCGGGATCGCCGACAACATCGTCCGGTGTCATCCGCGCGCGGTGGCGATGACCGCGCTCGACTACACCACCGGGCAGACCGTGACCTGGGCCGACGGCTGCGACATCGACACCTGGAAGCGCCCGCTGCGCCGCGGCGTGCGCGAGGCGCTGACGATCGATCACATCATGGCCTCGGCGTCGCTACCGCTGGTTTTCCCCGCCGTCCGCCTCGGCAAGCATTGGTTCGGCGATGGCGGCATCCGCCTCTCCGCCCCGCTCTCTCCCGCCCTTCACCTCGGCGCAACGCGCATGCTGGCCATCTCCACGCACTACGCGAAGACTGTCTCCGAGGCCGACGAGCCGCAGATCGCCGGCTATCCGCCGCCTGCACAGATTCTTGGGCAACTGATGGATGCCATCTTTCTCGACGTCATGGATGAAGACACGCTCCGCCTGCAACGCTCGAACGAGTTCCTTCTCGACCTCCCGCCCGAGCTTCGCCGCGGTTACCGGCCGGTCGACTTCACCGTCATCCGTCCCTCGCAGGACATCGGAGCGATGGCCGGCGAGTACGAGCCGCAGCTCCCGCGCCAGTTCCGCTTCCTGACTCGAAGCCTGGGCACGAAGGAGACCTCGAACGCCGATTTCATGAGCCTGTTCATGTTCGTGCCCGAATACCTGGAACGACTGATGGCAATCGGTGAAGCGGATGCCGACGCGAGGATCGAGGACATCAAAAGGGTGGCGGTGGCGCCGTGACGGAGCGCTGGCGTCTTCGCCGGCTGGATCGGCGGCGTCCCGCCGCCGGTCGGCAAGACACCAAGATCTTGCCAAGCGCCGCGGCGGCGAGGACGCGCGCCGAGCCAGCCGGCGCGACGCCAGCGCTCCGTCGAGTCTACGAACACGTCGAGTCTACGAACCGTAGAGTTCTCGACCCGTCACGTACACTCAGCCCAATGCTCCACGACTCCTGGCACCTCGCCGAACCGCTTCACGACGTCCCGCTGCTTCCGATCCCGAACGACAAATTGCGCGCGATCATCGCCCGGCGCGGGATTACCACCGAGGAGGAGTACCGGCGGTTTGTGGCGCCGTGCATTGAGGACTTGCATGACCCGCGGAGCATTCACGGCATCGGCGAAGCATGCGAGCGGATCGAGCGTGCGGTGCGCGATGGCGAGACCATCCTCATCTACGGCGATTACGACGTCGATGGCGTCACCTCGATCGTTCTCCTGCAGACGGTTCTTCGCGCCCTCGGCGCGGACGCGGCCCACGTCGTTCCGCACCGGCTGGTCGATGGCTACGGGCTCAAGACCACCGTGATCGATCGCGTTCTGACGGAGCGCGACGTAAAGCTGATCATCACGGTCGACTGCGGGATCACCAGCGTCGATCCGGTGCGACAGGCCATCGAGCGCGGAATCGATGTGATCGTCACCGATCACCATCTCCCGCCGGAGCTCTTGCCCGATGCGGCGGCGGTGCTGAATCCGAAGCAGCCGGGTTGCGAGTATCCCTTCAAGGAGCTGGCCGGTGTCGGCGTAGCCTTCAAACTCTGCTGTGAATTGCTCCGGCGCAGCGGCAAGAAGATGGCCGTGGCCTCGCTGCTGAAGATCGCCGCCATCGGTACGGTCGCGGACGTCGCGCCGCTCATCGGCGAGAACCGGACCATCGCCTGGCTCGGCTTGGCCGGGCTTGCAGATCCCCGCAATCCCGGGCTTCGGGCCTTGATCCGCCGCCTGGGGATGCTGGGCCGGCCTCTACGAGCGGTAGATGTCGGCTTCAAAATCGGACCGCGCATCAACGCCGCCGGGCGGCTCTCCTCGGCCGAAACTGCCATCGATCTCTTCGCCGCCACCTCGGAGGAATCCGCCTGGACCCTCTGCGCCGAGCTCGACCGGCTCAATGCGGAGAGGCAGGAGATTGAGAAGGTGGTGCGGGAGGAGGCGGAATGCCGGGTTGCTGAGTTGCTGAGTTGCTCGGTTGCTGAGGCGGAGCCACCAAGCAACTCAGCAACCCAGCAACCCAGTAACCAAAGACCGCGCATCCTCGTCCTCGCCGGCCACAACTGGCACAAAGGCGTTCTCGGATTGACCGCCGGCCGGATCGCTCAGCGCTATTACCGGCCGACGCTGGCCATTGGGATCGACGGCGATCTGGCGGTCGGGTCGGGACGGAGCATTCCGACGATCAATCTTCACAAGCAGCTCGAATCGGTGGGGGAGCTCTTCACGCATTTCGGCGGACACGAGTTCGCTTGCGGCTTCGCATTGCCGGCAGCGAACGTCGATGAGTTGCGGCGAAGGCTGGAAGAACGGTTTGCTGCGTTCGATGACGATGTTTTCCGGCGCGAGGCCAGGGTTGATGCCGAGGTCACGCTGGCGGAGGTGGATCGCGAGTTTGTGGCGGGGCACGAGCTCATGCAGCCGTTCGGCGCGGGAAATCCGCAGCCGCTCTTCCTCGTCCGTAATGCCAGCGTCATTGCCACGCGTGAGTTTGCGCCGGACTGTTGCGAGCTGACGCTCGACGACGGCACCGGCAAAGCGTTGGCGGTGCTGTGGCCGTCGGCGAAGGCGCTCGCATCCGATCTCGTCCGCGGCGCGACGGTCGATCTGTTGTTTCAAATCGAGCCCGACGGACACGCGGCGAGTGGGGCGAAGCTGGCGATCGTCGATGCGCGACCGAAAGGCAAATGTTGAATGTTCAATGTTCAATGTTGAATGGACGAGGCGGCGGTCGGCGGGTGCCATTCAACACTCAACATTGAACATTGAACATTCAACATTTGTCTTTGACGTTTTGTCCGGCCGCCGCGGAGTCTCACCCTAGGAATAGCCCTCACCCATAACAAGTTACCCGCCCCGTGCAGCGCACGATCCGCATCCTTCGCGTGGCACTTCCCCTCCTCTTCATCGCCTTCGTGATCGTCATCGTCGTCAACTGGCGGCGCGGCAAACCGCACAAGGACAAGTCCGGCGCGGTTCCGGTGACCTCGACGATCCGTCCGACGGACACGGCGGCCATCGAGTCGAAGACGTTCGAGGACACACAGACCATCAATGGACGACTGGCCTCGCGCATCCGCGCGCAGCGTGTGGTGGCCTTCCAGTCGGGATGGAACACGCTCGAGAACGTGCAGATGACCATCTACCGGCCGACGGGGCTGACCTACGACCTGGTCTGTCCGCAGGCGCAGTTCAACAGCAACACCAAGGAAGCGGACGCCAAGGGCGGCGTGCGTGTCACCTCGAGCGACGGCGTCGAGATCACCACCGCGGAGATTCATTTCGACGGCAATCACCTGACCAACCACGTCGCGGTCAACTTCAAAGTCGATCGCTGGGTCGGCAGCGGCGGCGCGCTGGATATGGACGTCCCCGGCGAAGCGGTGCGGTTGTACGAGAAAGTCGATGCCACCATGGCGCCGGAGACGCCGGCCGAGTCGCCGCTCAACATCAAATCGCAGGAAGGCGTGTTCCGCCGCAAGGAGAACTTCGCCGAATTCACCAAGGACGTCGTGGCCACGCGTGACAGCGATCGATTCAACGTCGATCACATCACCGGCCGCTTCGGCGCCGACCGGAAATCGCTGATGGCGCTGGAAGGGCAGGGGCACGTCACGATCGTCATGACCGGCGATCTCACCTCCGGCAAGCCGGGCGATTCATCGGGACGCAAGACCATCACCGCGGATCGCTTCTGGAGCGAGGTTGCCGCCAACGGGCAGATCAGCGCGTTCGACTTCATCGGCGACACTGGTCCGGCCCACGCCATCATCGAAGGACCGCCGAATCGCGATCTCGTCGCGCACACCTTCCGCGTCGGCCTGGCCAACAAGCAGGTTACGGACATGAAGGCCGACGACAACGTGGTGATGAAGGAGCTCGCGCCGGTCAAACGCGAGATGACCTCCGGCCACCTCGTCGTCTACTTCGATGCCGCCTCGCATCACGCCACCAGCGCCAACCTCGATGGCAACGTCCACTACAAGGATCCGAAGAACGACGCCCGCTCGGTGCGCGCGAACTACGACATCACCAACGATTCGGTCGTCCTGACCGGCGAGCCCGGTTTCTATCCCTCCGTGATCGCCGACGGGCAAACGCTGAAAGCGAAGCTGATCGAGTTCTCGCCACGCGCCGGCACCGCGAAAGCGACCGGCGAGGTGATCGCCCAACTCGTTTCCAAGCAGGCCACCGGCGCGCCGACCGCGGTCAGCGCTGATTCCACCAACGTCTTTCCCGCCAACAAGCCGGTCTTCGTCAACTCCGACACGGTGACCATGCGCCAGGCCACCAAGATCGCCGTCTTCAGCGGCAACGTCCGCGCCTGGCAGGAGACGAATACCGTCTTCTCGCAGGAGATGCAGGTTCAGGGCGCCGGCGATCAGGTCACGGCGCGCGGCAACGTTCGCACGCTGCTCTACAACACCAGCCCGAGCGCCACACCCGAGCAGCGCAAGGTTCCGATGCAATCGAAGAGCGACGTGCTCATCGCGCGCAAACTCGACCGGCGCATCGATCTCTCCGGCAGCGTCCAGATCGACGATGGCGAGCAGCGGCATCTCAGCTCCGAGAAAGCCTCGTTCTTCTTCGACGCCAACAAGAAGATGGACCACATCGAGGCGCAGGAGAAAGTCGTCCTCGTCGAGAAGGCCACCGGGCGGCGCGCCACGGGCGATCGCGCCACGTACAACGTCTCGCGGAAGATGATCTACCTGACCGGCTCGCCGGCCACGGTCACCGCGCCGACGGGGGAGAAGAGCAGCGAGCTGGTGATCATGGACCTCGTGCACAATAAGGTCGACTTCACCAGCCCGAAGACGCCGATGCAGGGGACGTACAAGCCGCAGCCGTGAGCCGCCGAGGAGTATTGGTGGCGTCGCTCTTCGTCGCGCTCGCGGTCGCGCGCGTGATGGCGACGTATCCCCGCTTTTCGCAAACTTACGATGAGCCGGTTCACGTGGCCATGGGCTTGGAATGGCTCGACCGCGGGACCTACACGCTGGAGTTGCAGCATCCGCCGCTGGCCAGGATCTTCGACGCGGTCATGCTGCGGATCGATGGACAGCATTATCCGCCCGGCCCGATCGTGCTCACTGATCCCGGCGTGCCGATCCGGAAGGGGAACGCCATCTTCGGCGGTCTGGATGATTACCAACGCAACCTGACCCTGGCGCGAATCGGTGTTCTGCCGTGGCTGCTGCTTGCGGCGTTCGTGGTCTTTCACTGGACGCGCTCGATTGCGAATACGGAGTCTGCGGTGGCCGCCGTCGCGCTCCTGACGTTCATCCCGCCGATTCTCGGCCATGCCGGTCTGGCGACGACCGACATGGCGCTGGCGGCGACGTTACCCGCGGCGATCTACGCGTTGGTGCGATGTCTCGAGCGGCCATCCATCGGGCGGATGCTGGTCTTCGCCTGCGCGCTTGCGGCGGCAATGCTCTGCAAGTTTTCGGCGATTCCGTTCATGGGCGTGATTGGGTTGATTCTGCTGCTCAAAACGCGGCCGGATCGTCGCGTTGTCGGAATCATCGCGATCGCACTTCCGATCGCGGCGCTCATCATCTGGGCGGCGTATCGATTCTCCATCTGGCCCGCGCCGTTGTACGGCTTCCCGCCGAGCGAGCTGCTGGCGATGCTCGCCGACGCCAAGGCGCCGCCGGATCGCGCGTTTTACTTTCTGCTCAGCCACTTTCGTCTTCCGGCGCCGGAGTTTTTCGCCGGCCTGACGCACCTCGGCGAGCACACGCTGTTCGGACATCCGTCGTATTTTCTCGGGCAGATTCGGACGCATGGCGTCTGGTACTTCTTCCCGGTGGTCATCGGCCTGAAGACGCCGATCGCGTTTCTGATCCTGGCGCTCCTCGGCATTCGCAAGGCCACCGTTCCAATTCTGGCGGCCGCGGCGATCGTAGTGATCGCCATGGCATCGCGCATCAACCTCGGCGTGCGACACGTGCTGCCGATCTATCCGCTGTTGGCGATCGCCGGCGGGATCGCGCTGATCGAGATGTGGCAACGACGTCGCGTCATCGCCATCGCCCTCGGCGTGTGGATCGCGGTCAGCAGTCTGCTCGCGCATCCGGACTACATCGCCTACTTCAACGAGTTAGCCGGCCGGCATCCCGAGCGGATCGTCGTCGACAGCGATCTCGATTGGGGGCAGGACCTGCCCAGTCTGCGCGAGGCCGTCGTCGAGCGCGGCATCGATCGCCTCTGGATTGCGTACTTCGGATCGACCGATCTTTCCCGCTATCCGATCGCGCCGGCGATCCGAAGGTTGCCGCCGAGGACAAAGGTGACGGGTTGGATCGCCATCAGCAAAACGTCGCTGAAGGGCGCGTACGGACGGGCTGATGACTATGCGTGGCTCGAACAGCAGACGCCGGTGCAGGAGATCGGACGATCGATGTTGCTGTATCGCGCCAAGTGACGCGCGTAATTCAGTTAACATCCGCACCCTGTATGCCCGACCGCCCAACCGTCGTCCCGTTCACGCCCGCCGAGCGCGAACGTCCCGCCGATGCACCGCTGCGGCTCGCGGCCGAGCATCTGGTGAAAGTCTACAAACGGCGCAAGGTCGTGCAGGACATCTCGATCGAGATCAAGCAGGGAGAGATCGTCGGCCTGCTTGGGCCGAACGGGGCAGGCAAGACCACCACCTTCTACATGATCGTCGGCCTCGTTCGTCCTGACGGCGGACAGGTCACGCTCGGGAACGACGACATCACCTCGCTGCCGATGTATCTCCGCGCGCAGCGGGGAATCAGCTACCTGCCGCAGGAGGCTTCGGTCTTCCGCAAGCTCACTGTCGAAGAGAATCTGTTGGCAGTCTTCGAAACGATGGATTTGCCGCTGGCGGAGCGGAAGCGGCGCACGCGCATGCTGCTCGAGGAGTTCGGCATCACGCACATCGCGCGCAACAAGGC
>Ga0157378_10004192_pt1 | contig 12723 bp, 9 predicted proteins | sample M65metaG_FD_115309 | JGI IMG/M metagenome (GOLD analysis project Ga0157378, IMG submission 115309) | Miscanthus rhizosphere microbial communities from Kellogg Biological Station, Michigan, USA - M6-5 metaG | ecosystem: Host-associated > Plants > Roots > Rhizosphere > Soil | place: USA: Michigan...
CGTGTCGTGCATCTACGGCCTGGCGTCGCCCGAGGACTTCCTCCAGATGCTCGTCACAATTCGCGAGGGCCTGCAAATGACTCGCGAGGCCTTCCTCGGCAAGCTCGTGGACATGCTCTACGAGCGCAACGACATCGCCTTCGAGCGCGGGCGCTTCCGCGTGCGCGGCGACACCGTCGAGGTCCATCCCGCGCAGAACGACGACCGCGCCATCCGCGTGGAATTCTTCGGCGACGAGATCGACCGCATCAGCGAATTCGATCCCCTCACCGGCAACATCACCGCCCGCCTCACGAATCTCACGCTCTTCCCCGCGAAGCAATTCGTCACGCCCTACGACAAGCTCAACGCCGCCATGCGCGCCATCCGCGTCGAGCTCGACCAGCGCGTGATGGAGTTCGAGCGCGACGGGCGGTTCATCGAGGCGCAACGCATCAAAATGCGCACCGAGTTCGACCTCGAGATGATGCAGGAGATGGGTTTCTGCAACGGCATCGAGAATTACTCGCGCCACCTCACTGGCCGCCCGCCGGGTTCCACGCCCTACACGTTGATGGATTTCCTCCCCGAGGACACGCTGCTCGTCATCGACGAAAGCCACGCCACCATCCCGCAGATCGGCGGCATGTATGCCGGCGACCGCTCGCGCAAGTCGGTGCTCGTCGAGCATGGCTTCCGCCTGCCCAGTGCGCTGGATAACCGCCCGCTGAACTTCGGCGAGTTCATGGCGAAGACGCACCAGATCGTTTACGTGAGCGCCACGCCCGGGCCATTCGAGATCCGCAACAGCGTCGTCGGCAACCAAGGCTACATCGCGAATCCCGACAAAAATTTCCCCGAGGACGTCGAGGCCGCCCGCGCCTCCGGCCAATACAACCCGATGGAGCTCGTCGCGGCGTTCGATTGCCACACGCCCGGCGCTCCGCTCGTCGCCGAGCAGATCATCCGCCCCACCGGCCTCATCGATCCGCGCATCACCGTCCGCCCGCTCAAGGGTCAGATCGACGAGACGATCGAGCGCTGCCGCCAGCGCATCGAGATCGGCGAGCGCGTCCTCATCACCACGCTCACGAAACGCACCGCCGAGGATTTGTCGGATTACCTCCGCGATGTCGGCATGAAGGTCCGCTACCTCCACAGCGACATCGACACCATCGAGCGCGTCGAGATTCTCCGCAGCTTGCGCGCCGGCGAATGCGATGTCCTCGTCGGCATCAACCTCCTCCGCGAAGGCCTCGACCTCCCCGAGGTCTCGCTCGTCTGCATTCTCGACGCCGACAAGGAGGGCTACCTCCGCAGCCAGACCTCGCTTATCCAGACCGCCGGTCGCGCCGCGCGACACCTCAATGGCGAGGTCGTCCTCTTCGCCGATGTTATCACGGGCAGCATCCGCGCATTGATCGAGATCACCGACTACCGCCGCGGCCGCCAGATCGCCTACAACAAGGAGCACGGCATCACGCCGAAGAGCGTCGTCCGCGCCGTGCAGGAGAGCCTCCACGTCATCCTCAAGAGCAGCCGCGACCTGGAGAAATCCATCGTCGCCGAGACCGCGCCCGACTTCGACCTCCACGAACTCATGCAGGAACTCGAGCGCGACATGGCCACCGCCGCGGCGAATCTGGAATACGAACGCGCCGCCCTCCTCCGCGACCAGATCGCCGAGCTGAAAGCCGGCAACGGCCTCGACAAAATCACAACCATGCCGAAGCCCGTAAAATACGCTGGCAAGAAACGCCCCTCGACCAAAAGGTAGGGGCGGTGCTCCGTCGCCGTCCGACTTCTTTCCTTCGCACCAAAAACGTTTCAAGCTACGCCTCAATGCCATCGCTCACCGAGCTCGTCCTTCCTCCGCTCATCGCCTATGTCGTCGCCGCGATGCTCGGCATTGGTCTCGCCCTGCTGCGTGCCCGGCGCACCGCCAGCGGCTGGGTCACCCTCGACATCGTCGTCCTGCTCTTCGTGCTCATCCCGGTTCCCGTGCTGGCAAATGCCTTTGCCGCCGCCGCTCCCACCGGCACCGACCATATCGTCCCGTGGCTGCTCGCCGCCGCGTTCACTGCCGCCCCGCTCGCCTACCTGCCGGCCCGCATCGCTCTCACCCGCACCACCGCGGAGTATCGCGACACCGCCGCATTGCTCGGCCTCGGACCGATTCGCCGCTTCTTCCGCATCGACCTTCCGCTCACCTGGCCGGCGCTCGGTCGCGGCAAACTGCTCGCCTTCACCCGCGTCGCCGGTGAATGGCTGCTCGTGATCGGCGCGCTCGACCGCCTCACGGTGCTCACCGCGGGAATCGCCATCCTCTCGCTGCTCGCCGCCATCGGCATCGGCTTCAGCCTGCCCCGGCCCGCTCCGGTCGCCAGATAATGCCCCCCGCGAAAAAAGTCGTCAAGGCCGACACCGGCATCCACTTCGTCACCGGCAGCGACGAAGCCGAGGTCAAGAAAGCCGCCGCCGGTCTCGCCGCGAAGCTCGCGCCGGGCGACGATCCCTTCGGCATCGAGACCATCGACGGCGCCGCCGCCACCGTGGACGAAGCCCAGGCCCGCCTCCACACCGCCATCGAGGCCCTGCTCACCGTCCCATTCTTCGGCGGCAGCGGCAAACTCGTCTGGCTGAAAAGCGCCACCTTCCTCAGTGACAGCGTCATGGGCCGCAGCGAAACCGTCACCACCGCGGTCGAAAAACTCCTCGCCGTCCTTGAAAAAGGCCTCCCCGAGGGCGTCGTCTTCCTCCTCAGCGCCATCGACCCCGACAAGCGCCGCACCGCCTACAAGACCCTCGGCAAACTCGCCACCGTCCACCTCCACGACAAACCCGACTTCGGCTGGGGCTCCACCGAGGCCGACGTCGTCGATTGGGTCGCCGACCGCGCCCGCGCCGCCGGCCTGCAATTGAGCGGGGAAGCCGCCGCCGTCCTCGCCGCCCGCGTCGGCGCCGAGACGCGCCAGATCGACAACGAGATCGAAAAACTTGCTCTCACCTTCGGCACGGACGTCGCGTTGCCCGTCGAACAAATCCGCGAACTCGTCCCCGCCACCCGCGCCGGCGGCATCTTCGACCTCAGCAACGCCCTCGCCAAACGCGACCTCCGCCTCTGCCTCGACACGCTCGACCAGCTCTTCCGCCAGGGCGAAAAAGCCGTCGGCATCCTCCTCGCCGCCGTCATGCCGACCGTGCGAAACCTCCTCGTCGTGAAGGATCTCATGGTCACGCACCGGCTCACGCCGCCCGCGCAGCCGCAATTCTTCAAGAGCGCCCTCGACCGCCTGCCCGAGGCCGCCATCGCCCACCTCCCGCGCAAAAAAGACGGCACGCTGAACACCTATCCGCTCGGCATCGCCGCCGCGAACGCCGCCCGATTCACCCTCCCCGAGCTGGAAGCCGCCTTCCTCGCCTGCGCCCGCGCAAACAAGGAACTCGTCACCACCCAGCTCGCCGAGCAAGTCGTCATGAGCCGTCTCCTCGTCGAAATCGTCGGCCGCTAAGGTCGCGCTAAGGAAAGCAGGAACGCAGGAAAATAATTCCGTTCCTTTCCTGCCCTCCTGCTTTCCTTAGCGAAATCCGCTACCCCAGCAACGCGTCCACCAGGCCGCCGTCCATTATCCCGACGCTCCACACCGCCAGCGCCACCAGCGCGCGCTGGAAATGCACGATCGGGTCGCGCAGGCACGAGCCCACGTCCACGTCGCGGATGCGATAGCCCAGCCCCGCCAGCATATCGGCCGTGCGTTGCGCTCCGGCGTCATACCACCGGCCCGGGCTCGGCTTCTTGCTCGCGCTGATCTTCACCGGCCCGCGCCGATGCTGGCCCTCAATCCGCAAAAACAGCCGCTTGAGCAACGCATAGCGCCAGCGCTCCGGGATCACATTCTCCCACAGCCGCTCCGGCTGCGCCTTCCGGTGCGACGCGTTGAACTTCTCCGCGTCGCCCACCATCCAGAAGCAATGCGCCCCCGGCCGCAGCTTCGTCCGCAGGTTCGTTGCGTATTCCGTAATTCCCTCGAACGACACGTGGCACAGGCAGCCGAACGAAAACATGTAGTCGAAATGCGCGTCCGGCAGCATCGAGCACGAAAAATCCTCCACCTGGATATACCGCAGGTTCGGCGGATCGCCGAGATACTCGCGGATGCCGTTGTGCTCCGCCGAGAGCGCATCGAGCGCCCACACCTCCTTCGCCGCAAGCAGCGTCCGCGTCCACGCCCCGCGCCCCGGCCCGATCTCGAGCGCCACCGTCTCCGGCCCGACGTAGGGCTTGATGCAGGCCAGATACGTTGCGTAAAGCGTGCTGACGAACCCCGTCCCGGGATACGTCGATCCCGCCCGATAGGGATCGAGCGGATCGCCCTCGTAATAGCCTCCGGCCCAAAGCGATTGAAATGAATCGATCTCGGCCTTCGCGCTGGAGGAAGCGGCATTCATGGTCGACAAGCCCCCACTCAACCCCTCCTCATCGCATTTGGCAACCCCCGCGACATTGCGGGGGCGACACTCGATTGGAGGATATTGTCATGTCCGCGAATGACGGCCGCTAATGCAGGCCAAGGGCGAAGATGAAGTTCAGGCCGAGGGCGAAGAGCATCGCGCCGAGGAAGATGCAGACCGGGAGCGTGAGCACCCAGGCAAGGAGGAGATTGCGGAGGGTTTCCATCTGAAGGCCGGAGTGGTTCGCCGCCATCGTGCCGGCGACGCCGGAGGAAAGGACGTGGGTGGTGCTGACGGGCAGGCCAAGGTGATCGGCCGCGAGGATGGTGCCCATGGCGACGAGCTCGGCGGAGGCGCCCTGGGCGTAGGTGAGGTGGCTCTTGCCGATCTTTTCGCCGACGGTGACGACGATGCGTTTGTAACCGATCATCGTACCGAGGCCGAGAGCGAGGGCGACGGCGTATTTGACCCAGACGGGGATGTAGTTCGTGAGGGCGTCCACGTTCGTGCTGAAGGCGAGCTCGGCCTGCCTGGCGGCGGGGTCGGTGAGCTGGCCGGCCTTGCCGAGTTTCTTGATGGCGCCCGAGATGAGATAGAAGTCGGTGCGAACGTCGCGGCGGCCGGCCTCCGGGAGGTCATCGAATTTGGTGGCGCTGCGCAGCTCGTTGGCGACTTCGCCGGTTTTTTGCGCGAGGGCGGCGTAGGTGGCAGGGGTGAGGGTGCCGCTGCTTTTGAGGTATTTCGAGAGGGTCTTCGTAGCTTCCTCGCGGGAAGGCTCGGCGGCGCCGGCGGCCTGTTTGGCGAAGAGCGCGGAGAGATCGGCCGCGGCGGAGGCGACGGTGTGCACCGTAGCGGGCGGGGCATCCATCTTGAGGGCATACATGCCGGGCAGGATGCCGACGAGAATAAGGACGATGAGGCCCATGCCCTTCTGGCCGTCGTTGGACCCGTGGGCGTAGCTGACGCCGGTGCAGGTGAAGAGCAGGATGCCGCGGATCCACCACGGCGGGGCCTTTTTGCCCTCGGGGGCCTTGAACAGAGAGGGGTTTTTGATGAGGGCCTTGGCGAGCAGCAGGATAACCGCGGCGCAGACGAAGCCGACGACGGGCGAAACGAGCAGGGCCAGGCCGACGTCCTTGGCTTTCGTCCAATTCACGCCCGCGCCAATGGCGCCCATGCCGCCTTGCATGAGGGAATTCGCCAGGCCGACGCCCATGATGGAGCCGATGAGCGAGTGGGAGCTGGAGGCGGGCAGGCCCAGGAACCATGTGCCGAGATTCCAGATGATGGCGGCGAGCAGGAGAGCGAAAACCATCGCGAAGCCGGCGGAGCTGCCGATGTTGATGACGAGCTCGACGGGGAGCAGAGCAACGATGCCGAAGGCGACGGCGCCGGAAGAGGTGAGCACGCCGATGAGATTCCAAAGGCCGGACCAGACGACGGCCGGCGTGGCCGGAAGGGTATTCGTGTAGATGACGGTGGCGACGGCGTTGGCCGTGTCGTGAAAACCGTTCACAAACTCGAAGGCAAGGGCGAGTCCGATGGCGAGAACGAGGAAGACGAACGTCATCGTGGTCGGCGAGGTGTAGGGCGCGGCGGCGGCAAGGAGGATTTCCATAGCGGTGCGGGTTACGCAGGGAACTAGCCCGCGCCCGTCTGATTGCGAGGATACCAATGTCACGGAAACGTCACAATCCCCGGGGCTCGTTCGACGGGGCGGCGCGCATTTCGCTCTTCATCCGCACCGGGCCATCCGACATTCTGGAGGTTCATGGACGGCAAACACGAGAAGCAGGTCAACAAGAAGGCGTTTCAGATCAACATGGACGGCCGCATCTACGGCACGTTCGCGGAGATCGGGGCCGGGCAGGAGGTGGCGCGGCGGTTCTTCCACGTCGGCGGGGCCTCGGGCACCATCGCGAAGACGATCTCGGCCTACGACATGACGTTCAGCGACGCGATCTACGGCGCGGCCGGACGCTACGTCAGCCGCAAGCGGCTCGGCACGATGCTCGACCATGAGTTCGACCTGCTCGTCGAACGGCTCGACGCCAAGATTGGCGGAGAGCGACGGTTCTTTGCGTTTGCGGACACGGTGGCGGCGCGCAGCTTCCGCCGGCACGACGAGTCGCACGGCTGGCTCGGCATCCGCTTCCAGCTCACGCCGCGCGGGCCGATGCACGAGATCATCATGCACGTCCGCATGCTGGATGAAGAAAATCTCGCCCAGCAGGAGGCGCTGGGCATCATCGGCGTTAACCTAATCTACGGCGCCTTTCACCTGACCAACCGGCCGGACGCCTTCATCGGCTCGCTGCTCGACGACCTCACGGCCGAGCGCATCGAGGTGGACATGATCCGCTTCTCGGGCCCGAGTTTCGCGCAGGTGGATAATCGCATCCTCGCGCTCCAGCTCGTCACGCAGGGCCTCACGAAGGCGGCGCTCTTCCGCGCCGACGGCGAAGTGGTGAACGCGGCGGACGCGTTCTACAAGCAGCCGCTGCTGGTCGAGCGCGGCAGCTTCCGCCCCGTCACCCTCGTGACGAACGACATGCTCGACTGCGCGCGGCAAATGTTCCTCGCCGAGGAGGCGCTGGGCGATGGCAAGCCCGAGGTGCTGATGGAAATCACGATGCAGAATCTCCTGCGTGGCGGGGAACTGGACCTCCTCGATTTCCTCGATCGCGTGGACATGCTCGCCGCCCTCGGTCGCACCGTCCTCATCTCGAACTACGGCGAATACCACCGCCTCATCAATTACCTCACGCGCTACACCGACCGCATGATCGGCCTGCCGCTCGGCCTCCCGAGCCTGCAGGAAATCTTCGAGGAAAAATACTACCAGGGCCTCGAGGGCGGGATCCTCGAAGGGCTCGGCCGGCTCTTCAAAACGGGCGTGAAGCTCTACGTCTATCCCTTCCTCAAGCCCGACGGCACGCTCGTGAGCGCCGCCGATTACGAGGTCGCGCCCAATATCCGGCACCTCTACCGCCACCTGCTTGACAACCAGTTCATCCGCCCGATGGAAAAATTCCACCGCGAATATCTCGGCATCACCTCCGCCCAGGTGCTGGCGAAGATCGGCGCGAAGGACGCGAGCTGGGAATCGATGGTGCCGGCCGAGGTGGCGCAAATCATCCGCGAGCGCAAGCTGTTTGGCTACAGTTCCTAGTTGAGAGATGCTAGTTGAGAGTTCGTCACCGGCGCTCCGCTCCGCCCTCCGACTCTCAACTAAAGACTCTCAACTATAAACTCCTCCCCGCTCATCATCGCCCACCGCGGCGCTTCGCACGATGCGCCCGAGAATACTCTCGCCGCCTTCCGCCTGGCATGGGAACAGGGCGCGGACGCCATCGAGACGGATCTCCGCCTCACCACCGACGGCGAGATCGTGGCCTTTCACGACGAGGACGGCCGCCGCATCTTCGGCGACGCCCGCCGGATTCGCGACATTCCTCGCGCCGAAATTCCCGCCCCCACCCTCGCCGAGGTGCTGGCCGAAACGCCGGAGGATCGCCACATCGTCCTCGAGCTCAAGGAAGCCCTCGTCCCGCCGCTGGGCGCCTTTCCTCCTTCCCACGTCACGCTCATCGCATTCGATCCGGCGATCATCGCCGCCGCCAAGCGCGCCCTGCCCGCCGCCCGCGCGCTCTGGCTCTTTGGCGACTACGCCTCCGTCTGGCGCAATCGCGGCCAATGGCTCGCGGAGCGCGTGCGCGAGCTCGGCGTGGACGGCGTTGACCTTCGGTTTGCGCGGCACCTCCACGCCCGGCTGCTTGCCCCGCTCCGCGAGGATCGGCGCGTCGTCTTCACCTACACGGTGAACTCTGCCCGCCAAGTCCGCCGATGCGCGGGACTCGGGCTCGACGGCCTCACGACCGACCGACCAGCCGACGCCCGCCGTTGGCTGGAGCGGACGCCCCCCGGCATTTCGGCTTGAAAGCCGCCGCAATCGCGAGAGTTTAGCCGCGTGAACCGCTCTCTCTTTCTCGCGCTGCTGCTCGTTGTCTTCGCCGCCCCCGCGCTCCGCGCGCAGGCCGATCGCGAATACATCGTCCTCACTGGCGGCCCTTCGCTCATCGAATGGGAAAAATACAAGGCCACGCCGCACGACAATTTTTGGGGCAACTTCGTGCGCGCCTCGCGCGTGCGCATCGAGCAGCTCCGCCAGCAATACGGCCCGACCGCCCGCATCACCTGGCTCGTTTACAAACCCGGCTACGTCCGCCGCGCCGAGCACATGAAGGATCACGACCAGACCGACGTGATCGGCAATATTCAATCCGTCCGCGATAAATACGGGGTCAATCTCGTCTGGATCGGTGGCGGCGGCGACGTCATCAACTACCTCAACGGCGGCCTGCCTCGCGATCAAATCAAGATCGCGGACTTCGAATATTTCGGCCACTCGAACAGCCGCTGTTTCATGTTCGACTACAGCAACGAGATCGACAGCGGCTCGAAGGCCTGGCTCCATCAGGACGACCTCAAACAAATCCACCGCGGTCTCTTCACCCGCGACGCTTTCGTGAAAAGCTGGGGCTGCCACACCGGCGAGGACATGAGCGCCTACTGGAAGCGCGCCACGGGCAAAAAGATGATCGGTGCGATTGGGAAGACCGACTACTCCGTGCTCATCGTCCCGGGCGTGCTCCCGCGCGTGAACGGCCGCTGGGGCGGCTAGCCCGTCAGGCGTTTGGCGCCACGTCCGAGGGCGGGCCTTCACTTTGACGCACCGCCGTCGCGGCCTCCGCGCCGGGCGCATCCTCGTCCGTCTCGGTTTCCGCGTCGTTGATCGCGTCGAGCAGCACGCGGATCATTCCGAAATCGCGCTTGTGCGGCGTCAGCACCAGCCGCGGCAGCGCTGCGAGCTTCGTCTCGTCGCGTTCCTCGGGTAGCGCCGTGGTTTGCACGATGACGTCGGCGGCGATCAGCGCGTCGAAGCGCGCGTTCAACGTCGCGACGGCCGTCTCCGTGAGGCGGCGATTCAGGCGGATGACCATGCGCTCGCGCACCCAGCGGTAGGAGTGGAAAACACGGTAGAATTTCAGCACTTCCGCGACCGCGTCCTCGGCGCTGTGCACGACCTTGAAGAGGTTGAAATCCGTCTCGGAGACGAGATGCGCGCCGAGCAGATCGTTCACGATGAAGCGCCGCCACGTCTCCCAGTAGTGGCCGTTCGGCTTGTCGAGCAGGATCACGGGCACGATCTGCGACTTGCCCGTCTGCATGAGCGTGAGCGCCTCGAAGCCCTCGTCCTGCGTGCCGAAGCCGCCGGGACAGAGCACGAAGGCGTGCGTCTCCTTCATGAAGTTCAGCTTCCGCGTGAAGAAGTAGTTGAAGTTGATGAGCTTCTTGTCGCCGAGGATCGTCTCGTTCGCGCTCTGCTCAAAGGGCAGGCGAATGTTCAGGCCGAAGCTGTTTTCCGCGCCCGCGCCCTGCTGCGCGGCGCCCATGATGCCGTCGCCGCCGCCGGTGATGACCATGAACCCCTCCTGCACGATGCGGCGGGCGAATTCCCTCGCCTGGATGAACTCGTCGGCGTCGGACCGCGTGCGCGCCGAGCCAAAGACGGCAACCTTCCGCCGGCCCTGGTAGCTCGCGAACGTCGCCGCGGCATAGCGCATCTCGCGCATCGCGCGGTTAAACAACTTCATGTCGCCGAGGCCGGCCTTGTCTCTGCCGAGCCGCAACGCGGTCTCGATGAGTTCCTCGACGAGTTCGGCCTGGCGGCCGTCCGCGACCTCCGCGGCGAGGGATTTGATCCGGGGGTCGGTAACTTTCTCTTTCATCTGTCTTCCTATCTTTCTTTGGTGCGCCGTCCGAATGACGACGCGAGTTGTTTCTTCTTTTCGGCCGCAGAGTAGAGCATTCTTCGAGCCGAACCCACCATGATTATCGTTCTCCGCCCAGCGGCCTCGCGTGAACAAATTGACGAAGTCATCGCCGAGGTGAAAGCCCTCGGCTATGAACCCTCGCCCATCACCGGCGTCGCGCAGACCGTGATCGCCGCCATCGGCGACGAGCGCACACACCACACGCTCGAGTCGCTTAGCGTGCTCCCGCAGGTCGAGAGCGTCCTCCGCGTGCAGAAACGCTACAAGCTCGCGAGCCGCGAGTCGCACCCGGCGGATTCCGTCGTGAACATCGATGGCGTGCCGGTGGGCGGCCCCGGCTTCACCCTCATGGCCGGCCCGTGCTCGGTCGAGAGCGCCGAGCAGCTCTTCGCCACGGCCGACGCCGTGAAGGCCGCCGGCGCCACCATCCTTCGCGGCGGCGCCTACAAGCCCCGCACGTCGCCCTACGAATTCCAAGGCCTCGGCAAGGAAGGCCTGCGCCTGCTCCGCGAGGCCCGCGACCGCACCGGCCTCAAAATTATCACCGAGGTCTTGAGCGAGCGCGACGTCGAACACGTCGCCGAGACGGCCGACATCCTCCAAATCGGCGCCCGCAACGCACAGAATTTCCAGCTCCTCATCGAATGCGCCCGCACGCAGAAGCCCGTGCTCCTCAAGCGCGGCCTGAGCGAGCGCATCGAGGAATGGCTGCTCGCCTCGGAGTATCTCCTCGCCCATGGAAACCCGAACGTCATGCTCTGCGAGCGCGGCATCCGCACGTTCGAGACCTACACCCGCAACACGCTCGACCTCAGCGCCGTCGCCATCGCGAAAAAGGAATCGCACCTGCCCGTGATCGTCGATCCCAGCCAGGGCTGCGGCCGCGCGGACCTCGTGATCGCCCTCTGCTGCGGCGCGGTCGCCATGGGCGCGGACGGCTTGCTCATCGAGGTGCATCCGAACCCCGCCGAGGCCTGGAGCGATGGCCAGCAGCAGGTCACCTTCGACGGTTTTCGCGATCTTGTCGCCCGCATTCAGCCCTTCCTCACCGCGACGGGAAAAAAGTAACTTGCGCGGATCGCCCCGGGCTCTACCGATCTTCCATGACGCGTCGCATCCTCGAAAAGCGCTTCGCCCTTCTCGTGCTTGCGAGCACCTTTCCGGGTGCCGCCTTCGCGCAAGTTCCACCGCCTGTCCTCACCAAGATCGAGCCCGGTCTGGAACCCGCCATTCGCTGGAAATGGCAGGTCGAGCCGTCGTCGCCCGCGGATTGGGGCCTGCCCGTGTTCATCCCCGTCGCCCCGGCGCTTGCGCCCAACGCCCCGCCGACCGCCGCGATTCACCTCTCGCCCTCCGGTCGCCCCGACACCTACGTCGTAAAACGCGGCGACGCGCTCTTCGTCATCGGCAAACGCTTCCACGTCTCCGTCGATCGGCTCAAGGCCGCGAACGGCCTCACCACTAATCTCATCCACATCGGCCAGGTCCTCAGCATTCCGCCTGCCGACATCGTTCCTCTCGCTAAGCCTCCCTCGGCCGGGCACGCGCCCGATCCCGCAACGAAGGACGCCCAGGAACTCGAGACGCTTACGCTCCAAGTCTGTCTCGACCGCGCCGGCTTCTCCGCCGGCCCCATCGACGGCGCCAACACGCCCGCCTTCCAAAAGGTCGTCGCCCTCTTTCTCAGCGCCCACCCCGATGTGCCCGACGCCAACGCGCTCCTCGCCAAGGCCCGCGCCGCCGCCGCCGATCCCTTCACCCGCTACACGCTGCGGCCCGAGGACTTCCGCTTCATCGCGCCGCCAAAAGCCATGGCCGTAAGCGCGAAGACGCCCGCCGCGACGCCCTCGACGAAGAAAAAGAAACCCGCCAAACCCGCGGAGGAACGCCCGCCGAAGCCAACCTTCGCCGATCTCACCTCGGGTCGCATGCTCGCCTATCGCAGCCCGTGGGAGTTCGTCGCCGAGCGCTTCCACTGCAATGAGGAAACGCTGCGCAAGCTGAATCCCGGCATCACTGGCCAGCCTGCCGCCGGCACGGAGTTCCGCGTGCCAGCCGTCATCCCCTTCGAGATCGAGGCCCCGCTCGGTCCATCCCTGCAGCCCGTCGCCAATCCTGGCGCGCCCATCACCGCCGCACTCGTGGACCGCACGCGGCTGGAAATTTCCCGCGGCGGCCGCACCATTGCCGTCCTGCCCGTCTCCATTGCCCGGCCCGGCCTGCGCGGCGAAGGGAGCTGGATCGTGCTCGACGCGATCCCGCATCCGCGTCTCCTCATCCGGCAGGATTTCGCCAACGCCGCGCCCACGCCCACGCGCATCTACGGCCGCGAAACGCCCACCACCGCCACGCCAACGCCCACCCCGATTCCGCAGGAGCGCACCCTCGCCGCCGGCCCCGAGAACCCCGTCGGCGTGCTCTGGATCAACCTCGCGAAAGCGGGCGAGACGACGCC
>Ga0157378_10004193_pt1 | contig 12722 bp, 12 predicted proteins | sample M65metaG_FD_115309 | JGI IMG/M metagenome (GOLD analysis project Ga0157378, IMG submission 115309) | Miscanthus rhizosphere microbial communities from Kellogg Biological Station, Michigan, USA - M6-5 metaG | ecosystem: Host-associated > Plants > Roots > Rhizosphere > Soil | place: USA: Michigan...
GGAGAAGATGGCGAAGCTCAACACCATCACGAGGGAAGAGCAGGACCATTTTGCGCTGCGCTCGCACCGTCTGGCCGCCGCTGGAACTACTGATGGCCGGCTGACAGCCGAAATCATGCCCGTTTACGTTCCACCGAAATTCGAAACGGTGCTGACCTCGGACAACGGGATTCGCGAAGACACGAGTTACGAGCAGCTGGCCGCGCTCAAGCCCGTCTTCGACAGGAAGTACGGCAGCGTGACTGCAGGGAACTCATCTCCCCTCACCGACGGCGGCGCCTGTGTGCTCGTAATGAACGAGCAAAAGGCGAAATCGCTCGGTCTGCCCGTGCTCGGCGTCATCCGCTCGTATGCGTATGCGGCGCTGGATCCCGGTGAGCAGCTCCTCCAGGCGCCCGTTCTTGCTGCGCCAGTCGCGCTCAAGCGCGCGGGTCTGTCGCTTCAGGATATGGATCTGGTGGAGATGCACGAAGCCTTCGCGGCGCAGGTGCTTTCCAACCTGAAAGGATTTGAATCGCAGTACTGGGCCGAGCGAGCGGGTTTCTCCAAGCCCGTCGGTGAAGTCGATCGCGCGCGGCTTAATGTGATGGGAGGATCCATCGCCATTGGACACCCGTTCGGTGCGACGGGCGCCCGCATCACGACGACGCTCCTGAACGAGCTGCGCAGGCGCGGCGGACAGTTCGGGCTGATGACTGTCTGCGCGGCAGGCGGGATGGGATTCGCGATGGTGCTGGAGAGAACCGAATGAGCTCGCCTCCGGAAGTCACCATCGGCGGTCTGGTCGGAACACGCTGGAAGCCGGCGCTTGGGGTCGAAGTCACTGACGGCATTGCAGTGATCACGTTCGACCTCCCGGGCGAGTCGGTCAACAAGCTGGCGCGCGCTGTAAAGGACGAATTCGTCGCGCTGGTCACGCGACTCGAGCGGGATACCTCGGTGCACGGTGCGGTATTCATCAGCGGAAAGCCGGATGTCTGGATTGCGGGCGCGGACATCGAGGAATTCCTGCAGCTCAAAACAGCCTCCGACGCCGAGCGATTGAGCAGAGACGGACAGATGCTGCTCGATTCGATAGAGCGACTGCGCATTCCCATCGTCGCCGCGATTCATGGTGCCTGCCTTGGCGGCGGACTGGAGACTGCGCTGGCGTGCCGCTATCGCATCGCCACCGACCATCCCAAAACCATTCTCGGACTGCCCGAAGTTCAGCTGGGCCTGATTCCCGGCGCCGGCGGCACGCAGCGGCTGCCGCGTCGAATCGGATTGACGAACGCCCTCGACATCATTCTGACGGGCAAGCACATCCGTGCGAAAAAGGCGTTGCAGCTTGGACTGGTCGACGAGCTGGTACATCCATCGATTCTCCGCAGCATCGCCATCCAGCGCGCGCGAGAAGTCGCCGAAGGCAGGAGGAAGAGCGAGAAGCACGGCGGCGGAGTAAAGGGAATGTTGCTGGACGGAAATCCTGCCGGTCGCGCGATCGTGCTGCGCAAGGCACGCGAGCAGACGATGGCGAAGTCGCGCGGACATTATCCGGCGCTCTTAGCTGCGATTGATGTAATCGAAGCCGGGTACAATCGCGGCGTCGCGCACGGCTATCGCGAGGAGTCCCGCCGCTTTGGCGAGATGGCGATGACCGACGTCTCGCGTCAGCTGATTTTCCTTTTCTTCGCCACCAATGAGCTGAAGAAGGATCCGGGAGTCGAGCCCGCCGAACACCCGGAGCTGCCGATCACGGCGTTCGAGCCTCTGCCGGTAGAGAAGATCGCGATCATCGGGGCCGGCTTCATGGGAGCGGGCATCGCTTCCATCGCCGTTCAGCATGGCAGCCTGGTTCGCCTGAAGGACGCCGATCATTCGCGGGTTGCCAAGGGATATGCGGCCGTGCGCGAAGTGCTCAAGGAGCGCCTCACGAAAAAGCAGATCACCAGGGTTCAGTACAGCGATTACATGGCGCTGATGGGCGGGACGGTGGACTACTCCGGGTTTGGAAACGTCGACCTTGTGATCGAAGCAGTGTTCGAGGATCTCGCGATCAAGCATCAGGTGCTCCGGGAGACCGAAGCGGTGATCAGTCCGAAGGCGATCTTTGCCACCAACACGTCGACGATTCCGATCAACCAGATTGCCCAGGCGTCGAGCCGCCCTGAGCGTGTGCTCGGGATGCATTTCTTCTCTCCGGTCCACAAGATGCCGCTGGTGGAAGTGATCACGACCGAGACGACGTATGCACAGGTCACCGCGACCGCGGTGGCCTACGCCAAGAAGCTCGGCAAGACGGTGATTGTCGTGAATGATGGGCCGGGCTTCTATGTCAACCGCATTCTGTCGCCGTACATCAACGAGGCCGCTCTGCTGCTCGACCAGGGAGTTGCCGTCGATCTCATCGACAAGGCGCTGGTCGATTTCGGTTTCCCCGTGGGACCGATCACTCTGATCGACGAGGTTGGACTCGATGTCGCGGTAAAGGCGGGGAAGATTATGGCCGACGCTTTCCCGGATCGAATGCAGGCGGCCAAATCGATTCCGGCGGTGGTGGCCGCCGGCCGGTACGGCAGGAAATCAAAGAAAGGATTTTACACTTACGACAACGAGGGCAAGAAAGGCGAAGTCGATCAGACCGTGTACGGGCTCTTCCTCGCGCCGGGCAGCATACCCGTTGTCAAGTCGATAACTCCCCCCACCGCGCCCGAAACACCGGTAATTCCCGAGATGCCGGCGATCCAGGTGCAGCAGCGAACCGTGCTGGCGATGCTGAACGAAGCTGCGCGTTGCCTGCAGGACGGAATCATCAAGTCCGCGCGCGACGGCGATGTGGGCGCGGTCTTCGGCATCGGCTTTCCTCCGTTTCGCGGCGGACCATTCCGCTATATGGATTCGCTCGGCATCCAGATCGTTGTGCAAAGACTCGAAGACCTGAATGCCCGTTTCCCCGGGCGATTCGAGCCGGCGGAGATTCTCCTCGAGATGGCTCGTCGCAGACAGGTCTTCTACCCCGACGATCACACGTGAGGACAGGAGTACCACACGTGGGGCGGTCGTATCTCATCGCGGCAGCTGGGGCAATTGCACTGGGGTGCGCACATCCGTCACCGCGAGCGATCACGGCAGCGGACTATCCGCGCACTCGACCCGAGCGAACTGCATTCCGCGAAACCTCCCACTACGAGGATGTCCGGGTCTTTCTCGATTCCCTGAAAAAGCTCGGAGCGCCCCTCACGTTCGGTTCGATCGGCAAAACGACCGAAGGCCGCGAGATACCATTTGTAATTGCGTCGCGTCCGGTCGTGACGACTCCCTCGGAGGCGAAGCTGATGGGCCGGCCCATCATTTATGTCCAGGGGAACATCCACGCCGGTGAAGTCGAGGGGAAAGACGCGCTCCTCGCTTTGCTGCGCGATCTCACCATCGATCCGAAGCCGAACGCGCTCGACTCCATCATTCTGATTGCCGTTCCTATCTACAACGCCGATGGCAACGAACGCTTCGCATCGCAGGCGGTAAACCGAACAGAACAGAACGGTCCCGAACTGGTCGGCACTCGCGCCAATGCCCAGCGCCTGGATCTCAATCGCGATTATGTGAAAGCCGAAGCGCCGGAGACACGTGCCTCACTGGTGATGTTCAACATCTGGGACCCTGACGTCTTCGTCGATCTGCACACGACTGACGGAAGCTTCCATGGTTATGCGCTGACGTACTCGCCCTCGTTGAGTCCGGCTGCGATGTTCGGCGGAGTTTACGCGCGGGACTCGCTCCTGCCCGTCCTGCGCGAAAGAATGCGCACGCGGCACGGATTCGAGGTCTTCGACTATGGAAACTTCGTTTCGGATGAGCGCGGTCTCGTTGCCGATACAACTGTGCGGGAAGCATGGGCAACGTACGACTCACGTCCACGCTTTGGCACAAACTACTATGGTATTCGTGGCCGGATCGGAATCCTGAGCGAGGCCTACTCTCATGACTCTCTCGCCAGGCGCATAGCATCCACTGCGGCCTTTGTGAGAGAGGTTCTTTCTCTCGTTGCCGAGAAAGGGGACGACATCCGATCACTGAGCGCGCGGGCCGACAGCCAGTCGATGGCATGGGGACTGGCGCCTGATTCGCTGCAGATGATACCTGTTCGATCCGAGCTCGCCGTCACACCGCGCAGGCTCGACGTCCTGAAAGAGGATATCGAGAGCACGGGGGACTCCTCGCAAACGCAGCCCGGCGTGCCGAAGGGCTCGCGTCGAACCGGCAGATACAGGCTCGTGCGAATGCCTGTCTACGACAGATTCCAATCCACACTCGACCGTGTGCCACCAGCCGCCTACGTGATTCCGCCGCGGGACACGACGGTGGTCAGTCTGCTGCGACTGCACGGAATCAGGGTGGATCGATCCGACACGGCGTGGAGAGCCCGAGGAGAGGCATTCACTGTCGACTCCATCATTACGTCACCACGTCCGTTTCAGGGGCACCGCGAGGTGAGAGTCAAAGGCAGCTGGCAGAGAGGGCTTCAGTCTTTTCCGGCGAAGTCGTTTCTTGTCTCGACAGCGCAGGCGCGGGGGCCGCTCATCGTCTACCTGCTCGAGCCGGAAAGCGAGGACGGTCTCACCACGTGGAACTTCTTCGACGCCGATCTCAAGAAAGGCGGGCGGTTTCCGGTAACGCGCATCTTCGATCTTTCCCGCCGCGGACGGTCGCCTGTACGCCGATCATCCACACTGACAGCACCGACACCAGACGAATAATGCTTCGTAGCGCTCTGCTCTATCTCTCCTCTCAGCCGCAGATCTTCAAGTTCGTGCGCCACAACCGCGTGGCCAAAAGCTTTGCCAACCGCTTCGTCGCCGGCGAGACGCTGGACACAGCGATGGCAGCCGTCGCCCGCCTCAATGCACGTGGTATCTCCGCCTCGCTGGACCTCCTCGGCGAAAGCGTTCACAACGAAGCCGAGGCGCGCGCCGCAGGTAATGAGTACGTAGCGATGCTCGACCGGATTCACGAGCGTAAGGCGAACGCCAATGTGTCGGTAAAGCTCACCGCGATGGGTCTCGACGTCTCCGAGGAGCTCTGCGTCGCCATCATGCACAAGATCCTGCAGCGCGCCCGGGATTACGGCTCATTCGTGCGCATCGACATGGAGTCGAGCGAGTACACTCAGCGCACTCTCGATCTTTTCGAGCAGCGGCTGTTTCCGGCCTATCGCGAGAACGTCGGCGTCGTCCTCCAGAGTTATCTCTACCGCACATTTGCGGACGTGCAGCACGCCAATCTCCTCAAGGCGAGAGTGCGCATCTGCAAAGGGGCGTACAAGGAACCCGAAACGGTCGCTTATCCGGAGAAGAGGGATGTCGACGCCAACTACGTGAAATCAATGCAAGAGCTGATGCTCAAGGGCAATTACCCTGGCATCGCGACGCACGATGAGGCAATCATCAAGGAGGCAAAGCGTTTCGCCAAAGTGAACGACATCAACCCGGAACGGTATGAGTTTCAGATGCTATATGGAGTGAGACGTGACCTGCAGGATCGGCTCGTGCGCGAAGGTTATCGCATGCGGGTGTACGTTCCATTCGGAACGCAGTGGTACCCCTACCTGATGCGCCGCCTCGCGGAGCGGCCGGCCAACGTCGCGTTCCTCACCGGCAACGTTGTCAAGGAGATGGTCGGCAAGCGCCGGCGGTAAAGATGGGACGATTCATTCCCCCGGATCACTCGAAGGGCGATCCAAACACGATCGGCGGCTATATGGCCGTTCACGACCGGCCCGCCGCGTTCGAGGGAAGTGACGGCGCATCCTACAGCGTTGAGATCGTCACTGACAACAGTGACGACAAGACACGGCCATTCGCCGCTTATCTGCTGTTCGTGCGCTGGGCACACGGCGATCCCGTTGCCAGCGGCCATCTGGAAACCGATCTGCTGGCTTTTGCGGCGACCGAAGCCGATGCTCGCGACATCGTGGGCGCCATGCATCTGAACGAAGTGAAGTCACAGCTGGACGCCCTCATCAAGGCGAAGAGCGCCGAAGAGCGGCCATGGTGGGACGCGATGCGAAGCGAGGGTAGCAGTTGACCCGTAAGCAAGGCGTCGTGCTGAAAGGTACGGGTGGTGTCTGGCACGTTCGCGCCGAGTCGGGTGAGACGCACGAAGCATCGCTTCGCGGCAGGCTGAAACAGGAGCGGGACGATGCGAACAAGCTTGCCGTCGGCGACAGAGTCGTTCTCGAGATAGATCAGCGTGGCGAGCATTGGGTGATCGCCGAGATCTTGCCGCGCCAATCACAGCTCGCGCGGCGTGCGCCGGGAGAAGGTCCGGGGGAGCGAATTGTTGCCGCCAACGTCGACCAGGTGGTTGTCGTCTTTGCCGCGACAAAGCCGGAGCCGCATCGTCGGATGCTCGATCGGTTTCTGGTGATCGCTGAAGCGAATTCCCTCGAGTCCCGCGTCGTGATCAACAAGGTGGAGCTCGTCGACCGGCCCGAAGTCGAGCGCAAGTTCGCCGACTACTCCGCCGCCGGGTACCCAGTGCACTTTACCAGCGTGAAGCAACGTCTCGGCCTCGACGAGCTGCACGACGCCCTCGCCGGCAAGACGTCGGTGCTCACCGGCCCCTCGGGCGTGGGCAAGTCATCGCTGATGAACTCCATGTATCCGGGACTCGACCTGCGCGTCGGCGAGATCAGCGAGTCGGTCAACAAGGGACGGCACACCACCGTCGGTGCGCTTCTCCATCCCTTACCCGACAAGGGATACGTCGTCGACTCTCCGGGACTGCGCGAGGTAGGAATGTGGGGGCTCGAGTCGGCGCACCTCGACGAGTGCTTCCGCGAATTTCGTCCGCACATTCCCGAGTGCCGGTTCGGAAACTGCACCCATCGCGTCGAGCCCGGTTGCGCGGTACGCGCAGCTGTCGAGAGCGGGGCGATCAGTGCGGAGAGGTACGACAGCTACTCGAGGCTGAGAGAGGAGATGGAGGATTCGGAGAGAAAACGGTCGCCGAAGTCCCTCAAGAGGAAGGGCTGATTTCAACCGTCCAATCAATCTGTAAATCCGGGCGCAGGGTCTCCCTCACCGAGCAGTACTTGTTCGTCGACAGCTCGATCGCGCGCAGGACTTTCTCCTCCTCGAGGCCCTGCCCGCTCATGCGGAAATTCATCGTGACGTGCCTGTAGCGACGCGGGACCGTGTCGACCCGCTCTCCAATCACATCTATCTCGAGCGACGTTAGCGGCGTCCGCTGCTTGGCGAGAATATCGATCACGTCATAGGACACGCATGTCGCCAACGCGCTGAGCAGTGTCTCCGGCGGACTCTGTCCGGTTACGCCTTCGCCGTCGATGCGGGCAGTCGGTCCATTGGGCCGGCCAGCTTCGAACATGTGCTCACCAACCCACTGCACGTGAATGCGTGATGGCTTGGCGGGCGTTCTTGTCGCTGTCGGAGCGGTCACTTCTCCGGCCCCTTCTCGATTGGTGCGCGGACGGCATTCCCCCACTCGGTCCAGCTGCCGTCGTAATTTCTGACGCGATCGTAGCCGAGGAGGTAGGTGAGAACGAACCAGGTATGGGAGGAACGCTCGCCGATGCGGCAGTAGGCGATTATGTCGTCGCTTTTCTTGAGACTCTTCTCTCCTTCGTAGATTGCGCGCAGCGAGCTGGCTTCCTTGAAGCTTCCATCCAGGTTCGCGGCGCGTGCCCAGGGCACACTGCGAGCTCCCTTGATGTGCCCTCCACGCAACGTCCCCTCCTGGGGATAGTCCGGCATGTGCGTGCGCTGGCCCGTGTATTCCTCCGGCGAGCGAACGTCGATCAGTGGCTTGCCGGCGTCGGAGTGCTCGCGCACTTCCCTGAAGAAAGCGCGGATCTTCTCGTCGTTGCGTCTGGGAGCCTTGTAGTTGGTGGGCGCCAGCTTCGGCACATCGGTGGTAAATGGACGATGCTCCTGCTCCCACTTTATGCGCCCGCCGTCGAGCAGCTTGGCGTTCGTGAAGCCGAAAAGCTGAAAAACCCAGAAGGCGTAAGCAGCCCACCAGTTGTTCTTGTCGCCGTAAAAAACGACGGTGGTGTTGTCGTCGATTCCTTTCTCTCGCAGCAGCTTCTCGAACTCTTCCGGCGACACGTAGTCTCGCAGCACCGGATCGTTGAGATCGAGATGCCAGTCCACCTTTTGCGCGCCGGGAATATGTCCGGTGTCATAGAGGAGTACGTCTTCATCGCTCTCGATGATTCTGAGATTAGGGTGATCGAGATGCTCCGCCAGCCAGTAAGTGCTGACGAGAACCTCAGGGTGGACGTACCCCTTGCTGGCAATGACTGGATCGATGGCCGTCGCGTTGGTAGCGATGCTTGCCCCCATTGTCGGCTCCTGGAAGTGAAGAGCTACTGCATAATCAGACCGAACGCCGCGTCGTGCAAGTGGAGTGGACGCCGCCAGCTATCTTTGCAGCATGAGTGATCGATCCACGCCGCAAATGGAGCCTTACTCTCGCCATGTGCTCGTATGCACCGGAGAGTTCTGCTCGCCCAATCGTCGCGGACGCCAGATCTATTCGCTGCTCGCCGAGCTGCTGCAGCGCGAAGATCTGCTCTTCGGGCCGGAGCGTGTGAAACGCGGCGAGACACCATGCCTTGGTGTGTGCACAGACGGCCCGATCGTGGTCGTGTACCCCGACGGCATTTGGTATTCGAGGGTGACGCCCGAATTGCTGGAGCGCATCGTCGTCGAGCATCTCAAGAACGGCCGACCAGTCGAGGAAAGTATTTTCCATCGCCTGTAGTTGAGCCTGCACTCGATAGCGGCACGCCAAATGCTTTTTTTGCTTAGCTCATTCCCAGGGAGGAGCTGTGGCGAGAAAAAGAGAGCTCATCGAGCCCAACGAAGGTGACAAGCGTTATGTACGGCGAGATGCGCAAGGGAAATTCAACGAGTCCGACGATGTTGGCCGTTCGCTGAGTCAGGACAAAAAACGCAGCGCGCGCACGACATCGAAACCGGGAGAGGGCGATCGGGGCGACAGGGCGAGCAGCGCTCGTGGTCGCGGATCCAGCTCCGGAAGCAGCGGCAATCGCGGCAGTCGGAGTCGATAAAAAACCCTCGGCTCTTCCGCACGTCACGGGCATGCGCCATGCGTTTACTATGATTCCCATATAGACGGAGGTGTACCGTGGCGCAGGACAGCAACCAGAATCCGACCCAGAACCAGAACGAACAGGATCTGAACCGCAGCGGAAAGAACGCATCCGGCGCGAGCCAGGGTGGGAGCTCCGGTGGCGGTTTTGGCACCAGCTCGGGTAGCGGCGGCAGCAGCAGCGGCAGCTCGGGCAGCTCGGGCGGGTCAGGAGGAACTGGTGGCGGCTTCGGATCGTCGAGCGGTGGCTCCAGTGGCGGCTCGACCGGCGGAAGCGGCGGCATGAAAGGCGCCGGTTCTGGGAGTAGCGGCGGATCGACAGGCGGCACCGGCAGCAGCGGTGGCAGCTCGGGTGGATTCGGCAACTCCGGCAGCGGATCCGGATCGCAGGGCGGCAGCTCCGGCAGTTCGAGTGGAAGCCGCGGCAGTAGCGGGTCGGGCGGAAGCTCAAATATCTGACGCTCGGCAACTCAACCCAGACGGGGCGGAAGCAAACTGCTTTCGCCCCGTGTTGCATCGTGTGCACTGCCGGCGGATTAGCGCGCGCTCGTTATAATGCCTTAACTTTCACTACAACAGCATCCGCCGCAGTGACCCCGCCCAACCCGTTCAATCCACGCAGACTCGCGCTTGGCGCGGCGAAAAAACTGATCTTCGAGAACGAGGACCCGGAGACCGCTCTCGAGCGCCTTGCCGGCCTCTCCTCGATCGACAATCGCGGCGCATCGGGCCCGGAGAGCACAGAAATGTCACGCACGCGCACCACGATCCTGAACAACCTCGACGAGATGTATCGTGAAGCATTCGAGCGGGCGAAAGCCACTGGGGACCAGAACCAGATGGCGACCCTCGATTTTGCCTACCGGCGGGAACAGCTCTACTTCGAGATCCTTCTCGACGTTCGCGACGCGCTTGAGCGTCGCCAGTAGTCGCCGTCGCGGCCGCCGGAGTGTGAGGTGAACTCACTCTGGGGCTGGATCGGCTTCAACCTGGTAGTCCTCGCCATTCTTGCGCTCGACCTCGGCGTCCTGCACCGCCGGGAGCAGAAAGTTTCCGTCAAGGAAGCAGCGACCTGGAGCGCTGTCTGGATAGCGCTCTCGCTCTCTTTTGCGCTGGCCATTTACCTGACGATGGGGAAGGAGTCAGGCCTGGAGTTCCTGACCGGCTACCTCATCGAGTACGCCCTGTCCGTCGACAACATCTTCGTCTTCGTGCTGATCTTCTCCTACTTCGAGGTGCCCGAGAAGTACCAGCATCGCGTGCTCTTCTGGGGAATCATTGGCGCTCTGCTGTTGCGCGGGATGATGATCGTCGCCGGCTCGGCGCTCGTCACACGATTCTCGTGGACCCTCTACATCTTCGGCGCGTTCCTGCTCATCACGGGCATTCGAATGGCGCTTCAGAAGGACGAGGTGGCGTACAATCCGAACCGCGATCCAGTTCTGCGGCTCACCCGGCGGGTGATTCCAGTCACCAGCGAGTACCGCGGCGACAGTTTCTTCGTTCGCGAGACTGCAGCCGATGGCCGCACCAGAGTGCAGGCGACGCCGCTGTTCATCGTGATGATCATCGTGAACACGACGGACATCATCTTTGCCACAGACTCGATTCCCGCGATCTTCGCCATCACGCGCGATCCATTCATCGTTTATACGTCGAACATCTGCGCCGTGCTCGGCCTGCGGGCATTGTACTTTTTGCTCGCCGGAGTCGTCGACAAGTTCGTCTACCTCAAGCTCGGCCTCTCCATCGTCCTGATTTTCATCGGCCTCAAGATGTTGCTCGAGGCGTTCATTCACATACCGATTATGGCGTCCCTTGCCGCAGTCGGCGTCGTGCTCGGCACCTCGATCTGGGCATCCGTGCGATGGCCCGGAGAAGGGCATTGATAATGCCCTCGGTTACCCGCAACGGAAAAAGAACGTCTTTGCTGTAACCCTCCGCTTCACAACACAAAAATCAGGATTCAGATGAACATTATTTCACGCACAGCCATCGGTGTCGTGCTCGCCGTTACTCCGCTTGGCGTTGCCGGCGCGCAGAGCGCGGAAAAGGCGCTTGCCATGGATTTCCGGACGACAATTTCGATTCAGGGCATTCCCGATACCGCGGTAATGACCGGACACGCGGTCGGCAGCGTCGATCGGATGCGCCTTGAAGTCAAAGGCTCGTCGTCGCACGTGATTCCAATGGCAGGCGACAGTGGTGTCAGCATGATTGTGACCGACAGCGGAAAAACAATCACCTACCTCGACCCGCGCGAAAAACAATACATGCGCGTGCGTCCGGCGGAGATGATCGCGAAGGCACAGGAAAAGGGCGACCTCAAGATGGAGGTCTCTGAAACCGAGGCAAAGGTAGACAGCCTTGGTGCGGGCCCGATGATTCTCGGGCATCCCACCACGCATTACCGCGTCGCAACCGGCATGACGATGAAAGTCGACGCGATGGGGCAGCAGGAGATCGTTAAGCTCTCCAGTACCACCGACAGCTATTACGCCAACGACATCAAGGGTGTGCTCAACCCGTTCGCAACTCTGAGCGGCAGCGATATGGCCAATATGTTCGGCAGCGGCAGCCCGGAATTCGCAAAAAAACTGAAGGCTGCCCAGGCGAAGCTTCCTAATCGAACTCCGCTGCGCGCCTCGAGCTCCGCAACAATTGTCGCGCACGGCGAGGCACGCGTTACCACCACGAAGGCTGAAGTCACGTCTATCCAGTGGGTCGATGCCGATCCGAAATCGTTCGACGTTCCCTCGGGATACACTGCTTCACAATTATCCAGTACTGCCAGCGCGCGGGCAGACGCCAATCAGAAGTAAGCGGCGGCGCCAGGATGTAAAAAAGGGCGGCTCTGTCGAGCCGCCCTTTTTTGACGCTTGGGCAAAGACACGCCTTAATCCCAAGAAAGCACACACTAGTCCGAGGAATCTAAGACTTCGAATTCTGATGAGGGGCGAGCCTCGCGATACTCAACCTTGAGTGGAGGACCAGGCATCGTCACTATGTGCCGATCACTTGTATCCTGTCCAAAAGCAAACGCCATCAAGAGTCGATAACGACCATTAGTAAGCCTGGGATCAGCCTGCGGAAAAGTTTGAGGTTTCAGTGACGCCAAAACGGTGAAAGGGATTGTAATCGATCCGCCTGCCACGATCGATTGCCAGGCTGGGCAGCCCATACAGTTAGCGATCCAGACCGTCTGCCAGACAGAATCAATCAGACGCTGCGCTGCGATGTCGTAGACCCCTACAAATAGAGTGCGCCGAGTATCGTTCCGTACGATGGCGTGTACATCGAGTGAAATAAATTCCGAACTGCGATGGAACGAGACTGAATCTTCGACGACACGAAAGCTGACGTTGTTCAGCTCCGCCCGGTCAGTGTGAGAAACGCTAACGCAGGAGCTAAGGATCGCGATAATTAGCGACCCTGCCGCCGCTCGTACGAGAAGTTTCGAAGCTCCAGAACTCAGAATCTCGCGATCTCTTCGTAGGCCCGCTTGAAATCGTCGACTTGCGGAAGAATCGCATCCTCGAGTCGCGGAGCGTACCCGACGAAGGTATCTGTCGAAGCAATGCGCTTGACCGGCGCATCGAGCC
>Ga0157378_10004195_pt1 | contig 12721 bp, 8 predicted proteins | sample M65metaG_FD_115309 | JGI IMG/M metagenome (GOLD analysis project Ga0157378, IMG submission 115309) | Miscanthus rhizosphere microbial communities from Kellogg Biological Station, Michigan, USA - M6-5 metaG | ecosystem: Host-associated > Plants > Roots > Rhizosphere > Soil | place: USA: Michigan...
CCAGCCCGCGGCGAAGACCACACCGAGAAGCGCTGAGCGACCGTAGCTCGGGGCGACCATCGTGATCGTGCCCCCAGGCCCCGGGGCGCCGGCCAGCCGCCCGGCCGGGACCTTGACCGTGCGGTACAGGGCCGAGATGCGGATGACCCCGGCCACGTGCAGGCCCATGACGATGAGTACGGCGCCTCCCACCACCCGCAGGATCTTCATGTAGTCCTGCAGCAGGTACCCGACGAGCCCGACCGACGCCCAGAGGGCGACGAAGACGACCGAGAAACCCAGGACGAAGGCCAGCGCCTGCTGGAACGCGACCCGCCGCACCTTGGGCGACCCCGCGGGGGTGGTCCCGACCATGTAGCTCACATAGGCCGGGACCAGCGGAAGGCAGCACGGCGACGCGAAGGACACGATGCCCGCGAGGAACGCGACGGCGATGCTGACGATGGTCATCGGATTACTTGGCGCCAGGTGTAGCCGACGCGCCCGGTGCCGGGCTCGGGTTCAGGTGGGTGGCGACCGTCTTCGCGAGCTGGGAGTTGGGGTCGATCGCGACGACCTTCTTCCACTCCTTCGTCATGTTCGCCTTGTCGGGCGGGGTCTGGCTCATGTACAGAAAACCGAGGTCGTAGTGCACCTCAGCCACCTTGGGATAGAGCGCCGCCGCGACGAGCCACTGCTTCTTGGCCTCGGCCGCGTTGCCGAGGTTGAACTGCGCCGCGCCGAGCGCGAGCAGCGCCACCTGGTTCTTCGGGTCGACGGCGAGGATCTTCTGCTCCCAGACGGCTGCGTTCTTGTAGTCGCTGGAGGCGAAGTAGAGGTCACCGAGCCCCTGGAGGGAGGCAACGTCCTTGGGGTTCGCGGTGACCTTCTGGGTCAGCGCGGCGACCTTCACCTGGTCGACCGGGACGGCTTTCGTCCCCCCGGCTGCCTCGGTCGCCTGCGAGTTCGAGGTCTTGCCCGAGATGCCGGGGACGGGATCTGCGCCCATCTTGTAGACCCCGAAGCCGGCGGCGAGCACGAGCAGGGGCGCGACCACCCAGAGGAGCTGGGTGCGCCGCGGAGTGCCTGAGGCGAGCGCCGGGGATGCGGAGGGTGCAACCGGTACGACGGGTGCTGCAAGGGTCTCGGACATCGCCTCGTCCTGGGCGCCTGGGGCGCTCGCGAAGACCGGGGCCGCCGACATCAGGTCCTGCTCCGGGCCGGACAACAGCGCAAACGCCTCGTCGACGAGGCTGATCCGGGCCGTGGCCCAGGACCGCACCCCGTGCGGTGCCTGCTCGAGGAACTCGACCAGCGCGCTGTGGGCCGTCTCGATGTCCTGGTCACCCGCGTCCGGACCGAGCCCTAGCCGACCGAGCAGCTCATTCCTGAACTCGGCCGCTGCTGCGCGACTCTCGACGGCTGTCGACTGACGACCCATGATGTCTCCTGATCCCTGTTTCGCTCACGGACGTGACCGCGGGCGCTTTCTCTCGCTTCTCCCACCTAGTATTCGTTTGAGCGATTTGGACAACCATCCGTCGGGCGGCATAGGTCGGGTACAGACGGCCAGAGGGGGCATACAGCGGGGTGCAGGGTCAGGGCGCGCAGGATATAGCCAGTTCTGTCCCTGTTGTCCTTGAGCACGCGGACAACAGGGACAGACCTGGTCAGGGGTAGCTGCGGGTGTGTGAGTAGCCGTGACAGGTCAGCGCGCACGTACCGCCACCGGTGACTGAGTCCTGCGTCCAGGTGACTGGAACGGTGGCGGATCGTGGCATCACGTTCGGGGCGAAGTTCACCAAACGGGATCCGTTGACCGTCTGCGGCTCGACCTTGCTCGTCGTCGAGTGGATCCGGAAGTGGCACTCCGCGCAGATGGCATTGCCCTGCCCGTCGCCGGCCTTGTCGATGTCCGTGCCTCCGGAGCCAAGCCCTTCCAGTCCGGTCAGATGCCGTCCATGGAGGGAGAAGTTCGTCTTGTTGGCCGTTTGGTTGCGGAACGGTTCCTCGGCGTGGCACACGAAGCACAGGGCGAAGTCCCCTGCCGAGTAAGCCGCCTTGAGCTGCACGCCGCCAACCATCGTGTCAACGCCTGGCTTGAGCACCCGGTCCTGGTAGTTCTCCAGCAGGATCCCCCGGTTGCTCGAGGTGTGCGGCGGGAGGGGGCCGCCGGCAGCGGGCGGCGAGGTCGCGGTAGGGGCGCCGCTGGCGTGACAGTTCAAGCATCGGATCGTGCTTGCACTGGTGAAGTCCCACCGCTTGTAGGGGGAGGTCCCGGCCAGGCTTTCTTCCATCTTCGGCGTGGTGTTCTTCCCTGCCGCCTCGACCGGGTGGAAGGAGGGGTTGGCCGGGTTGAACTCCACGCCCTTGTCCAGCGCGTACTGCGAGGCCTTGAGCCCGGCGTTGGATGTGAGCGTGGTGAACCCGGAGTGGCACTTGAAGCAGAGCTGGTATTCGCGGGTGACCTTGTTGGCGGGGTCCAGGTTGGTGTCGAGGCCGCTCAGGAGCTTGTACGTCGGGGCCGAGCCGGCCGCGCCGTTCACGACGGATACCCCGGAGACACCGTCAAGTCGCCCGGAGGCCTCCCACCCATCCGTGGTCTGAGTGCTGTCGGTGCCGTTCGCCTTGTGCGAGTTGTGGCAGTCGGCGCACTCACTGCGTCGGTTGGTCACACCGCGGAACTCGTCCAGGCCCCGATGGGTAGGCGTGGTCGACGTGGTGAGTGCATCGTGCGAGTAGTACTCGCGCTTCGCCGTGTCGTTACCGGAGGGCGTGGGGGCGTACTGGCTCTTGACGTTCGAGGCTCCAGATGTCGTTCCGTCGTGGCAGCTGAAGCACAGCGTGCTTTGCCCGTCTTGCGCCAGGAGGCTGGACGCCTTCGCCGTGTGTCCGCGGTGGCAGGTTCCGCACTGCGACGCTGCCATATCGTGCGGGCTGCCGGTGCCGGCCGAGACAACGGCCACCGTGATGGACCCGTCAGCGGCCGCGGGGCTAAGCGAGCCGGATGCCAAGGCGTAGCGGGCCCCACTGGGAGGGGAGGCCGCGTCGACTGCAGTCACCGACGTCGTGTCCGCGGTTTTCGCCGGTGCAGACAGCAGGGGGTAGACAACGCCGGCCGCATTCGACTTGGCCGTGGGGTCGCCCACCTGAACACCCTGGCGCTGGCCAGGGGAGAGCTGCAATGGAGGCTGCGGACCAAGGACGATCCTCGCCGCCTGCGTTCCCGTCAGCACAGTCCCTCCGTTGGTGATCCGGAGCTCATAGCCGGTGAGGTACTTCGCGGCCATCGTCAGCCCGACGGTGAACTCTTCCTCGGTGTAGGAGGCGGCCGTAAGAGTGATCGGTGCGTCAGGGTTGGCACCCATCGAGTGATGACCGACAGCTGCCACGCCGACCGTGCTGCGGGTTTTGAGATCGACGACTGCGATGTCCTCGCCGAGCGGACCTTGCTTCGTGCCACCGCCGAGGCTCGGGACCCATTCGCGGACGACGTGCAAGGCGATCCCCGGCTGGGCCTTCTCGGGTACGACTGCGAAGGCAGCGCCCCCGTCGGGGCGGTACTCAAGTCGTGGGGTCGCCGTGACGGGGGCGGTTCCGTTGTTGCGCATCTGGAAACGCACTCGGAGGGTCTGGAACTGCGACACGTCGAGTGCAGAGGCATCGACAGGCAGGTAGCTGGCCTGGAACGCGGGGCTCTGGATCCGTGCCAGGACGTGGTGGTCGACAGAGACCTCGACGGGTGCGTCGGACGTCCCCGGCGAAGGGACGGGCACCGCCGGCGATGGGCTGGGATTGGACATCGGGCTGGGTGTCACGCTTGGGCCGGGCACGGGAGCAGCGCTGGAGGTAGAGCTGGGGGCCGCACTGGAAGTCGGGCTGGGAGCCGGGCTCGATGTCGGGCTCGCGGTCGGTCCCGATGTCTGGCTCGCGGTCGCGGTCGGGCCTGCGGTCGTCGCCTGCGTCGGCGTCGGCGGCGCTACGAGCGCCATGACCGGCGTTGTGCCGAGGGGGGTGAGGGCGAGGGCGACCGAGACGATGAGGGCGACCGAGACGGCCGGGTATGCCACGACAGCCCTCAGATGAATGCGCCGGGCGGTGACCTTGTTCATGTGGCTCACAGGGAGCTCCCTGGTCTGGCTGGTTGTCGGGGAAGAACTTCGGGTGGTCCGGCAGACCGGGCCACCCGAAGTCCGATAACACGTAGGTTCTACGCGGTCACTGTCTCCTTAGACGTTGTGACACATAACGCAGGTGCCACGCTGGTCAACCCGCAGCAGCCTGCTGGAGGCTGGCTTGCCAACTGGCTGTGCTGCTGCACCACCAGGCGCGGTGACGCCGGCAGCGGCACCGGTCATCAGGGCGTTCGAGCCGTGAGAGACGTGGCACTGGATGCAGTTCGGACGGCTCTCTCCAGCCTTGTCGATCCGGTTGGAGGTGTGCCGGTAGGTGAAGACGGCATCGCCCGAGTCGGTCTGGTAAGCCGGAGCCTGTGCCAGGTAGCGCGTGTGGCAGGTGCTGCACCACTGCGAGGCGTTGGCGATGTATCCGTCGGTAACACCGGCGGACACAGCAGGGCCACCCTTGGTGAGAGGCACGTTGCGGTCCACAACACTCCAGTAGTTGGTCGTCGTGTAGACGTGCGACGCCGCCCTTGTCGCGGCATCGGTACCAGGAGCGTCAGGGATGGTGACCCCTTCAGCGCCCGGACCCATGATGGCTGGGACAAGCGCCTTGGCCTCATTCACCGTCGTGGTGAGCGGGTCATCCAGAACCGCTGGAACCTCTGCCTTGACCTGAATCGACACCGGCGTGGTGCCGTCCGGGACGGGCTTCAGGATGCGGTAGTTGCCGTTGCCGTGCGGGTCGTGACATGAGCCACATTCCAACGTGACCGCAGCCTTACCTGTGTTGGCGATTGCCGAGATGGCCCCGTTCCCCCACATGGTGCCAGCCGTCGTGCCATCGATCTGGTGGCTGGACGTTGTCGCCTCTGACGCGCCCACCGGGACCTTCGCAAGGGTGGTGCCCCATCGCGTGGATGGTGCCACCGGGGGCTCCATGTGCTTGGAAGCCGCGTCAGCGCCGATCAGGGCGTACTCGAAGCCGCCGCCACGAAGCGCTGCACCAGTCGAACCGCTCGTGCCGTTCTGCACGTCGGTGTTTGCTCCCAAGCCTCCGCCGTGACAGCTGTAGCACAAGGCCGGCTGAGCTGCCTTGAGCAGCATCGCGGCCTTGGCCGTGTGCGCCCGGTGGCAGCCGGCACACCGGCCGGCACCAGAGGCCGTGTCGATGGTGACGTCACCAGCCGCGGTCGCGGCGGTCGAGACGTGCGGCCCGTTGTCAGCCTGTGCCGACCCGACGCCAGCCATCGTGAACATGAGGGCACTTCCAAATCCAACTACCCCAAAATAGAGAAGTCTCTTCATTGCCCTGCCTTCTTTTTTCATTACCCTTGCTCCTTTTTCTGCGCTGTTCGTACATGCTCAAAACCTCAGGCCGCTCGTGGCGGCGGCGCTCACCCGTGCCAACGGCGCCTCTTCCTCATGCTCAGTAGCCCCATACCTGGACCCGGTTGTTCTCCCGGTCGGTGATGTAGATGTGAGCACGTTTGTCGGTGGCCACCCCGTTCGGGTACTCGAACATTCCGTCGAGCTGGCCCTCGTCACCGAAGGACCCGATATATACGGGAATCGCCTTGGCTTTGTCGATGCTGTAGACCCGGACCATGTGGTCTGACGTGTCCACGACGAAGAGCCGTCCGGCGTCGTCCACCGCCACTCCTCGGGGCAGGCCGAGGTCTCCCTCGCCGATTCCGCGGTTGATCATGGCAAGCACGTTGCCGGCCGTGTTGAAGACCACGAGCCGGCCGTTGTTGCCGTCCGTGACCTCGATATTGCCCTGCGCGTCGACCACGACCCCGTTCGGGAACGCGAGTGTTCCGCCGGCGTCCATGGAGCGCACCACAGTGCCGTCGGGTCCGAAAACCACGACCCTGTGGGTCTTGGTGGATTCGCCTCTCACGTCAGTGACGTACAGGGTGCCGTCCGGGGCGAACGCCAGCCCGAGGGGGTTCCACTTGCCGCCGAGGTCTCCCTTCGGGGCGAAGGTGCGCAAATACGTGCCCTTCGCGTCGTAGACATAGATCGAGGCAGTGGTGCGGTCGCTGACGTAGACGTCCTGCGTTGTCGGGTTGATCGCCACGTACATCGGTAGATGCGTCGCGCCGGTGGACGCTGGCGGTTTGAGGGTGCCGGCCGCCTTGCCTGCGCGGTCGAAGACCTGCACCACGCGTGCGCCATCACTCTGAGTGACGTAGATGCGGTCTCCGGTTGCGCTGGCGGCCACACCGAGTGGGTGGCTCGTCCCGTAGATGCTGGACTGGTAGTGCGGCAACTTTGTCGAGCTGAGGCCTGGCAGCTGGGTGAGCGGCTTGCGGTTCAGCAGGTACCAACCAAACAGGGCGGCCAAGATCAGTAAGAGGACGACAAGCGCGGCGATCTTCTTCTTGCGATTCTTCATCGTCGTGGGCGCCGCCTCAGGGGCGACGTCCCGCTCGCCCTGACCGAGGGACGCTGTCGCCTCGGGGGTGGAGGGGGGAGCGGTGTCGGAGGTCGTCATCTCACTTGATCCTTGGTTTTGTAGATGAGCTCTTAGCCTTCGGCGGCGTGCTCGTCGGCCCGGCGGACGGTCCCACGCCCAGCTGCGACAGGGCGGAGATCGCACTGACGTTGGTGCGATCGACGGTGAGGACCTTCTTGTACCAGGAGATCGCCTCAGCGTTGCTGGATTCCGTCTGCGCGATCAAACCGAGTCCCAGCATCGCGTCGACCGAAACCGGCCCCGCGGTCAACGTGTTCAGCTGGCGCTTGGCATCGACCGGCTTCTTATGACAGAAGTCAGCCATTGCCGCTGCATACGTCGCCCGGGGCGCATTGGCGAGCTTTCCGTATGCGAGGGAGAGCTGGGAGTAGGGCTCGCACCAGCCCGTCGGCACGAACTGGAGGGCTTGCTTGATCGAGTCGACGGCCAGCTGGGGCTCACCGTTCTTGAGTCGGGCTACTCCCAGGAGGTACAGGGCGTCGGAGTCCGAGCGCACGATCTTCAGTGCAGCCTGCAGCTCCGTGATGGCTTCCTTGGTCTTGCCCTGCGTCAGAGCGATCGAGCCGAGGTAGTAGCGGGCTTCCTGAAGCTGCGGGTCGGCACCCGCAAACTCTCCCTTTCGTGCCGAAGCGGTGATCTTGCGATAGGCCGCCGCGGCAGCGGTGAGGTCGCCCTGCGCCATCAGAGCCCCGCCGCGTCCCAGCAGCGCTGTCTTGTTGGTGCCGTCCGCCTTCAGGATCTCGTCGTACTGCTTCAGTGCGTCGCCCTGGCGTTTGTCCGCCTGATAGGCGGCAGCGAGCTGAAGGCGAGCCCCGATATCGCCCGGCGTCTTGCGTACGGCCTGCTCAGCGCCTTCGATCTGTCGACCGATGAGTGAGGGGCCCGCATCGACATGCTGGTCCTGGTAGTAGAACCCAGCGAACGACAGGCCCCCGATGGCGAGCACCAGGACTCCAAGGCGCAGCACGCGCCTCATCGTTCGGTCCGAGACGGACGTCTTCCGGCGGTTCAGCTTCATCTCCGTACCAGTCCTCTCGCGACTGCCATGCGCGCCTGCGAGCAGGCGCGGCATACAGCGTGGAGGCATTCGCCTCCACGGCCATGTTGTCGCTGCAGCCCCGCTGATCCCATCCGCCGTGCGATAGACATCAGGTACATACCGGGTCAGGCTCCAGACCGGGCGCGCGGTGTGCGCGGTGCGCGCGCGGTGTGCGCGAGGGGTCCGCGTCGGGACCGCGGGACTAGGGGCAGGTCAGCTCGGCCGGCCGGGCGACGCTGCCGTGGCCGACGGCCTGGAGGATCTGTTCGAGCCCGGCGCCGGGCGAGATGACCGTGCCCCGGGTGATGACGGTGCTCACGTCGATCAGGACCGCGCGGGGAACGATTGCGGCCAGGCCCACCTGGCGGATCGGGTCGCTCAGCTCGAAGATGACAACCCCCGGATCGAGGGCCAGCGCCGACGTGACCGCCTGGGAGTCACGAGCGGAGGCGACTGTCGCCTCGACACCAGCGCGGGCACGGAGGTACTTCGCGAGGCCCTCGCCGAGCAAGGGGTGCTCGTAGAGAATCACGACGTGGCACTGCGCCTCACTCGCCACGGCCCTGCCCTTCTCGGTGGCATGGGTTTTGCTCTGCCACCTGGAAGGTAGTCGTCCCCCATGGGCCCCGGCCATCCCCGAACCGGTACGGTTCCCGGACCGTTTCTCCTCTACCGCGGGCACCTCGCGAGGCCGGCCGCGCTCCCGCGCACGCCCGGCGCTGCGGTCAGCTCTCGTCGGGGCGGCGGCCGAGGCCCTGACGGGTGATGTACGCCGCAGCCTGGATCCGGTTCTTCATGTGCAGCTTCTCGAGCGCGTTGTGGACATGGTTCTTGACGGTGCCCTCGGTGATATAGAGCTTCTTGCCGATCTCCTTGTTGCTCATGCCCTCGGCCACGAGCTGAAGGATCTCGAGCTCGCGAGGCGTGATGGACGGCTCCTCGGGCGGCGTCGCGGACGAGCTGCGCGTCGTGACCCCTGTGCGGATCTCCTCCAGCAGCCGCCCCGCGATGGCCGGCGACAGGGGTGTCTCGTTGCGCATGACCGACCGGATCCGGTCGAAGAGCTGTTCGGGACGGAGGTCTTTGAGCAGGTAGCCGTGGGCCCCGAGCCGGATCGCGTCGAAGACGTGGTCGTCGGACTCGGACACGGTGAGCATGACGACCTTGACGCCGGGCCGCTGCTCGCGGATGAGACGCGTCGCCTCGACGCCGTCCATCACCGGCATCTCGACGTCCATCACGACGAGGTCGGGGTCCAGCTCGTGCGCCTTCTCTACCGCCTCGAGACCGTTCTCGGCCTCGCCGACGACCTCGAGGTCATCCTGCCCGGCGATCAGGGCCGCGATCGCGCCGCGGAAGAGCGGCTGATCGTCCACGAGCAGGATGCGGATCGGTTTGTCCGGCGGCACTCTTCACCTCAATGGGGGCTAGTTTTGGGCGCGATCGCTCGGGGACGCTCGCGATGACGCGTGTTCCGTGCCCCGGCGGGGAGTCGATGGTGAGGCTACCGTTCAGCAGCCCCATCCGTTCACGCATCGTGAACAACCCGAAACCGTCGCGGTCGAACGGTGAGCCACCCAGGTCGAAACCGCGCCCGTCGTCCTCAACGACAAAGGTCGTCGCCGAGTCGGACTCGGCGATCCGCACGACCGCACGCTTGGCGCCCGAGTGCTTGCGGACGTTGGTCAGGGCCTCCTGGATGACCCGGATCACCTGGACCTCAGAACGTGGCGACAGAGCGAGCTCGTGGTCGAGGTCGGTCTCCAGGAAGGTCTCGATCCCGCACTGCTGGGTGTACTTGACCAGGTAGGCGCTCAGGGCGTCCAGCAGCCCCCGCTCGGGCCTGCTCGACTCACGCAGACCGAGGATCGCCTCCCGGACGTCGCGGTAGGCCTCCTCACAGATGTCCGCAAGCTCAGTCAGCTCCACCGCGACCTCGGGGTTGCCACTGACGTCTTCGCGCAGGTCCAGGGCCCGCAGCCGCAGGTGGGTCACCCCGAGAACCTGCGCCAGGCTGTCGTGCATCTCACGGGCGATGCGCTCACGCTCGGCCAGGATCGCCCCCTGGCGTTCGTTCTCACGCGCCTGGGCGCTGGTGAGGGCGATAGCGGCCAGACCACAGAGGGCGCCGAGATAGTCCTCGTCGCGTGCGGTGAAGGGGATGTCCGAGCGCCGGGCGACCCACAGGTCCCCGAGGATGGCGCCCGGACCGCGAAGCGGGATTGTCAGGCTGGCTCCGGCGGTGGACGACGACCGGTCGCGACAGACCAGATGGCACCCGTGGTCCTCGCCGGCTCCGGTGTCTCCTGCGTCTGCGGTGTCTGCGGTGTTAAGAGGCCCGCGCGTGGTGAAGGCTGCGCCACCGCACAGCGTGGCGCTGCCCTCGAGGCGAACGGAACGGGCCGCGTCCTCGTTGAGGCACAGGACCGCGTCGTCGGTGCCCGGGAGGTCACGAGCATGCTGGACCACGGACTCAAGGATGTCGGCGGGGGCGCTCTGGTTGGAGATCTGGAGGAGCACGTCGTGGAAGACGTCACCCTCATGGTTCGTGCGCTCGAGGTCGGCCACGAGCTGGGCGAGCTGGATCGCGTTAGCCAGCTGCTGGCCGATGACCTGGAGCGTGCCCGAGCCGAGACCGTCGTGCTCACGGGCGTCGGCGGGTAGGTGCAACCGCATCCTGCCAACGAACCTCGTACCCATCGAGAGCGGGATCTCAACGACGCCGACAGCATCGTTTCGGGGGTCGTCCGGCATCGCCGGTGTCGACCCGGCCGCGGTGCGTCGATGATGCGTCTCGTTGTCCAGCGGTGAGCTCTCTGGAGGGAAGACCGTGACCGAGACCTCGCTGGCCCCGGTCGACGAGATCACGCTCTCGAGGGCAACCTCGATGATCCGGTCCACGCCGACTTCGCCACGCACTGCGGACGACACGGCGTTCGTCGCCGCCAGGTCACGGTTCTGCCGCAGCACCTGTCGCTGCGCGCGGTCGATGAACCGGAACATGACCAGGCCGAACGTCGTGATAGCCAGGACGGTAACGAAGAGCTCAACGGCGAGCTGGAATCTGTGCTCCAGCAGGCCACTCGAGACCAACCTGCCGACACCCACCTCCATGCCGACGACGAACACGATCGGCAGGACGACACTGAGCAGCTTGAGCCGGTGAAGCTCGGACCACGCGCTGGAAGGCTTGTTCTCGGCGGCGCGAGCCGATCGAGGGCTCGGTGGCAGGCCCCCGGAGTCGGACTTCATGGCCGAGATGATGCTGCCGTCTCCTGCACATAAGTCCTGCACATGGGCGCTGCCTCCTTGGCCCCCCGAACGCTCGGTAGCGGTCGGGACCGTTACAGCATACGGGCGCATCGCCTGGGCTCGCTCCAAGCGCGCTCGCCCGGAGACATACACACCGGAGACATACAGGCGAGAGAAATGCCGATTTAGAGACGTGAACCACAGTCTCAAGGCAAGGCTTACCTTAGCACTTACGATCAGCAGGTGATGCTGCCAGAGAGTCCAGTCGGCGCGAAGCTGCGCGTGACGGGTGTGCGTCTGCCACTCGCGGACGCCTTCCGGCTGCATGAGATGGGCGTGCGGCTCGGGACGCTCGCCCGCGTCACCCAGCATGCCGCCTTCGGGGGTCGGGTCATCGCCGTGGCCGGTTCCCGCTACGCGCTCGACGGCGGGACGGCCGCCCTCATCGACGTCGAGCCTGTTGGGCCCCTGAGCAGCCCAATGACCCGCCCATGAGCTGTCACGGCCCCGCCCCGCTTCCGGTGGCGGACCGCCACGGCACCCACACAGCTGACGACCAGACCTCGCCGGCCCCCCTGCGTGTGCTGCTGGTTGGCGGACCGAACGTCGGCAAGTCCACCCTGTTCAACGCCCTGACCGGCGCGCGGCAACGCACCACGAACGCCCCGGGCACCACGGTCGAGCTGGCCACCGGCACCTGGCGCACGGCTGCGCCCGGCAGCCGGGATCCCGCTATCGAGCGGGCGGTCGTCGACCTGCCCGGCACCTACAGCCTGCTGGCCCGCTCAGCCGACGAGCAGGTCACCGCCGACGCCGTGCGGGAGCTCGCGTGGCAGGCCCCGGCCTGCGCGTGCGCTGCTACCAGCCGGCTGGGCGTCGCGGGCGTCGCCGTCGTCGTCCTCGACTCCACCGCACTCGCCCGGTCGCTCTACCTGCTGGCCCAGGTTGCCGAGACCGGGGTGCCCCTCGTCGTCGCCCTGACCATGCTCGACCTCGCCGCGACCGCAACGGACTCCCCCACCGGAGCCATGGAACCCCAGGCTCTTGCGGCCGCGCTGGTGGCGGCCATTGGCGTCCCCGTCGTCCCGGTAGACGCCCGCAACCGCGCGCACGGCGGCCTGCGCGACCTGGCCCGCGCCGTGGACGAGGTCGCCGCGCATCCCACGCACGTCACCGGTATCGACGTCCCCGCGCGGACGGTCAGCGATGGGGCGACGGCTGCGGTGCTCGACCTGGCCCAGGAGCTCACCCACGCCGAGACCCTGTTCGCCTGGGTTGAGCGGGTCGCCACGTGCCTGGCGCAGGTTCCCACCGGCCATGCACCGGCCTCTGACACCGATGCCGTCGTGACCTGCGAACACCCCCGGCGTCATCTCCCTTCCGGTCGTGGTCTCTCTGGCCGCAACTCCTCTGGTCGCTCCTCTGGTCCAATCCTCTCTGATCGCATCGACACGGTGCTGCTGAACCCTTGGGCCGGCATACCGGTGTTCCTGGCGGTCGTGTGGTTGCTGTTCGAGCTCACGACGCGGCTCGCGGCTCCGCTGCAGGACGTCATCGACCGGCTGGTCAACGGCCCGCTGGCGTCGGCGGTCACGGCACTCCTCGGCCTGGTTGGCCTGGACGACAGCTGGGTGCAGGGGCTGCTGGTCAACGGTCTGCTGGCCGGCGTCGGCACGGTGATGACATTCGTGCCGGTCATGGCCGTGATGTTCGCCGCCCTCGGCGTCCTCGAGGACTCCGGGTACCTGGCGCGGGCCGCTTTCGTCGCCGACCGCGTGATGCGGTCCCTTGGCCTCGACGGGCGGGCACTGCTGCCGCTGATCGTCGGCTTCGGCTGCAACCTGCCCG